>Ga0208898_1002745_pt1 | contig 10602 bp, 25 predicted proteins | sample VirMetDEL_Mar_4_FD_184513 | JGI IMG/M metagenome (GOLD analysis project Ga0208898, IMG submission 184513) | Aqueous microbial communities from the Delaware River and Bay under freshwater to marine salinity gradient to study organic matter... | ecosystem: Environmental > Aquatic > Marine >...
GGAGAACAACAATGACGCAGTGTCAAAGACTTAAGGAGTACCTTGAAACCCACGATGGCATTGACCCAATTACAGCATGGACTGAGCTTGGAATCTATCGCTTGGGTGCAAGGGTATTTGACCTAAAAAAGCAGGGCAACCTGATAACCAAAGCAGATAAGACAGTTCGTAATAGGTGGGGAGAGAAGTGCGTAGTTGCGTACTACTTCCTCGTATCAGAAGCACAGCAGAAAGGACAATACAATGGTGTATGACCATGCAATGGAGCTTCTTGAGGTTATCGAGAAGTACATGGAGACAAAGCACAAGACGACAGACAAGTATGTTGGTATGGCAGGAATACTTGCTGGTTTATTGTCAATGTTTCCAGACACAGAAGAAAACAGAGAGTTCGTACAGCGAGCCAAAGATAGATACAGAAAGGAGACTGAATGAGATACTACGACCCAAAGACAAACAAGAGAGCCAAGCAAATCGAGAAAAAGACCAAGCCCGGACAGTATCGTGATCCAACAATCACTGATGCTCGAAAGCTTGGGCTAGTACCCAGCGTAACGACCATCATAGACACCATTTCAAAGCCAATGCTTTATGAGTGGTTGCAACATCAAGCGTTTGATTCAGCGTGGGAGTCTGCACAGACACCCATCAGCAAGGAGGAAGCTTGGGGGTACTACAAGCAAGAGTCTACCAAGGTGCGCGACAAGGGCTCAGAGTTGCATGACAACATGAGCAGGCTTGAGGAGAACGAGATAACTTCAAGGCTTGTCCAGTACCTGAAGCAACACTACGTAGAGTTTGAGCACGAGATTGAGTTCTGCGCACCTCTGTACGGAGGCACGATTGATATGCTTGCCAAGCGTCACGATGGTACTTGGGACATGATTGACTTCAAGTTCTGCTCGAAGTTACGCAAGCCATACCCTTCAGAGTTGTGGCAGATGGCAGCGTATTCGTCAGAGTGCATTAAGATGGACGGAGCCGCGATCAACATCATCATCGACCAAAACACTGGTGAGTTTGAATGTTATCCTTGGTCAAAGGATGAGGTAGATACTGGCTACAGACAGTTCATGGCAATCCACCGCGCTTGGGAATACGTAAATAACTACATCATCTTGGGGGTATCATGACATACACATGTTGCTGTATATGTGGCAAGTCTGTGCTAAAGCCAGACTCTTACAAGGTTGAGCCTCTTTGCGACTGCTGTGACGAGAGGGCAGACCACGAAGTTCAGATGCGTGACTCAGAAATGCTTGAGTTGTGGAGGATGCAAGATGAACAAGGCTAGTACAGAGGACGTAATATCTGGACTGATAGCACTGTTTGTTGTGTATGTTGCCCCTTGGTTAATGCTGTTCTTTATCTTGGAGTCACTAATATGAGCATATCAATCATGACATACGCATGGCGAGTGCCATGCCCAAACAACAGCGCAAAGCTTGTGCTCATGAAGCTTGCCGACCACGCATCTGATGATGGCGTGTGTTGGCCAAGCTGGGGGCACTTGGTAAAGCACACCGGATTGTCTAGGGCTACAGTAGCTAGGGCATTATCCGAGCTTGAGAAGTCTGGGTTTGTATCCAGAGAATCAAGAACTGGTACATCCACAATGTACACGATACACCTTGATGCGATAAAGAAGGCTACGCCTTTCGAGGTTCGTGGACACAACAGCAAGGGGTATCAAGGTGAGACTCCCATAGACCCGTCTCAGGATGAGACTACCCCGTCTCAGGATGAGACCCCCACCCGTCTCACAGTGAGACCCCCCCCGTCTCATGGTGAGACACTAACCATCAGAGAACCGTCAGAAGAAACCATCAATGAAACAAAAGAAAGGCTACTAGCTATATATCTTGTATGGTGTTCGTGCAGTGGAGGCAATATGGACAAGGTTCAATTTGCAAAAGCCATCAAGCCACTACTTCCTAGATACACTGACAAGGAGTTGATTCAAGGTGTGAAGAATTACTTTGACCTACTCGAAGACAAGAAGTACATGAGTGTGCGTAGGTTTGGAGAAACCGCTGCCGCTTATATCAAGGCAAAGATAACGCGAGGCATTGACCCAAACAGCGATATGCCACCAGAGGAGCAAGCAAAATATGAGTGACGTAATATCTGGCGAGTGCTACAGGAAGACTGTTCATGATCTGACAAGGGAGTTGAGGACAGCGCAGAGACTTGTATCTCAACTGATTGCATGGTCATTTGCGCTGTTCGGAACCACGATAATGTTCGCGCTGATGTGGGCCTTTGAGTTTGTGGTGGGCCGATGACATCACAATACTACCACGAAGGTGACGGAGTTATACGCAAGCGTCCCATGAGAAAAACTGCCGACCGCTACAAGAACAGAAAGCAACTGCCGGAAGGCTGTATTGGTCTGACAGAGCTACGCAAAAACATTGTAGATTGGACTCAAGACCTGAAAGAACGAACAGAATACGACGTTCATTTTCATCAACGCCCACTTTGCCGGGTGATATTGGAGCCGCTATGAGCAGAGACAGAGACGACGACTACACGGAAGACATGAAGAAACCAAAGCGCAAAGGACACTGGGAGTACGCTGGTCCGGGCGATATCTGGATGCCTGAATGTGATGAGGAGGAAGAGCAATGAGTGGCAAAAGCAAAGTCGTACACTACGCTGAAAAAGATTGGAGACACGGGTGGTGGAAGGTTACTGCTTGCTATCACCTCGGGCCAGAGAATGCAACGGACAGTTGGGCCGATGTCACCTGCAAGAAATGTCTAGCTAAACAAAAGGAGAGTGAAGAATGAGCATCAAACGATACACACGCAAATCCGTAATGACCGACCTTAATAGCTATTGCCATTTTGCCAAAGAGCACGACTTCATTGAGGTTACGCAATGGGAGAATGGTGAAGGCTGGGATATTACAATTGAAGCGGAACAATATCCGAGATCGTTCAAGCTGACCGACGGCGAGATGAGGGCATTGATGGTGTTGACAAATATCGCTGAGGCTGAAGACGATGAAGACAACGAAAGTTCTATTAAATGAAAAAGCCAATTGAGTTTACAGAGTGGTGCGCTTCTATGGGGATAGCAAAGCGCAGTCATGACGAATCAATAGCTTGGGCCGCGTGGCTCAAGTGTTACGAACTAATAATAGAAAGGATAAAGGATGGCGGACAAACCGTTAGCAAGCGAGATAAGTGAAGACCAACTAATAGGCATGTGCCTGACAGACCCAGAGACTACAGTCTTTGAGTCGTCTGAGGCTGGCATAACGCCAGAGTGGTTTTTCCAAAGCGAATCCTGCAATGCGTACAAGGTGATACTCGATCTGTATGTCAACCAGAAGATAATCAGTATGCCAACTGCGATAGAGCGAGCAGAAGAAATGAAGGTAAAGCTCACACTCGACTATGCCACAAGGTGTATAGATACATGTCCAGTGTACGACATCAAGCCCGTCATAGAAAAGATGCGAGAGATGTATCTACGCAGAGCTATGGTAGAGCAATCCAAGTGGATGAAGAATCACTCGTCAGTCATGGACGAGCAGCCTGAGGAGTCTATAGGCAAGACTATCTGTACCCTTGCAGACCTTACCGCAACCCACCAGCGCATGAGCCTTGACCAGATCAAGAATGCTATCGTTGGTCGTTACCGTGCCGCTTGTGGCGGTGGTACTGCTGGCGTACCTACTCCGTGGGAAAAGGTAAACAAAACACTTGGCGGTCTCATGCCATCCCAAGTTACTGTATTTGCTGGCCGTGGTGGTATCGGCAAGTCTCAAGCCTCAGCTACGCTTGTACACCACTTGGGTAGTACGGGTATACCAGTAGGCTACCTGCCCTTTGAAGATGGCCTAGAGCGCACTTGGGCGCGTTTAGGGGGCATTGAGGGTAAGTACTCCACCTTCCGCATGGACACTGGAGCCAGCGAGGCTGAGTGTTCGGTGGCAGAGCAGTACATCGAGCAGGTAATGAAGTACCCCATCCACATGGAGGACAGACCTATGACTGCCGATCAGGTTATGGCATGGGCTATCCACCAGAAGGTCAAGAATAAGATACAGTTGCTTGTCATTGATGCGTTCAAAGACCTGCGACGCAAGACCCGCGACGTTGCAGAAGATGACTCGATGTCCCAGACCATCACCCAGATTGCACGTAGACTTAACATACCTGTATGGATTAGCCACCACGTTCGCAAACTGGATACATCTACCAAGTCTCAAGACAAGCTAACCGCAGATGACATTCGTGGTTCGGCCAACATCGTCAATGATGCTAGGTCGCTCATCGTATGTCAGAACTGGAAAGACGAGCACGACAACATGTGCTTCTCATTCGACGTGGTAAAGAACAACAACGGCCCATGCCCCGTATCAATCCCAATGGAACGTGTATCAAAGCACAACTACTGGAGAGAAGCAGCAGAAACGACAGAAAATTGATGTTGACATTTAACGTCAGCGTGATATCATTAACAGCAAATAGTAAAGAAAGGACCAATGAATATGAAAGAATCGACCTACTACTCAAGCAAACCCCCTGCCTGCTCAAGCCCCATCGTTCAGATGATTGACGGTGTACTGCACCGCGTACATGACGGCTACAAACTAGGCAGCACCGTATGCATCGAGCCCAGCAAATACCCCGTACATGATTCACTGCGCCATCCAGTGGCCTTTGATGTCGAAGAAGAGTAACCAAAAATAAAACACAGAAGGAGTATCAAGCAACATGAACGACAAGATTAAATCATTCAACTTTAGGTTTAGCGAAATAATGACCACTAGGGCCGGAGGCAAGACCAAAAGCGACACACTGATAGCAATTGGGAAATACAGCCAAGGGCAAGACTCAACAAGAAAGGATGTTCTTCGCATCTCTTTTCACGAGAGAATACTCAAGCTCACAGGGTGGGTTGTCGGAGACAGGGTGGACCTAGAGATAAAAGATGGCATTGGACACATATTCAGGAACACAAAAGGCGTGAAGATTTATAGGGGAGGAAATCAATCAACAAGAACTATCGTTCGGTTTATGCTTCCAGCCGGAACACTTGACGGCCTTCCTGTTGGAGAAGCAAGAGAAGTAGAAACACAGCCGGGGCACGTAGCATTTATGCTCCCTAAAGAAGAAGAATAACAACAAAGGAATAGCACAATGAGCACTGGAACAATCAAGACAATCGTTGACTACAAAGCCAAGGAGTGGAATGGCAAGTACATCCACGAATGGGCATGTGAAGGGACCGTAGATGGGACCGACCAAAAGTTCTTGGTCAGTATCTTCTCGCCAGCACAAGCCAAGCCCGAACTTCCTGTAGGACAAGAGGTCAACCTCGAATACGCCAAGGAATACCAAGGCGTAAAGCAGTACAAGTACCGCAAGTCTGCTGGTGGATTCAGTGGTGGTGGTGGAAAGGGTGGGTATCAAAAGAACGATGCCGCAATCGCCGCAATGTCTGCCTTGAAAACCGCTGTAGAATACGCTACTAAAGCATTACCCGACTGCGCACCCGAAGACGTTACGGAGGTTGCCAATCGGTTCTTGAAGTGGATAAAAGATAATAGCTAGGAAGGTGGTGATTCAGATGATGAAGAAGAAATCCAAAATGGCAACCCCGATGGTGAAGGGTCGCGTGGTCCGCTCGTCGGCCAGCAACCGTAAGCCCAAAACTGGAACGAAGCGCGGCAAGACCGCTTATTAAGGAGAATGCATATGCCTAACGTAAACGGCAAGAAGTATCCCTATACCAAAGAAGGTATGAAAAAAGCTATGGCCGCCAAGAAAAAGATGGCTGCCAAAAAGAAAAAGAAATAATTGCATTTCCTGTTACACGGCGAGTGCCGGAACAGAAACCGGACAGGCGGACACCTGTATGACACCCCGGAAAGACGGGGCTAACTTAAACAAAGGAAACAAATGAAACAGTTATATAGTCTCGCAGTGAAAGTATTGGATGAGCCAACAGCAAGCGGGGAGCGCAAGCGCAAATACGTCAACATCGGAATGGTGTTTGATTCAGGCAATGGCCCGTACATGATTATCGACAGAACCTTTAATCCCGCTGGTGTACCTAATCCAGACAACAAGACTGGCGTAGTTGTGTCTATGTTTGAGCCACGAAAGAATGATGGTAGGCAGTCATTCAACGACGAAGAGCCAGTTGATGGTCTTCCGTTTTAGTTTGTGAGCGAGCGGTGGCGCAATCTGTACGCTGCGCGTGTGGATTACTCACATCGGGGATTGGCGTAACCCCGTTCACCGCAAACCGCCCCAACTTAATATAGCGTACCTCCGCCCGATGTACGCATCCAATGCAGGGGCGCGTCTGCTTCACCAACGCGCACATCACACTGGTATCAACTCAACCCTAGTGTACTCAACTTGATCGGTTCCGATTCTTTCCTGAGTAAACCGAACCTCACGAACCTCTTCCGGCCCATCGTCTCGTAGCAAACCCGCCGCAACGATTGCATCAAGGACTGCCTTAACGCTTGCTCCATCAGGGTCACAGAGTCTATGCCTTGCTTGATGCACTCTAACGTCAACTTGCGATACGAATCCCGTATACGCCTCTTCTGATAGTGACTGCCTCCAAGTATTACGTTCCACGTTGGAAGTGGAGCCGGAAGATAAACGGTGAATGAATCCTTTGATGAGTCCAATCACTTGCTCTTTTTCTTGGGCGCAAAGCCTCCACGCTTCTGCTTCATCTTCTTGTAGACCTTGGGGTCAATAGTAGACTTGGACTTAGAGCGTGACGTTCCAGCTTTCTTCCGCTTATTAATGTTGTGATATAAACCCTTCACCACTTCACCTTATCAGCCACAGCCTTGCACAGATTAACGAATTGTTCCATAGTGAGCATACCTTTCATCATGTTTATGTCTTTATGAACCCATTGAATATTGCTTCTCAAATATCCCTTTGAATTATCTATTCTGTCGAGAGATGCTGTTATTTTGTCAAAATCACCAAAAAAAATCAGCTTTATTCCAGATAGTGCGCACTTTCTTTTTTGTTCATCAGCTACATCTGCCATATCATCCAAGGAGATGTTCCAGCTTTTTGACCTAGCGTTTGCGTGAAGCTCGTATTTTTTAGCAAAACTTATCCTTATTCCCCTGTGATTTCCTTGTGGGTGATTATTTTTGTTTGAGCAATACTTGCATGGCTTTTCTGCGTGCCCTCTTGCATGGTCGGCTCTTTTTATTTTTCTTATACGCCCACAGTTAACGCACTTTACTTCCCACTCTGTAACAGTTTTTCCTGACTTTGTTTGAGCGTAACCAGAAAAAACAACGTTGCTTGGCATGTCTGATGTTATGTTCATGCAGCGAACATACACCACCCACTTTATTTGTCAACTACCATTTGACCTTATCACTCCACCACGCCGCAGACATCTTGCCCTTGGCTATGTTTTTGCCGTGCCTAGCCTTGAATGATTTGCGCTTAGCCTTCATGCGATCAGACTCTCCAGACTTTGGCTTTCCAGCGGTGCTTGCACCCTGCTCGCCAAACCTGATTGTCTTGACCTTTGGTCCAACCTTGGCCACTACAACGTGAGACTTCTTGGGATGATTGGGCGTACGCTTTGGTTTGTTGTATCCAGATACGCCAACCCGTTTCAGTATTGAATTCTTTCTTGATTCAGTCAATTTAACTCCTCCTTATTTGATCTAACTAGACCAACTTAAACCACTATCTTGCATTTTCTGATAAATTAAGTCACGTATCTTTTGCGCATAGTCTGCATCTCGCTGTGAATCGTCATGCTTCACAGTGCTTCTGAGCTCTTGGTCAATATCAAAAAGTACCGCCTGCCAGATCGAACCCTGAAGCGCGTTGAGATGTTCCTCGTTTTCTTCTGGCAAGTTGAACTCTAACGTAGCCTTCATTTTTTCACTCGGTACATAGTGGTTTTACGCTTATCCTCAATCGCCTTGACCTTTTCTACATTAGGTGCATTGTCCAGCATTGCCTTGCAGTTACTTGGATGGCGATTTGTGGCTGCGCTGTAATCCTTTGCGCTTACCCAGCCCTCTTTGCGCAAGTCGTCAGCCTCTGGAAGAATCTCGTCATTCAGCGCGTTCATTAACGCGGCAATGCTGTCTGTTACTAAGCTCGCTTTATTTCTTTTGGTTGCCATTGAGCAATCCTTTCTGTGTAAACCTTGCACCAATCATCAGTATACTCACCGAAAGCAAATCCTAAATCCCAACTGGCGGTCTGCCGTCTTGTCCCTGCGTATGCCATAGCTGGTATATCTGCTAGACAACCAACAGACACTCCCTCTGGAGCACCCGGACACCTTCCCGGCTGACGTAGTATCTTGTGTGTGTGACCAAATACAACTGGACGACCAAGCATTTCAGCATGATCTCTAGCTGACTGCTCATTGTACATTATTCCGTGGCCAAACGCTGTATTTCCAAGCAACCTCCAGCACTCCACTGAACCTGTTCCACTATACGGAACAAGATTTGCCTTTAGGTTCTTGGCCATAAGTTCAATCTTGTTTACCACATCACCAGCGGCATACAAAACAAGCTCGTTTTTTGATTCGTTTAAAAGCTTATAAAGTCGATGCTCATGATTGCCTAAAAACAAAGTCTTTGGAGCAAGCCTCTCAACAAACTCAAGCCCGTAGAGGAGGTCAGCGACAATGTCACTACCCTCGCCATTTCGCATAGCTCCTGCACGAAAACAATCCGCATCAATAAAATCACCAAGGTGCATAACATGATCCGGTTTATATTCATCTCGAAACTTGAGCACTTTTTCTGACGCATCTTTGTTGATAAGATGCCCATGACTACACGATACAGCCATAAACTTTTTAGGTTTTTGCATTTAACTGTTCCTCCGTGACAGTAAGTTGCACGTTTTGCAACTTAGTGGTGAGATTATAGCATCTTGTAATCATGATATTGCAAAACGCTTTGATGTGGTTTTAACAGTGGAGGAGGGCGACGCTCTTCAGGCATGGTGCTACTTGCCTCTTGATACCGATACTCTAAAGAACCATACCCCCACTTGTTGTGAGGAAGGTATCCACTGTACTGGTCAGGCTTTGTTGCGTGAGACTTTACGTAATCCTTAAACTCAAGCAATCCAAGCTTAAGGTATGCGCACAAACCAGCAGCTTTAGGTGATGCAAAGCTAGTACCAGAGCCTACCGACCAGAACCCAAGCTGATCTAGTAGCGGTAGCCGCTCGCCCCACATTGTCAGAAAAACACCCTTGCCGTCACCGGAAAACACAGAAGGCACACCGTCACGTCGATGAGAACCAGTGACTATGCACGTGTGTGGAACCAACCTCCACGGGTATGACAAGTCATCATCTGCATCATTGTGGTCATCGTTTCCAGCCGCACAAAATACAGAACTGGAACCTATTACGCTGGCAAACTTCATTCCCCATCTTCCCCAGTACGCTCCAAGTTGTCTGTCAACTAGAGCATTGTCTTGGTCGTCTGCACCCCATGACATGTTTATTACTGGCCAGCTACCATTAACATCGGGCTTGCACTCCTCTTGTAGTATCTCTAAAAGCCACTCGTTTGAATTGTGGATAGGTCTAGCCTCACCGTCAAAGATGCGAACAAATACAAGCTCTAGGTTGCGCCTACCATGTAGTAGATGTGTGGCATAGTATCCACACTGGTATCCATGTGGATGTTGCTTCTCTTCTTTGATAAGGCTGTGACCGCGTACATCAATACCTTCTGGCAACATCGCCATGTATTCATCGGAGCATGAACCGTCGCCGCTGTCTACGATAATTAACTTCATTCATCTACCTTTGTTGTGCATTGAGAAATTGAGTGAATTAAACACCAAAAAGAAACCAGCAAACTAGGAGACCAATATCCAGTCCAATAATTTACTGTTGCTAAAAAGAAAGTCCCAAAATACAGGGGAGACAGCGAGTAAAGAAGCAGGTACTTCTTTGATTTTGTGATAACCATCGCAGCTATGGCCATGGCATAAACCATTAGCGGAGACCAGATGAGCGAAAGAATTCTGCTCGCTGGCATCTTCTCATTATATGCTGCCATGTCGCCGAACGGTGCGGATAACCCAAGGGCTCCCACTTTGTGTTGTATCCCGTACCTCCAAGGCCATGAAGGAGGGGCCCAATGATTCATAGCTTCGTTGGTTGGGGAGAAGTAGTGCAACCACTTTTTCAGTTTGACCATAAAAATGCCGACCGGACGATCCTTCAAAGTGTCCAGCCATACACCATGCCACTTGGTTTTCTCGGCTGGCTGACCGTCGAGGCTCCAGTTGTTTTGATTAACGGGTCCGAACATATCCAAATCAGACCAAGTCCTCCATGCTGTCATTCCACGAATATCGCCCGTCTCTAAAACCCTCAAGTCATGGTACTTGTATTCCACGCTTACAGGAAAATGAAACACTCCGCTTGGTGTATATAATGACAAACTTAACAATGCCAAAGCTTGAGCAAATTTCTTTTTGCTTCCGGTCATAAAGCACATAATTAAACCAACTGGCAAAAAGTTGTACCGTATCACAGACAAAAATAAAGGAGCCCACACAGGGACAGAATTAGAAGACCTAGCTACTATTGC
>Ga0208898_1002747_pt1 | contig 10593 bp, 7 predicted proteins | sample VirMetDEL_Mar_4_FD_184513 | JGI IMG/M metagenome (GOLD analysis project Ga0208898, IMG submission 184513) | Aqueous microbial communities from the Delaware River and Bay under freshwater to marine salinity gradient to study organic matter... | ecosystem: Environmental > Aquatic > Marine > Coastal...
ACGCAACAACACTAGTTGTAACCCCAGCCAGAGCAAGTAAACTACCAATAGTATAAGGAGATACCATGCCACAGAATTATGATATTATTGAGATTATCTCCAGCGATCAAACTGGTGGATGTAACTGTACCTCGGCTGATTTTTCAAATGATTTTATTGCCAAAACAAATGGCACCTATATAACAAGCCTAAGTTCAAGTGATAACAATTCAACATGGACGCCATCTAGTTTAACAATTGGAAGTTTTAGTGCATCAAGTCTTCAATCAATTGTAGTTTCTAGTAACTCAAATACAAACTCAAAAATAACAATTAGCTCAACATCTGATAATACAGAAATATACCCAGACAAGATATTGAGTGATAGGTTTCAAGCAGGATCAACAGATATCAAAGAGACTGGATCCATTATCAATGACTTAACCTTCAATGGTAATATATCACCCGGAACAAATGATCTATATAACATTGGATCCACTTCAAGTAGGGTAAAAAAGGTTTGGTCTGTTGATCTTGATGTATCTGGTACGTTAACAACAGCGTCTTTAGCATTAACAACACTTGCAGTAAGCACCACATCTACATTTAGTGGGCTTGCAACATTTAGTAATGGCATTGCAGTTTCAGGTACATCCGGTCTTAATACAGTAACAGCAACAAGCATAACATCTGCAACAGGAAGTTTTACAACATCAGTAACTTCTCCATCGGCTGTGCTTACTAATGCAACTGTAGTAACAGCACCAGCAGGAAATACAAATGTTGTTCGTAAAGTTGATGTTGCACTGACAGCAAGCCAAGCATCTGATATTTACAAACTCTCAACAAATGCTGATGGGTTTATTGACAGCATCACAGCAGCCACTGCTGATGATTTACCAACTCATGTTACAAGACATCACACAACAACAAGAACAACTGCTGCACCGGGCAGTGGTTTAGGTGGAGACGGATTAAACTCTTATGAGATTGGGGCAGTAGAAAGAGCCAACCCAGTAGTGAGTAAGCCGTTAAGAATGACAACATCAAGCGATCACACCTATGGAACAGCCGTTCCTTACTTTGTAGTAATCGAGGTAAAAGATCAACCAGCAGCCTCTGGACCAGAAGGTCAGATCATATTTAGGAAAGCCCAACAATGAGTAATCATAATGGAAAACTGTGGATTAGAGACAACACAGGAGCAGCCTTAGAAATAAGTGATGTATGGATTAGAGAAGAAGGACAACTTAAAAAAATTGATAAGATTTGGATTAGGAATAATTCATATGCTCAAGCAACAACCATACATTATGACAATCTTCCAGAGCCAACGGGCGGCACTTATAATGCACAAGCATTTGCTAAGGGACACAAGAGATGGGCATTTGTTCCACCATCAGCGGGAGATCCAAACAATACCGGAACTATAAATGATACAAATGTTCTTAATCACATCAGCAATATTTCTTGGTTAAGTGATATAGAGTATGGTATTCTTGATTTTGAAACACCCTACAGTTCTTGGTTAGCAGAAGGCGTAACAGGACCGCCTACTGACAACTACTATCAAGCCCTAACAGAAATGATTGACTTAATCCAAAAAGTTAAGGCTCAATTCCCACAAATTAAATGGGCTTTTTATGTTGTGCCAAATGTTAGATTCTTTATCTTTAGCAATACTTGGTTAGGACTAGAGCAAGACAATCGCTACGATCTCATCAATCAAAGATTAGATGGATATGTCAATGCCTATGGCCCCCTTATTGATGAACAAGATTTTATTTGTCCTCAAATTATGGATAGATATGTGTATCCAGAAAGATCAGAACAAAATAAAAGATGGGTGCATTATTCAATAGAGGCAGGCAAAAGACACAATGTAACAAGGAATCAAGATAAGCCAATAGTTGCCAATATGTGTCCAATGTATCAGTATGCAAATGATGTTATAGAAAGTGGATATCTTCCAATATTTATAGACAATGATGAAACAAGAGATGAAACAATTCATCCAGCATTAGAAAATGGTGCTTCAAATAACTTTCTTTTATGGACTGGGCACACTTTTTGGATTCCAAGTGTATTCGATTTGGCAACATATCCTTTAGATTATACAGTCTTGCCTGCTGATGAGCAACTTATGGGATATAGAGTTAACAGATATAGAGAAGCATATACTCAGGATTTCTTTAATGGAGTTGCCCCAGATTGGAATAGTGCCGCAGATGAACAAACTTTGAGACAAGCCGTATGTGAAAGAATGATTCAATATATGGATGACATCAAAGAAATTACCATTCAAAAAACAAAAGACAATGCACCAGAATTGGTGTACGAAATCTAAAGGAGAGATACAATGGAAGGAAAGCACCCAGACTTATCAACTGTTTTACAATTGCTTCAGATAGTAATTATTGCTATAGGTTTGGCTGGAGTATTTGTAAGAGTAGGTGAGTATCAGGCAAATCAAGTCTACAACACAGGTCAACTAGAAGATTTAAAAGAAATTGTAGAAGAGTTGACTAAATCGCAGATTGAATTTGTTGCAACAGATGCTGCTTTAAAGGAGAGAATAGATGCGCTTAGAGTACGCATGGATCGTCTTGATCGTTCTAATTAATGGGTGTTCCCCTTCCAAACAAATAGGAAAGAATGTTGTAGAGGTTTCTAGAGTAGCACAGTCAAGCAAAGAGCGATTCCAAACTATTGAGGAAGAGGTCCGTAAAACCGAGCATATGGATGTTCTGCTCATCAGTGATGAAGCAAAACATGGAGCAAAAGAACAACAAGATATTATTGATATTATGTATAACACCGTGGAACTGTTACCAGAGATTGATGACACAGTTCCATGGTGGGCACCAATACTGGAATACGGATTGTTGTCATTAGGAATCATAGGAGCCTTCGTCATCCTATGGTACCTTGGATTGGGAAAACCAATTAGAGCGTTTATGAGATTGTTTGCCTCAATGATTCCCGAAGGGAAGAAAGAAACTGCAAAGTTGATGATTGAGGCAGAGGACGATACTTCCAGAACAAGCATCAGAGAAGCCGTGGCTGTTCTCAGAGCAACAGACAAGGACTTTGATGCTGCATACAAAAAGGAGAAAAAACAATGGAAGCATTCCTAGGAAGTTTGTGGTTTGCTGGGCTGATGTGCCTAGCCGGATACATCGCAGGATGTGTATTTCCCATCTCTAAGATTAGAAGTCTTATTCGATGAAGAGTAAAGTACAGATCTTAAATGAGATGCTACTGGATTCACTTGTTCGGGATCTCAAGGATCCTGACAAGTGTACTCCGGGGCTGTATACTGTCATCCGTGGCATCATCAATGACAATAGAGAGTCGGCAGATGGCATCCCAAGCCAAGCCCTTGAAGAAGTAACCAAGGCAATGTCCGAGGCTGCACCCTTCAAGATCAAGGAATCTACATATTGATTAAACCTACTGAAGAAGTCGTTAATGATTTCAGGAACCATGTGTTCTTTTGCATGAAGCACCTAGGACTTGGAGAGCCTACCCCCATGCAATATGAAATCTCAAGACAACTTCAGTATGGGCCAAACGATTTCATTCTGGCGGCTGGGCGTGGAACAGGGAAGTCCACGCTCACCGCCATGTTTGCCTCATGGTTCATGATGGCAAACCCAAACAAGACTGTATTGGTGTTGTCTGCCACCCAACAGAAAGCCATTGAGTTTGTGTCTCAAACAAGAAAGATCTTGAACATGGTGCCATACTGCAATCACATGATTCCAGATGAGCATACCAAGGACTCGGCACTTGGCTTCAATCACAATATCAGAACATCATTCACACAGGATCTATCCTGCACTGCCAGAGGATCCACCTCTCAGATCACAGGACTCCACGCAGATCTCATCATCTGTGATGACGTAGAGATCTCAACCAATACCCAAACAGTAGAAGCAAGAGAGCGTCTTCTTCACAAACTAACCGAACTAGAGTCCGTCAGGAACAAGGGATCAAGAGTCCTGTTCCTAGGGACACCGCACTCTGCGGAATCAATATACACAGTACTCAAGCAATCATATCCAATGGTCAAGTATCCTGCTCTCATGCCTGACCAAAGCCTTCCCGGTGAATCCGAGGATGTTGCTGATTGGATATGGGATCTTAGTTTTGCTGCTGGCGAGTCCACCCAGCCTGAGCGTTTTGATACGGAAATGCTCATGGAACGCAAGGCTAAGATTGGACCCAAGGCTTTTGCCTTGCAATACATGCTTGATACTACCCTGTCAGATATAGACAAGTATCCGTTGAAGCTGTCCGATCTCATCGTATTCGATGTACCGTTTGACAAGGCTCCAGAGAAAGTCATCTGGCAGGGTCAAAACGCCAATAAGAAGATGCCTAGTTGGGGATTGGGTGGGGATATGATCATGGAACCTATGCACATATCCTCAAACTATGTGGACTATCAACATAGACACATGGTCATAGATCCCTCTGGTCGTGGAGCAGATGAGACTGCGGTATGCATCGCTTCCACGGCTGGTGGGATGATCTATATCCATGAACTTGTTGGATGGGAAGGGGGATACAATGATGCTGTCCTAAACAAAATTGCTAAATTATGTTTGGAATATGGCATCAAAATGGTACGGGTAGAGTCCAACTTTGGTGATGGTCTCTTTTCCAAAGTCATTACCCCATTCCTCATTGAGAACTGTGGGCGTATAGGCATCGAGGAGTTCCGTGTATCGGGGCGGAAGGAAGCAAGGATGTTGGATACCCTAGAGCCTGTGATGGCCCAGCATCGCCTTGTATGGGATCGTAGGGTAGCCAAGGATGAGAAGAACCAGATCCAACTCACACGCCTTACAGACGAACGTGGGTGCCTCAAGCACGATGACCGCATTGATGCCCTTGCCAGTGCGGTGGATTTCTACAAGGACATGATGCAATACAACACAGATAGACTTATCCAAGATAATAAACAAAAAGAATGGGAAAATATGGTTGCTAGTTGGGCTAGCGATTTCAGGGCTTCTGACTGGATTCCCCACAGTGGGGCTATTCGCGAACTGACAGCCAAGAAGCAACAAAAGAAAAGTAACCAATGGGGATGGAGGTAACATATGGATTTAGGAGCAATTGCACTAGGTGCTGGCATAGTAAGCGGTATTTTTCAAGGCATTACAGGTAATGCTGCTGCTAGGAGAAGAGAACAGCAAGCACAGCAGGCTTGGGTCCAAGGAGAAATGCAGAAGGCTATCAACAATGGTAAGCAATTATTCAATGCTTCCTATGCCCAGCAGCAACAAATGGAACGAAATGCTGCCATTCAACGAGCAGCATATCTTTTTGAAAGCGATTCACTTAAAGCACTTAGCCTCCAAAAATCATTTGCAGATGGGGAGATGAGCAAAACCTACAGACAAATGAAAGGTGCATTAGGCAATCAACTGGCAGCGTCCAAAATATCTGGAGGTACAGCAAAAGCATTGAGCCTAGCACAAAGTGCAAACTTTCTAAACCAAGCAATGCAGTCAGACAAAAACTATAAACAAACAGAAAACAATATCAAGAGACAAATGGAGAATATGATGAATCAACAACGCTTTGATTTAATCATGCCCAACCTACAGTTATCCAGTCAAAAGCCAATAGGAGAATCCTATGGGGCAATGAATATTATTGCAGGAACAGCAAGTGGTCTTGCGTCAGGTCTTAGTGCGTATGCTAATGTTTCTGGCATGGAAACATTAGCATCACAAGTCGGACAAACACCTGCACCATATTATCTAGCAAGACCTTAAGGAGACTTTAAATGATTGATCCAAGAATGATTCGACCAGAGGCAGTATCCCCTAATACTGATGTCGTTACACCATCCCCACAATACTATGGACAGGGGCAGGTTGTTGGAGGACAAATCCAACTTGGAGATATCTACGGTCGTCTTCCTAGTCAATCACAAGAAGAATACATGTATGGTAATCTGGCTAATATTGCAAATGCTGCAATGGGACTGGCACAGATACCGGGTCAACTAGAGCAGGCACAAAGAAGGCGAGAGCAAAGACATGATCAGGATGCTCTCAATGCATACCAAGTAGAGTTGAATAAGGTCGAGCAAGCCTCACTTAATGGAGAATCCTTCTACAATTACAACAATAATGAATATCCTATTAACAGACCAGAAGGAAAGTCTCAACTAGAATTGGATATTCAAGAAAGAATGCTTGGTAATCTTATTACATCTGGCGGGAAAGCAGAAGCATCTAGGCTTAAAACAGCAATCTTAGCACAAAGAAACCAAAATATTGATGGCAGACTAAATGAACTTTTTATTGAATACAAAAAAGAAGTAGACAGGTTTAACAGAGATAATCTTCCATTAGACCCTGCCGCATTGGATATAGCATTTAGGTCTGATGTAAAGATAAATGATTTGGTTTCGCAAATAAATTCTTATCGTGACACAAAATCTACAGCAATGGAAAGCATTCAATTAGAAGTATTTAAAAACAATTCTTTTTATTCAAAGGGTGCCCATCTTTATCTATTAGAAGAGAGTACTAAAGGATTTAGAGATTCTATGTCAACCATAGTTGATGCTCTTCCTCAATTTGTAAACTCAACAGCAAATGGAGAAATCAGCACAATTTTTCCAAATTTTCTAGAACTAGTTGGCGATATGCCAAACGCTAATCAACTTTTCCAAGCCATTGGTTTTTCAGATGGAGAGATTGTAGGTGGTTCTATTATTGATAATATAATGGACAATCCTACGGCTAACAATTTAAACAGATTCATACAAACCATAGCAGATCATACATTACAACTAGTACCAAACTTAACTCCTGAAGAAAGAGAAAGTCAAATCCGTGCTTTTATGAATTCAGCCAATGGTAGTATTGTAAAAACTGCTGCTACAGAAACAAAAAGAAGATTGGAGCAAGCAAAAGCCGCAGCAAGTTTGGGTAGAGCCATGGAATTAGAAGGGTATGTCGCTGATCCAGAAGCACAAAACTATATTCCACCAAAGGATGTGTTTATGGGAGTTCCTTTGGAGGAGGCTTTTGGTGCAATGAGAAGCATTTTAACAAAACCACCACAAGAAGAATATGATCCACTTCCTTTTACAACATCTCTGACATCAGCATATTGGGATGACAACTTAGGACATAGAGGAATGCCCTTATCTACTAATCAAGTTAGAGCAGCAGAGTTGCACTTTAGCACAAGCATAGAAAACTTGGTAGACGAAGGATTCTATACCGAAGAAAATGGAATCTATTTCCTTACAGACGAAGGCATGTCTTATCAGCAAAAAAAGAAAGATGAGATGCTTTCTAGAGTAGTCCAATCAAGAGAGTATCAGACCATTTATCAAAATACTTTGAGTAATCTAATTGGAGATACTCATATATTAGCCTCTGCTAATGTGGACCAAGCAGCAGATAGAATCAATGCATCGCTTATTAGAATAACAAGAGAATTATTCCCATTTGATCAGAGTGTATCCGATGCTGATATTGTTAATACACTTGGACTTGGTAATCAAATGAAATTGCCTTCTCAAAAAGTGTTGGGAATTATGGGAGATTCTTCTTCTACAATCCAAACCAAAGTCAGAGCAGTGCTTAGTGCGTTTGACAACATGCAGGCAAATTCTGGAGCATCAAGAAATGTAATAAATAGATGGATAAACACAGAAAATCCGCTTAAAGATCCCATGATGAGATACGAAGCATTAGATTTTCTAAAAAGATATAAAGAAAATCCAGATAGCCTTGATGATTTGCTAGGGGAATTATTACGATCAGGTCACAATGAAGCATCCGCCGCAAAACTATATCAAACAGCCTTAGACATTGAGTATAGAACACAAACAGGAAACATGTTTACAAAACAATTGGTTGGTTGGGGGCTTGTCAGTCCCAGTATAACCATATCATCAGAAGAGTTATTTAATTTTGATAAATCATCTATTACAGATGTAAGAAATTTGTGGGAAGATCCTAATTTATTCAATAGGGAAACAGGACAACTAACTCAAAAGGGAGCCGTAGCATGGGCATACCTTAGCAATGATTTGATTTATGGTCCCACAGTAGATGAGAATAAAATTAATAGAATGGAAAGTTTCCTAATTTCTGTAGCAGATGCTGAAAGGAATTTCGGAGAAGAACCAGATATGATAGGTACTCCACTTACATTTCTAACTGCATTTATTGGAGTTGGAGAAATGGTTGCCAATGAGGGAATATCTCTTAGAGATAATGCAGCATTTCAACTCAATCTATCAGATACCATGATTGGTCGTCCTGCTTCATCCAATATTGTTGACCTAACATATGACCCATCTGTAAGATATCAAGATAGATTTACAAGGATATTCAATAACCCAAATGAAAAAACTGACAACATATCACTAGCATTTTCTTTGAATTTTGCTAAAGAATTAAGAGCATTAAAAAATGTTTCTCCAGAAGATAAAAAAAGAATTCTTAGAGAGCTATCGTTTATTTATACAGCTCGCATTGCTATAGCAAGCGATGATAAAGTAAATCTAGGTAGCATAAGGGATTTACATTTTACCAATGCTATGCCTGAAAGTAGGACTAATGGAGATGATTTAAATGCAACGGAGGCAGCAAGACTATATAGGGATTCTCTAGAAGATCGTGATAACTTAGACATAGAAACACCACTAGGTCTTCTTGTTTCAATAACAAATACAAGGGCACCGCGATCTGAGCAAATAGTTCTCAATAATGACAACAAAGGACAATTGTTTTTAGATACTACAATAGGAATGCTGAACTTACTTAGAAGAGCAAACCACAACATTACTATTCGAGTTCCAGAAGGAGTTGCTGATGCTTGGAATGCATCGTCTTTAAATGAATCAGATACAATTCTTCCGGGTACAGTAATACCATTATGGGCAAATGATCCAAATGTTATATCATTAAATAAAATATTGCAATCATATCGTAATCCAGAAAACCAAAGCAGACTTGCGGAATTCGGTAGTAATGAGTCTGATCAAGATCAACTAGAGATGATGAAAATTTTATTGGATAACTTTGATGCCTTTGCGTCAGAGGCTCCACCGGGACGTTCAGATAATTTTGCATTTACATTGGGGTTCTTGGTATTTGCTAACAAACAAGGATATATACCCACAGAACAAGGTCTATCTTATAGCGATAGATTTGAAAAAATTGCAGATGAATTCCTTTTGTCAAATGTCACAAGACCAATGGGTCCATATTGGTCCTATCGCTCAACAAACATGAGAGGTGGATTCGATCAAACAAGATCTTTGAATGTGCCGCCGCTATATTTAGATAAAAATGGAAGACCATCATGGAACTTCCCCAATAATCTTTTACAACGCTCAAATGGAAAACATGTTTTTGCAAATGATAGACATCAAATAGCAGGATTGTTTTTCAATTCTAGACCAAATCTTTCCTTCAATCCTGAACAATATTCAAAAAATAGATTAGAATTTATTAAAACTGGAATTCCCGGTTTTGGAGCAGCATGGAATCAACTATCTGACAAAACCAAAGACACAATACAGACGCTTGCATTTTCAGATATTACATTAATAGATTTCATGAGAGGAGCATCATACTTGGCAAACAAAGAAGTACCATCATTTGCCAATCCTAGATATCCAGATTTTACATACAATTCTGGCAACTTGGAAGATAATGATCTACGAAGAGCATTTGATCAGGGAGGATGGGGATTAGTAGAAGTACTTAGGGATCCATATGGATTTCAAAGAAACAATGAGGGTGAGTTTATCATAAGGAATAATACAAGTAATCAAGAACTACCGCTTTCTGGAGATCTTATGGCATTTATTGATTTAAGATCAGTTGCTAATTCAATTGTAAATCCTCGCACGCCAAAAGAAGTGAGAGATTTAGAAAGAGTGGCTATTGGTATGGGAGGACTTTATGGTGCGCTTACTTATCAAACAGCCCCAATATTTAACGGTAGGCAAGAAGTTAAACCAATAGATCCCACAAAACGAACCGCAGATCTTCCTCAAAGTGTAATAGAAATAATAAAAGAACAACAAGGAGAGGATGACTTACCAAGCGAAGAATCCAGTGGTGGTGGCTTTTTTGATGGGGAAAAAACAACACCACTAAGTTCTAATACTGCATCAGGAGGTTCGCTTGGTACTTTGGGATCGGCTGCTGTTATGCTTTCTCAAACGGCAGTAACTGCACCACCATTAACAGATGTAGCAAAATTCATTATTGGTGAGGAAGGCTTTATATCAGGACCAAGAAAAGCAACTCGAACCGAGCAATACCTAACAGTTGGTCATGGACACAAACTAGACGGCAGCAAAAGAAGTAGGGCTGCATTCAAGAAAGCCCTTCCCAATAAAAATTACAATGAGTTTATGAAAGGCAAGGGATCAATAACCAAAGAAGAAGCACTTAGGTTATTTGAGGCAGATATGCCAGACTATGTTAAGCGTGCTGAAAGTTTTACAAACTACGAATATATTTACAATAAGAAAACAAAGCAAAGACCAAGAGGTGGAAGACTTGGTGGGCTAACCTTTAGCGATCACTCAAATGAACTTCAAAAACATAT
>Ga0208898_1002749_pt1 | contig 10592 bp, 15 predicted proteins | sample VirMetDEL_Mar_4_FD_184513 | JGI IMG/M metagenome (GOLD analysis project Ga0208898, IMG submission 184513) | Aqueous microbial communities from the Delaware River and Bay under freshwater to marine salinity gradient to study organic matter... | ecosystem: Environmental > Aquatic > Marine >...
GAGGAGGCCGTGGAAGACGCGGAATACCACCATGAGATCCGCTGCGAGCGTGACCAGCGCATAGCAAAGGACAGCTAGAGCTGCCCCTGGCAACACATAAAAATCAGACATAGCTGACCGAGGAGAGCGAGTGATGCAAGGGGAATTTTGGAGAATTGATCGGCCAAATCAAGTTAATCAGATACTGGACAACTTCCGCTCTTGGGTAATGGGGAACTGGGACTGGTCGAAGCCCCTGGCCTTTCAGGTTAAACCGTACGATGGAGGGCGCAGCCTTTCTCAGAACGCTCTGTTCCATGTCTGGATGAAGGAGGTGCGTGACCATTTTGCGGAGCGCACTCCTGACGTGACAGAGGAGCATTGGAAGATCTTCTTCAAAACTGAGTACCTGGGGACGGAAACTATAAAGGCTGGTAAGATTGTCCATGAAAATCAACTGCGTCATACGTCAAAACTCAAAAAGGGTGAGATGTATGAGTTCATGGAGGCCGTCAACGCATGGTGTGCCCAGCGTGGTTTGACCCTGCCGGTCCCGGACAGTTCCGAGTTCATGGACATACGCCGAAGCCAAGCGTAAACCTTCGGGGGGGAGGGTAATGGCTGCGCCAGAGAAGCTAGACCCAGAGCTGCTCACATACTGCGTTTCTGAAAGGGAACGATTCTACCTTGAATCCACCATGCAAATCGGGACCATACGGCGAGCCGCGAAAGAGTGTGGAGTAAGCCAGGGCACCGTTCGCCAGGCCATTGAACGAGTAAAGGCCCGAGCCGCGAAGATGGGTTATGCCCCGGAGCATGACCTAAACAAGCCAACCACGGCACCCTTTGTCGTCAAAGGCACGTCAACGCTTTACGGGGAGGATGGTCAGCCCAAGTTGCAATGGGTGAAGACAAACCTCGACCGCGAAGCCCAGATCGAGATCATGAAGCAGGCCGTCGAGGCGATCTGTGAAGACGTTAAACCCGTCAAGGCTATCCCGGCACCTCTGGACGTAAATGATCAACTAATCAGCATCTACCCCTGGGGCGATCCCCATGTAGGGATGTACGCCTGGGCTGATGAAACAGGCGACAACTTCGATCTATCCATCGCTGAACAAGATATGTGCAACGCGGTGGATTACCTCGTTGAACGCTCTCCCCCCTCGAAGCGCGGCGTTCTCGTTAATCTAGGAGACTTCTTCCACTATACAAACATGACGGGGACCACGGAGCGTAGCGGACACGTCCTCGACCGGGACTCACGCACAGCGAAGATGATTGACGTAGGAGTACGAATAATCAGGCGCTGCCTAGAGAGGATGCGGGAGAAGCATGAGATCGTCGAACTGATCAACGCTCCCGGCAACCACGATGAAACCTTTGCCCACTTCTTAAACGTCCTCTTCCGCAACCTCTACGCCAATGAGCACCGCGTTATCGTCCACGATGCCCCCACCACCCGACACTACCTACAGCATGGCAAGTGCCTTATCGGTGTGGTTCACGGGCATCAGACGAAGGATCGGGACCTTCCGGGGATCATGGCGACGGAGAAGCCAGAAGAGTGGGGTGCTACTAAGCATCGAGTCTTCTTTCGCGGCCACCACCACCACGATAATCGAGTGGAATATAACGGCTGCATTGTGGAGCAAATGAGAACCTTGGCCCGTGACGCCTACGCTGTAGGAGGCGGCTACCTATCGGGAAGAGACATGAAATGTATCGTCATGCACTCCGAGTTTGGAGAGCAGATGCGTTTAACCTGTGGAATCGACGTGTTGAGGAGCACCTACGATGAATAGCTACGGAAACATGAAGGAAAGCCTTCGCAGAACTGCGGCCTACCAGCAAATCGGCTGCGAGTTCATGCCGGGATATGGTTCGGACGCCTTCCGCATTACCGTGCAGGACGGGGCCAAGCGCGTGTCGGACGTATTCCACATCTATAACGATGGCGACCTCAACGCGGCCATCAATAAGCTCTACGGGCGGCTGTGATGCGCTCTATCAACTTCGAGGAGCTAGACGAGGATGAGGACGGCTGGATTCAGATTACCTTGACGGTGATTACCGACGATCCGGCCCTCTTGATCCGCGCCAGGAAGGCAATGAGGGCGGTTGTGGATGATACGCCCCGCCTAAGCGCCATAAACGGCCCTAGGAGCGACGACAATGGGTAAACAGCTACTGGGGTATGGGGTAGTCCTATTCGCTCTCATAGGGCTCCTGGCGGCCCTTCCAGGGGCACTTATCGCCCTTCCGTGCTGGTGGATAGCTTTACAGCTTCTTGATCAGTTGGAGGACTATTGATGGCTCTCAAGCGTGAGCCGTGCGACATCCAATTTTCGTATTGCGTAAGGGCAAAGGCCAATTGGTCCTGTGAATATTGTGGTAAGTCATTCGGAGGGAGAGATAAGGGGCTGCATTGTGCGCACATTCATGGGAGGCGCCACAACAGCGTCCGGTGGTCCCTAGACAACGCGGTGAGCCTTTGCAGCTACCACCATCGCTACTTCACAGAGAACCCCACGGAGTTTTTCATGTGGCTTGAAAAGCATCTAGGGCGTGGGCACTTGGACATTTTGCTGGAAAAGAAGAACTCCATCTTCAAGGGCGCCAAGTACATCAAGGACGAAATTGCCTCTCACTACAGAACGCTTCTATTTAAGTTCGGGATTCTAGACAGTAAGGGCCGCTGGCACCCGCATGAGTTCTCTGAGGAGGACAGGCCCGAGTGGATCTCATATAACTGAGCGCCAGTCTAGGCCCTGGAACATCAGGGCTTCGGCTTCCCTGCGCTTGACCAGTCCGCTAAGAACTCGCCCGCCAGCTTTATTCCAGCGCCGAATTTCATCAGGGACAGCCCCAAGATCCCCAGCGTTAAGCCGACGAAGTAGGGTGCTGCTCTTGAGGTTACCTGGACCCAGGTTGAAAACCCACGAAACCAGCGCGTCGAACTGACACTGCTCAAGGCTGCGTTCACAGAGTGCGGTGACATACCCTTCAAACTCCTCAAGATCCTCGATCAGAAGAGCTTCAGCAGCCTCCTGATCAATCACATCACCTTCTTCAACACCGAAGGTATGGCCGTAACCAATAGTCCATACCCCAGCAGGGCACAGGTAAGCCTCAAGCTCACAGCCCTCAAAATGCTGGATAAGGGCTTGGCCTTCACTGCTGACCTGCACAGCTCTCGACCTTGCCACACATTGCTTCAAAGGCGACGTTGTGGCCGATGATCTGCTCGATAGTGCCTTCCGTATCCGAGCGGCTAGCGCAGATAGGTTCAAAAACCAGGCAGGCAGGTTCAGTCCCGGAAGGAGCGCTCGCGCACCCCGTCAGGGTCATTGCCATTGCGAACGCTACGACGCGCATTGATACCCCTCCTTACACTGTCTGCCATTGCCTTCAGACTATCGGACTCATGGGACGCCTTCCCATGCCCCTTCCCCGACCGATAGGCCCAGAAGATGGCTCCCAGGACGGCTAGGACGAGGATGGTCTCAAGCAACGCCGCGCTCCATCAGACGGTCAAGCTTGGCATCTAACGCCTCGAGGCGATCAATGACGCGGTTGATGTCCGCGTGGACCTCCGCCTTCGTCACATACTCTTTCGCCATCTCTTCCCGAGTCCGGTTCAGGAGGATGCCGAGACGCTGGATCTCCTCCCCCTTCGCCGCGTTGCCCCTCTGCATCTCGTCGAACTTTGACTTGATGGTCCAGGTGAGAAGGCTAATCGCAGCCGTCAGAACCGAACTCCAGATGATTGCAGCGTCCATGCCTCAGTCCTTATTTCGTGCATTCCACAGATCGAAGAGGGTGCGGATCTTTTCCTTCATGGTCTCCTGGTCGGCGTGCATCTTCGCCAGCACGATCACAAGACTGATAAAGCCCGCAAAGATCGGCCACAGGCTGACCAGGATGTCCAGACGGTTGTCCACCGCACCCCTCCATCGTCTTACTCTTCGTCGGCGTTCTTGTTCTTGCCGACATTGCCCGCCAGCACGTTCAGCACACGCAGGACAGACGCGATGATCTTGTCATCTGCCGTCGATGGCGTGAGCGCCGTGATCGCAGTTGCTGCGGTGATTACGGTCGTGATCGCCGTAAGCCATGCGGGGAATGCTTCAAAGAGCGCAAAAAAGTTATCCATTATTCAGCCCCCCAGGGAATGCCAAACGCAACGCCTTCCTGCGGATCGTCTTGCGCTTCCGCCTGGAGGCCTGCCTCGATCTTATCTCGGTCCACGTGGCTGAAGACCCAGTGAAGGACAAAGTCCTGGGTCAGCGCCTCGTAGGGGACGAAGTCAGGAGCAGACGGGTCCGGGGTGAGCCGCACCGCGCCAGCAGAAAAGGCGCTACCGTCAACGGTGGAAACGCTTGCCTGCCAATCAACGACAGACACACCACCCGTCTCCGCATCGCGCTTGAGGTTGGAAACAGTCCAATTCACTTCAGCCATGTTGCCCTCCTTAGGCGTAGGCTACGGTGCAATCACCGTTTTCGTAAGCATCAACCTGGATGTCCCAGGTTACTCTGACACCGCTAACGACGGTCGCCGTAACGGTGACCTCGCTAACCCCGTAGGACGTGGTCAATACGACGTTGGGGCTGGTCACAAGGTCTGCGAAGGTCGTCATTACCGCCGTCGCACTGTTTACAGCACGAATCCCCATGACACGATAGGCGAACCCAGCGTCTGCCCCGGTGTCTTGAGTGACCGCCGCTCCCACCTTAATGACATTGTTCGACCAGGACGGTCCAGGGGGGAGGCTGATCGTCGCCGTCACCGTGGTCCCAGACGCCGTGATCCTGCGATTGAACTTGTGCGTTCTCTTGGGAAGGACGTTGTCTTCAATCGAGCCGTTGACGATGTTGCCCCGGACTAGGTTAAACGAGCCGCCAGAGCTTTCATCATAGGGCACACCACCCGTCCCCTGGGTGATCTCGTTCTCCCGCAGGACGATCCCGGTGGACCCAGAATTGAACGCCCGCACCGTCGCGAAGTTCGCGGCACTGGCGCTGTTGTCAAGGACGTTCCCCTGGATAATGTGGTTCGGGCTGTTGTCGCAGATGATCGCGTAATTCCCGCCAGTGATGATCCGGTTCCCGGTAATAAGACAGCCATCACTAAAAGAGCCGCTGATCTCCATGCGATTGCTCAGGATGAAGTTATTACCGCTCACCGTTGCAGCCCCGGCGTTATTCAGGAGAACCTTGCCAGTTGCTGATCCATTCGTGGTGTTGTTTGAGATCACGATCCCGCGTCCAGCAGGATAGACCCCAGAGCCGCTGCTTGAGATCAGGTTGGTAAAGACTCCGGTGAACACGTTGCTGTCAACCACGCATCCAGAAACGCCGACAAGCTCAACGCCGTACAGGGAACAGTTCTGGAAGTGGTTATTCGAGACAATGCTGTTCTGCACCGGCCCAGACAGGGACACCCCGAAATCGCAGTTTGAGATGTAGTTCCCCTGGACCACGATGAACGAGGCGTTGTAGTTGCTGCCGTTGTCGTGGTTGATGACCTCGATAGCCATTCGGGGGCACTGGTTCACCCTGTTGTTCAGGAAGAACACGTTCGCCACGTTGTAGCCCGCTGCCGACTTGAAGAAGGCGCAGTTTGCATAGGAGGTCGCGTTGTCGAAGATGCAGTCCCGGATCGTTATGTCGTAGATGTTGCCGCCGTCGAAGTTAATCATCGACTGCGTGCTAGGCGATACAGACGATTGCTCTGTCGTGAACTTCAGCCGCTCAAAGTTTACGTCCTGAATGGTCGAAGTCCCGACAGATCGGAAGATCATGTCCCGCGTTAGGCCGGTTGCCGCCGCATCCTTCAGGAGGACGCTGGGCTCTCCATCTCCAAACAGGGTGATGTCGCTCTTGAGGGTGATCGCTGTCTTGAGCCGATAGGTCCCAGGCGGGAAATAGACACTGCCGTTGGTGGCATCGACAGCAGCCTGTATCGCTGCGGAATCGTCTGCCACACCATCCCCAATGGCCCCGAAATCAAGGACCGAAACGGACTCGATGTTCCCTGCTAAGGGAGAGCTAAAGACTAGCTGCCCGTTCTTGTCGCTGACGAAGATGCTGTAAAAGCGATCAACGAAAAGCTGGGAAGGCGTCCCATTGTTCGACGGATAGCCCGCGATAGTCTTGATCGGCTGCGGCGCAGGAATCGTCAGGTCTTTGTCCCAATAGACCTGGATCTGGTTCGTCACCGTGTTGGTGTTCGGCTCGCCAATATAGATCGTGCCGTCTTCCAGAGGGGTGCCGTCTGCCCCAGTGAAGACCGGGAAGGGCGGCGTAACGCTGATGGCGGTCATCTCATTCCCCCTTAGGCGGTAACGTAGGCGATAGAAACATCGCCATTTTCGTACGTCGTGGTTTCAATGTCGAACCACATCACCATCCCGGCATTCGATGCGACCGTAGCCGTCACGATGAGCTGGAGGATGCCGTAGGTCGGGGCAAGGGTGATGCTGGAGCTGGTCAGGATGTCGGTGCTGTCGTTAGCCACAGCCGTCGTCGCATCAAGAATGCGCAGACCGTAGAAGCTGCTGGCAGTCCCATCCAAGCCAGAAGGCGTGTCATTGTTCACCGCACAGCTCGCCTTCACAGAGACCGCAACAGGGCTCCAGGAGACGCTTGCGGGGAAGGTGATGGTAGCCGTGGCCGTCGTGTCCCCAGACATCTCTAGGCGCCGCGTGAAGCGTTGTACGCGCCCTGGGAGGATGTTCTGGTTGGCAACCTCGTTAGCAGACGAGCAGTACGCCGCCCCGATACCCTTGATAATGTCTGCGTCATCGTAGACGGATGCCGTGATGAAGGCCCGCGTCCCCGACTTCACCCCATAAATGGCTTCGCTATAGTTATAGGCTAGGACCTGGGAGATCGGTCGGGTCGGATGTCCCGTTGACACAGCGGGGTTCGTCCATCCCGTCAGAGAGGGTGAGTTGATCGTCAGGGTGTTGATGTTCCCAGCGGGGTCAGCCTGAATCGGGCCAACTGCCACATCTCCGTAAGAGACATAATCGGGAACATATTCAGAGCTGCAATTCGACTGGTACGGACTGTTCAGGACGGCGGTGCAGGAGCCACCAAAACCAAAGACCCCGTCACCATAGGAGTATTCAGCTCCACAGGTGTTCAGCGTGACGTTCGATGAGACGAAGTGATAGACCCCTTTCCCCGTGGACTGACTACCGAAGCCAAAGCCGTAGGGGTTCGGACCTGCCGTCCCCGTGCCGCTGGTGTAGTTCGCGTAATCCGCGCCACAAGAGTTCAGGGTGGTGTAATAGGCAGCATAGAAGTCCCACGCCTGACCACAGTTCTCCGCCCAGCAGCTATTGAAGGTCAAGCTGGTCTTGGAGCTGATGTCGCTGAAGTTGTAGGCGTTGACAGAGTTCGCGCAGTTGACCTGGTTGAAGGTCATCATAAATACGCCGGTCCCTGCATAGAGGCAGTTGTTGGCGTTCCGAATGTCTACGTTGGTCAAGGCGGAGTTGCTGCAAATTCCGTTGAGGTTCCCGAAGAAGATACCGTCCACAGAGGCAGTAGTGGCCACCCCAGTCCGATCACCCCGAATACCAATATCCTCGATGCTGTTGTACCGATTGCTCATATAGACCGTAGCGGTCACGGATGCCGCGTTGATCGTCTCAGGCGTAGTGTCGGTTCGGATGATCCGCGAGACCCCTTTCCCGTCACCAACGATCCGCTTGCTGCCCGTCAGGCGAAGGGCCAGGGTGGTCAGGTACAGCCCCTCCGGGAAGTAGACGTTGTCCTCAGCGGCGAGGGCGGCTGCGATGGCCGCTGTGTCGTCCGTCACGCCGTCACCGATGGCCCCGTAGTCCTTTACACTGACAGGGGCAGCAGGGGCGACCTCCGCGACGTTTTGAAGCTCGGTGCCGTTCTTGTTCTGGACCACCAGGCTGTAGGGCTTGCTGGCGTAGAACGGAGACGCGACCCCCGCGTTCGAGGGGTAGCCGCCAATCGTCGTGATCGGCTGGGCGGCAGGAACGGTAAGGGCTTTGTCCCAAAACACCGCCACAGGGTTGGCGAGGGTGTCTACATTGGGAAGCCCGACGTAAATTTTGCCGTTCTCAAGCGGCTGCCCGTCGATGTCAGTGAAGACGGGGAAGAACGGAGTGACTTTGATGCTCATTCGTTAGGCTCCTTGAGGGCATCGCGGACGCGAGCTTTCAGCTTTTGGTCCTTAACAACAGTTAGAGCTTGCTGTATTGCCATCCTCGTTACCGGAGCAACGGCAGATAGCCTGTTTTCTGCAATCATTTGCATGGCGTTTTGAAGCGCGCTTGAGGTGTTGGAATTGTTGATGGCGCCAGCAGGGGCCGTACCAACGTCAGCCATAACCTCTGCTAGGTCTCTGATCATCTGCGCCTGACGCTTCCCGTAGAGAGATTCAAGTTTACCTTGAGCATCAAACTTCTGAACAGCTTTCGCAAGCCGCCCAGGTAGAATCGGGCGCACTCCTTGCTGGTTAGGGGTCGTCGAAAGGCTTGAATCCCGAATATACTTCAGGACTTGCGCCTTCAGTTCCGCCCATGCCTGCTTTCCTGGCTCACCGGAACGCAACAGTTGCGCACGGACCTTGTTCATTTCCTCAAGATCCGAGAACCGCATCACCTTATCGAAGACGTCTTGCAGGGCGACCTTGCGCTCGGTCGTGCCCTTTTTCGTCTCAATTAGACGTGATACCAGGCCGATGTTCTCAAAGCGATCAGCGTACTCTGCGCGCTTCTTCCGGGCCTTCCTGTAGACCTCGCCGCCCTTGCCTTCCGTAATGTTGTCAATGGCGCGGATAACGCGGCGTGCGAAAAGAGCGTCCCTAGGGTCATTCCAGTCCGTTGCGCGGTTGATGCCCTGACGCAGCGTTTCTATATCGTTGATACTGCCAGTTCCGCCTTGTAGGAAAGGGCCAGGGTCGTTACTTCCTTCAATGGTCTTGGGCTCAAGGAACCCAAGGCGCCGAGCCTCGTCTCGAGCGATTGCAATGCTGGGGGCAACGCGCTCATAGGAGCGAAGCTCCATTAGAACGTCTGCCAGAGGCTGCATCTCTACCTCTTCAGCCATCGCACCGACTTCCCTGGCCTCCTTGTAAAGCTTTTGGATTTCCCTTTTTTGCTTGTTCGCAGAAGAGACAAGCGCCTGCACCGCCTCTGCCCCTGCCTCTCGGGCCGTGGTAGCAATAGGGTCAAGCACGTCAATGAAGGCGTCAAAGTTGGCTAGGCCAACGCCGCCCTGGTTATCAAGCCGCTCTAAGATAGGCTCACCAACCCCCGCCAGCTTTGCCGTCTCGCGCTCAAATTGGAGCTGCCCGAAGTTGCGAGTCGCTTGACCTTTGGTGAGGGCTGCTCCGCCCTCAAAAGGGACAGGAAGGCTTAACGCCCGCTCCCTGCGGACGGTCTCTGCTGGCACCTCCGCGGCGCCTACAGACCTCGGACCAGCCTGGAGAGTTGGAGCTTCCTCAACAACATCCAGAGCTTCCCCGGCAACAGAGGGCGCCATAGGCTCTGCTTCACCAGTAACAATGCGCGGAGGAGTAGCAGGGCGCTGCCCGGTGATCCGCAGCCGTGCCTCATCTACCATAGGCGCTTCAGGCGCTACAGGCACCTCAGGAGCCGCTGCACGGCGTTCCGGGATGGCTGCTTGGGCCATGCGTGCCCTTTGGGGAAGAGTAGCTGCTGCCGCGCCAGGAAGCCCTGCCGTTGGCAATACGGGAGGAAGCTGTGCCAAAGGCTCAGATGCTTCTGCTACCTGCCCGAGCATACGCTGAGCCATTTCAGTACGGGGGGAGTAGGTGAGACTCTCCGCCCCACGCATTGCCGCCTCCTGGATCGCCTGTGCCGCCTGAGGGGTACCGAACTCTCCGCGCTCAATAGCCCCAATGCCAGCGCCAATCGTACCGGCAAGCATCCCTGCTGTACCGCCTACAGCGCCCGTTCCGAGAGTTAGAAGGGTCTCAACGGCAGCGATGGCTTCATTCGGGACGCCCATATCGCGGAGGCCGAGCAAGGCATCCCCTACGCTGTAGTTTTCAGGCAGGTCAGGTATCAGTGAGCGGGACGGACCAGTCGCACCCTCAAGCTCTGCCCCTCCAATGGTCGGGATCTCGGGAGCAGTCCCCGGCTCTGCGCTACGCGCTTGATACTGCTGGAGGGCGTACTCAAGAATGACCTCCCGAGGAGCACCCTCAGGATGATTGACCTTGATGATCGAGCCGTCAGGGGCGTTTACGGAAGTGACAGGCATCTATTCCTCCACTATCGAGAAGCCAGCGAAACGGTCGTCGCCACCTGCGCCAGCCACGTCTTGCTTGCTAACAAAGTTCTTTGGATTGCTTAGCCACTTCTCAATAGTCATGCCAGGACGGCTTAGCTCGATAGCAGCACGGCGCAGCTCTCCCTTCAGCTTAATCTGCGCGTCTCTTCGGGCGATAATTTGCTCCTTCAGGATTTCGGGGTCTTGAATACCATCCAGACCGCCGACTCGAAGGGCCAGGTTCATCTCAGACTCGCTCAAGGCCCCAAAGGTGTAAGCGTTAAGGATGTCTAGGCCAAGTAGGTCGCTAATCCTTTGAAACTCTCT
>Ga0208898_1002751_pt1 | contig 10588 bp, 6 predicted proteins | sample VirMetDEL_Mar_4_FD_184513 | JGI IMG/M metagenome (GOLD analysis project Ga0208898, IMG submission 184513) | Aqueous microbial communities from the Delaware River and Bay under freshwater to marine salinity gradient to study organic matter... | ecosystem: Environmental > Aquatic > Marine > Coastal...
TCCAATCGGTCCTATCGGTCCACAAGGTCCAATTGGTCCTGGAGGTAGTTCTCCAATTGGTCCTATTGGTCCAATCGGTCCTAAAGGTACAGCAGGTACTTCACCTATTGGTCCTATTGGTCCACAAGGTCCTATTGGTCCAGGAGGTAGTTCTCCAATTGGTCCTCAAGGTCCTATCGGTCCTAAAGGTCCTAGTGGTTCCTCACCAATTGGTCCTCAAGGTCCTATCGGTCCAAAAGGTCCTAGTGGTTCCTCACCAATTGGTCCTCAAGGTCCTATCGGTCCTAAAGGTCCTAGCGGTTCATCACCAATTGGTCCTATTGGTCCCCAAGGCCCTATCGGCCCAGGTGGTTCATCACCATTAGGCCCTCCAGGAGCTACAGGTCCTATCGGCCCTGCAGGTGCTACAGGTCCTAAAGGTAATACTGGTCCTACAGGTCCACAAGGTCCTAAAGGTACAGCAGCACCTTCAGGTGTAAGTACAACTTTTGGAGAACCACCACTTCATTTCAGCAATGGTGTATTAACATCAGTAGGATAATAAAATATGGCTAAAAATATTCAAATAGTCCCAAGTTCGGGAAGTATTGAATTCCAGGATACGATAGGTACTGATATTAAGTACACATACGATGCTGGAAGAGTTACAATTGCCGTTGGAAACAAAGGTGCAATGTATATTACTTCAGGATCATTGGGTGATACTATTAGTATAGCAAACACATCTCGTTTTAGTATTCCGACAAGAACACCATCAGTTGAAGATCCACAAGGAACACTTTCATTTAGTACCTCAAATAACTCTTTAGATATTAGCGGTGGAGATGGTCCTGTTTCACTTCAAGGTCCACAAGGTCCTGAAGGTCCAATTGGTCCTATTGGTCCAATTGGTACTGAAGTAGGTGCTCAAGGTCCTATTGGTCCTTTAGGTCCACGTGGCCCACAAGGTCCAATTGGTCCTATTGGTGCTATTGGTCCAATTGGTACTGAAGTAGGTGATCAAGGTCCTATTGGTCCACTTGGTCCACAAGGTCCTAAAGGTAGAGTAGGTAATATTGGTAATATAGGTCCAATTGGTACTATTCAAGGTCCTATTGGACCAAAAGGTATTCAAGGCCCAAGAGGACCACAAGGTCCAATTGGTAACATAGGCCCAATTGGTCCTAACTCAAATAACTCAGGTATAGACCCATGGGATAGTGGTATAAGCTATAACATAGGTGATAGAGTATTCTATACAGAAACAGAAGCTGTGTACGTAGCTACTTCATCTAATAGTAACGTAGTTCCTACAAATACATCATACTGGACACGTTTAACAGGTGAAAAAGGTCCTATTGGTCCACTAGGTCCTAAAGGTAATATAGGACCATTAGGCACTCAAGGTCCTAGAGGTACAGAAACAGGTGACCAAGGTCCTATTGGTGCTAAAGGTCCTATTGGTCCTCTCGGTATACAAGGTCCTTTAGGTATTCAAGGTCCTAGAGGTACAGAAACAGGTGATCAAGGTCCAAAAGGTCCTATTGGTCCATTAGGTCCAATTGGTCCTAAAGGTCCTATTGGTCCAATTGGTCCTAAAGGAGATATTTTAGGTCCAATAGGTCCTATTGGTCCGCTTGGTCCACAAGGCCCTAAAGGTAAAACAGGAAGTCAAGGTCCTATTGGTCCAAGAGGTACAGCAACAGGTGATCAAGGTCCTATTGGTGCTATAGGTCCACTTGGTCCAATTGGTAATATTGGCAACATAGGTCCAATTGGCCCTAACTCAAATAATGTAGGTCTAGATCCTTGGGATTCTGGTACTCCTTATCAAATAGGCAGTAGAGTATTCTATACAGAAACAGAAGCTGTGTACGTAGCTACTTCATCTAATAGTAACGTAGTTCCTACAAATACATCATACTGGACACGTTTAACAGGTGAAGTAGGAGCTATTGGTCCACGTGGTCCCATTGGTAACATAGGCCCAATCGGTCCTGGAGGTGAAATTGGTCCTAGAGGTACAGAAACAGGTGACCAAGGTCCTATTGGTGCTATAGGTCCACGTGGTCCTATTGGTAACATAGGTCCAATTGGTCCTGGAGGTGAAATTGGTCCAAGAGGTACTGCTGGAGGTGATCAAGGTCCTATTGGTAACAGAGGTCCATATGGTCCAATTGGTAACATAGGTCCAATTGGTCCTGGAGGTAATATAGGCCCTAGAGGCACAGCTGGTGGAGATCAAGGTCCTATCGGACCTAGAGGTAATATTGGTCCATTAGGTCCACAAGGTAATATTGGTAATATTGGTCCAAGAGGTACTGCTGGAGGTGATCAAGGTCCTATTGGTAACAGGGGTACATATGGTCCAATTGGTAATATTGGTCCAATTGGTAATATTGGCCCAAGAGGTACAGCAACAGGTGATCAAGGTCCTATTGGTGCTAAAGGTCCTATTGGTCCATTAGGTCCACAAGGTAATATTGGTAATATTGGTCCAAGAGGTAACGTTACAGGTGATCAAGGACCAATTGGTAATATAGGTCCTATTGGCCCAGGCGGTGCTATTGGTCCTAGAGGTCCACAAGGTGCAATTGGTCCAAGGGGTCCACAACCTGGTATTCAAGGTCCAATTGGTAATATAGGTCCTATTGGCCCACAAGGTGCTATTGGTAATAGAGGTCCACTAGGTCCTATTGGTCCTCAAGGTGATAATGCTGATATTGGTAACATTGGTCCTAGAGGTCCACAAGGTCCTAGAGGTAATGACGCTGGTATAGGTCCTAGAGGTCCAATCGGTCCAATTGGTCCAGGAGGTGCTAACGCTGGTATTGGAGCTATTGGCCCTAGAGGTCCAAGAGGCCCACAAGGTGATGCTGCTGATACAGGCCCTATTGGTCCTAGAGGTCCAATTGGTCCTAGAGGTACTGACGCAGGTATTGGTGCTATTGGTCCATTAGGTCCACAAGGTCCTAGAGGTACTGACGCAGGTATTGGAGCAATCGGTCCTAGAGGTCCTAGAGGTCCTGCTGGTACCGATGCTGAGCAAGGTGGTATTGGACCAAGAGGCCCACAAGGTCCTAGAGGTACTGACGCTGGTATTGGAGCCAGAGGTCCTATTGGTCCAATTGGCCCAGGAGGTGCTAACGCTGGTATTGGAGCTAGAGGTCCTATTGGTCCAATTGGTCCAGGAGGTGCTAACGCTGGTATTGGAGCTAGAGGTCCTATTGGTCCAATTGGTCCTGGAGGTAATGATGCTCCTACTGGTAATATTGGCCCTCTAGGTCCAATTGGTCCTAGAGGTAATGATGCTCCTGTTGGTGGTCCTGGTCCTGAAGGTGCTATTGGTCCACAAGGTGCAGGTTCACAAAATGCTACTTATCAAGGTAACTATAATAGTGGACTAGATTATTTCTTTGGGGATGTAGTATTTTATATTGATGGTAAACAATATATAGTGTATACTGAGCAAGGACCTCCTGCAGGTACTGCTCCTACTAATACAGCGTATTGGAGTTTATATACATTCGGCCAAGGAGACCCAGGTGCTCAAGGCCCAAGAGGTCCAGTTGGTGGCCCAATTGGTGTATCTACCTCAGTTGGTGGATGGTCTTATGGAGGTTCAGGATATGATGTAGTTTTCTCTTCAGGATATTTACAATCAGTAAGCCCAAGATAATAAAAAATAAAAAGGTTTTTTAATGAAAATAGTTTTGTATACAGGATATCAATCCACACGTTGGAATCCAAATACATTAGATAACATAGGTTTAGGTGGTACAGAACAATGCGTTCTGTACCTCGCCTATCATTTAGCAGCCCACCCAGGCAATCAAGTATGGGTAGTAGGTGATGTTGAAGAAGGTGAATTCGACAACGTAAAATACAGAACTACAGAAAATTTTAAAAAAGAAGTGCAATCGGTAGATACTATTATTGCTACTTCTTATATCCATTATTTACTCGAATTTGAAGATATAGAATATAAAAATTCAATATTCTGGGTTCATAATACTGATTATTTTACATATTGGAGGGGGGAAGAAATAGAAAATCATAGAGAATTACTATTACATCCTAAACTTAATCATATAATTTGTTTAACTTATTGGCATAAAGATAAATTTGTTGAACAATTTCCCGAAACTTTAGATAAAATTCAAGTTATAGGTAATGGTATTTATAAAAATGCTTTTGTAGATGTTTGGCCTAAACCTAAAAATATAAATGGTAAAATCCTCCCAGGTGACTTACTTGAACATATTAAAATTCCAAATAGATACATTTATTCTTCTCACGCTGAACGAGGACTAGGCCGTTTATTAGAAGAATGGCCCTCTATTTTAAAAATAACCCCAGATGCTACTTTAAAAATAGCAACTCCTTCATATGGTTTAGAATATTTTAATCTTTATTTTAAAGATTGGGTAGATAACTTGGAGGGAGTTGAATTTGTTGGTACATTATCCCAACAAGAACTCTACAAGCTAATGGCTAGTAGTTGTTATTGGTATTACCCCTCTAACTATGAGGAAACTTTTTGTATAACAGCATTAGAAATGTTGGGACATAAAGTTCAACCTATAACTTGGGAGTGGGGTGGTTTAAAAGAAACATTACAAGGTTTTAACACTCGAAATATTTATGAAAATATAAATTGGAGTTTAGTTAAATCTTATTTATTTTATAAAGATTGGAGAATTGTTGTAAGAGATAATTGGTTACCATTAATAACAAAGTTAAATATGAAAATAGATTATTTTTACGTTTTAAGTATAAATGAAACAAAAGAGTTACAAGATAAATGTACTAACATCGATCTTCCAGAACCTACTCCACATTGGATTAAACCTGGATTTGATGCTCGTGACCCAGATTTCCTTAAAACATTAAAAAAATTTGGAGTAAATAAACATCCAAAATGGAAATTTAATACTCCTAATGAATGGTGGGCACGTGATGTAATGGATGGGGAAGTTGGTTGTTCTCTTTCTCACGTTGACGCTTGGGTAGATGCTTATGCTAAAGATCATGAAGTAGTTATTATTTTTGAAGATGACTTTGATCAAGTCAATCAAGTCCCTTGGGATCAAGTACAACAATTATTAGATATGGAATATGATCTAATTTATTTAGGTCGTAACGCATTAAAACCCGAACTAGAAAACCAAATCCCAGGAGTAATAGGATGGGTTGAACCTGATTATTCATATAATGCCCACGCTTATATTCTTTCTAAACGAGGAATTCAAATTCTTGTAGAAGAATATCTAGAACAATTTAAAAATGAAATTTTTGCTATGGATGAGTTTTTACCTATTACATATGGTATGACTCATCGCCAAGAAATTTTAAGTGAGTATAATGGTAAGACACGTTTAAAAGCTGCTGCTCCTATTGTTAATTACTTTGAACAAAAAGATAGTCCTGGTTTAACCTTTTATTTAAGACCAGAAGAAGGAACACCCGAAATTTTACAATCTCAAGATTGGGGTTTATGGTGTCAAAAATATATTAACCCTCATTTACGTAAAGGTCAATTTAAATTGATGGTAGACGAAATTGGACCAAATGTAATTGAATTTCCATTATTTACTGAAAAATTCTGTAAAGAAATTATTGAATTAGCTGAACAGCATGAATGGGTAACTGATAGACATAAATTTTACCCAACAACAGACCAAACAATGGAAAGTTTAGGTATGCAACCTATTTATCAAAGAGTATTAGAAGAATTTGTTTATCCCATTTGGATTTGGTATTGGGATTTAGCAGGAGATAATTGGAAAACTTTAAATAGTGAAAATTTTATAGCTAAATATGATACTTTAAATCAAGGTAGTTTAGACTTGCATCACGATGATTCTCTTATTACATTAAATTTAAGATTAAATGATGACTTTAAAGGAGGTGGAACATATTTACCTAAATACAACAAAACCTTACAACCACGTAAAATGGGTAATGTAATGTCTCACCCAGGCCAAATAACACACTTACACGGAGGACGACCTGTTGAAGAAGGAACACGATATATTTTAGTAACATTCACTCGACAATAAAAAATGGATACACTTTACACATTCCCTTTAAATTTTGACACATATGTCAATCAAACAAATTACTATTGGTTTGCTGAAGGATTTACTCCTGAAGAACTAACTGAAATAGAAAGATTAACTAATATTTTACCTTTCCAACAAGCAGTTACTGAAGGTGGAAAACAAGATGAAGGTATAGGCTTAGAAGCCCGCCAATCAATGATTAAATGGGTACCCCAATCCTCAGAATTTAAATGGATTTATGATAAAATTGGAATGTTAGCTACAACTGCTAATGAAGAAATGTTTAAATTCGATATACATAGCATGCCAGAAATGATCCAATACACAGAGTACTATGCTACTAATAAAGGTCATTATGATTGGCATATGGACATCGGTTCAGATGGTTACATGAAACATCGTAAAATTTCAGTTACAGTACAATTATCAGGTCCGGATGAATATGATGGAGGTGATTTACAAATTTGGCAAGGAGGTCAATACCCAAATACTGCTCCACGTGGTAAAGGTAACGTAGTAATTTTCCCATCATTTATGATGCATAGAGTTACTCCTGTAACTCGTGGTACACGTAAATCATTTGTACTTTGGTTAGGTGGAGGTCATTATAGATAATGAAAATAGCTTTATGTCTTAGTGGTCAACCTCGTAATTACGAGTTAGGATATCAAGAACTAAAAAAATGGTTCTTAGATAAATACGATATTGACGTATATTTACACGCTTGGAAATACACATCCAATATTGAAACAGGACATAATTTTACAGCTTCAAAAACATATTCGTTTACCGAACAAGATTATCAAAATTTATTAGAGTTATATAAGCCCAAATCTTGGATTTTTCAATACCCAATTCCTTTTGACGATACTGATATTAGAGGTGTTCCTTTAAATTACAAATTAAGTAATATTTTAAGTGCAGCTTATTCAATTAGAACATGCTTTAATTTATTAAATAATTTTGATACTAAATACGATTTAGTTATTAGAACTAGATTTGATTTACAATTTACAGATTATATTTCTTCTGAATGTATTTTTTTAAAAGATTTATCTTTATTAGATCCTAATAAATTTAATACATTTTCATATCCATTAACAGTAGAAGGATTTACAACACGTCAATCTGAAGTAGATGATTTATTTGTTGTTAGTTCACCGAAAATCACGGATATATACACAAATTACTTTGGCCATATAATCAAATATATTTGGATGGACGAAAATTATCCAATATGGTTAAATGAACATATTTCAGAAAACCCCGATAAAATTGTAGCTGAAAGTCTTTTAAAATATCATTTAGTATCTAATAATATAGATATCGAATATATCCCTAGTTTAACAGAACATTATACAGCTCATATTATACGATGAAAATAGCTTTATTAGTTAGTGGTCAACCACGTCGATATAGAAATGGGTTCTATGAACTAAAAAAATGGTTTATAGATCGTTATGATTGTGACGTTTATTTACACGCTTGGGATGCTCCTCAATTTCATAAGTATAATTTTTTTGATGAAGGTAACCTTCAACACGTTTATGAAAACGATAATAGTACTTACGATAATTTAATTGAATGGTATAAACCTAAAGATTATTTATTTGAACCAGCTATTCAATTTGATGTTACTGATTTAAAAGGTCCTCATAATCAACGTTTAAATTCACAAATGGGAATGTGGATGTCTTTAAAACGTGCTTGGGACTTAATGGAAGCAAGTGGTATTAAATATGATTTAGTAATCAAAACTAGATACGATTTACTATTTACTCATAGAGTAGCTAACAATTGTCCTTTATTAGAAGACGTTACACAATACGATCTAAATTATATTCATTATTTTGAATACCCCCCACACTGGAAAATGGCGGATCAAATCAACGATACATTTGCTTTAGGTGGATATGATTTAATGAAAATTTATTGTAACGTGTTCCCCCACATGTTACGTATTATATTTGTAGATCCTGAATACTATAATTTTTACTTTGATAAATTTGTAAACGAAACACTATTAGCCCAACATTTAAGAAATAATAGAGTACCACTAAAACCCATTTGGCATGGGTTTAATGGGTATCGTGGTATAGATGGTGGATGTGAAATAATGAGATAATATGAAAGAAATAAAAGTTTTTGGTCATGGTCCCTATGTTGGGACTTCTGGTTATAATAACCATACCCGTGATTTTTTTAGAGGTTTATCTAAATATTTTCCTTTAAAGTTTAGAAATTTTACTGTAGGTAGTAATTGGGTAGGTATAAATGACGAACCTCACAATGAAGAAAAATACATTACAGATTTAGACAAACAAATTCTTCATATTCAAACTTATTTTTCATCTGATGGGAATTTCCAAAATGATGAGATATATAGCCAATATGGTGAAAAATTCAATCATAATGTAAATCTTATTTTGATGGAAACTAACCATCACTATTTTTATGATAGATATAAAGGTCCCAAAATTGGATATAATGTTTGGGAATCTACAGAACAACCTAAAGGTTTTTTTGAAAAATGGAAAGAATTTGACCAAATGTGGGTCCCTTCAAAGTGGCAAGCTGAATGTACTATAAAACAAGGAGCTGATCCTGATAAAGTAAAAGTAGTACCTGAAGGTGTAGATGTAAAAACATTTTATCCAGAAGACCCCCAAACAACATTAGATTATGTAGATGGTAGATTCAAATTTATCCATTTTGGTCGTTGGGACTATAGAAAATCTACTAAAGAAATTATTGAAACATTTCTAAAAGAATTCAAACCAGACGAACCTGTAGATCTTATTTTATCTATTGATAACCATTGGGGTAAAGATTTAGATGGTTACGAAACTACAGAAGAAAGACTAAAGGGATTTGGGTTAGAAGATCCACGTTTGAAAATCAAACATTTCCCCTCAAGAGAAGATTATATTACTTACATGAAAAATGGTCATGTATTTTTATCATGTGCTCGTAGTGAGGGATGGAATTTACCATTGATTGAAGCTATGGCATGTGGTACACCTTCAATTTACTCCAACTGCTCAGCCCAATTAGAATTTGCTGAAGGTAAAGGTTTACCTGTAAAAATATTAGGAGAAAAATCTACACAAGGAAATAATTACTCTAATTTTGGAATCAACCTAGAGGATCATCACATCCCAGGTAATTACTATGAACCTGATTTCGAAGACTTAGCCCGAGTAATGCGTGATGCTTTTGAAAATTATATATATTATAAGAAACGTGCTGTTGAAGAGGCTAAAATTATTCATCGCGATTTCAATTGGGATAGAGTAGCTGAGATTGGTAGAGATACTTTACAAGATTTTATGAATAATTATGTAGCTCCTCCAACTCCTCCTAACAAAATTGAAGTTAGTTTTATAAATGGTCCAAAAGTAGAAATTACAGGAGATAATGAAGAAGAATACAATATTGAATTTATTGATGGTGATACTAATAAAATAGTTTATAACACTACTATAAACACTAATATGTGGACTAGTTGTAATAGAGAATATTATACTAATTGGGTTATCAAAATAAATGGAGAAATTTTCCATAAATTAGATCTAACAAATAAACGTGTTCTAATTAGTTTAGAATCAAAAGCCCTTGGTGATACAATTGCTTGGACTCCATATGCTGTTGAATTTGCTAAAAAACATAATTGTAAAGTAATTATGTGTACTTTCCACAATAACTGGTTTAGAAACATCCCAGAATATAAAGATATAGAATGGATGGAACCCGGTGGTTCAACTCCTTGTATAACTCACTATAAAATAGGTTGGTTCAAAGACGAAGATGGATTTTGGAAAAATCCTTCAAGACATAAAAACCAAGTTAATCTATACCCAATGCAGCAAACTGCAACTGATATATTAGGTTTAGAATACAAAGAGTTAAATTATGGTTTAGACTTTCAAAAAGGTAAACGACCTATAAAAGAAAAATATGTAGTAATAAGCCCTCAATCTACTGCAGGATGTAAAGAATGGCCATATTATAATTGGGTAACTTTAACAAAATTACTTACTCAACAAGGGTATAAAATAGTTAATTTGACTAAGTCTCAATTAGAAATCCCTGGAGTTATAAATTCCTGGAACCAGCCTTTTGATGTAATTGCTAATTATTTACACCACGCAGACTTATTTATAGGATTAAGCTCAGGATTATCTTGGTTCAACTGGGCGTTAGGTAAAAAAACCGTAATGATAAATAACTTTACATCAATAGAGCATGAATTTCAAACTAAAGTAGTTAGAGTTCGTAATGAATCTGTATGTAATTCATGTTGGGTCAATCCAAATTTCAAATTTGATGCCGGAGATTGGGATTGGTGTCCTATTTGGAAAGGAACGGATAAACAACATATTTGTATGAAATCTATATCTCCTACCCAAGTATTCCAAAAAATCAAACCAATACTAACTAATAAAAAATAATCAATATTTATTACTATGGAACAAGTGTTTTTGACAAAAGAAGAGGTTGAAAAATTGAAAGACTTACAAACACAAGAAGTCAATCTAATCAAT
>Ga0208898_1002753_pt1 | contig 10579 bp, 10 predicted proteins | sample VirMetDEL_Mar_4_FD_184513 | JGI IMG/M metagenome (GOLD analysis project Ga0208898, IMG submission 184513) | Aqueous microbial communities from the Delaware River and Bay under freshwater to marine salinity gradient to study organic matter... | ecosystem: Environmental > Aquatic > Marine >...
TTCAGCAGTTCTTCCACCTGCCAATGCCTTGGTCAGCAATGGGAATTGCTGCTCGTTTACGAATGGGCTTAATGCCGTTACATCAAATGCCATGATTTTTGTTTTTTATGGTTTTAATTTCTTGTTTACTTCTTCAATGCTTTTCTCATCTTCTCCACGATGTCAGCATCAGATGTTGCTTTCGCGAATGGATTGTTGACCTTCTTGGTTGGTTCAACAGATGGTTTTGCCGCCATCTTTTCCACGATGTCTGTGATCATTCCAATGGCTTTTTCCATTTCATCGAATCTGGAATTGATGCCTTCAACTACTTCAGCAGATGCAAAATTGTGTGCGGCAACAATATCAGCAGCAATGGCCGCCATCTTAACATCAACATCAACATCTTCTTCTTCAGTTGACTCTTCTGATGCCATTTCTTCCTTCTCTTTTTCATCTTCTTCTGCTTCAACTTCTTCTTCTTCAGCTTCTGGTGCCATCACTTCAACAATGACTGCACCTTCTGTTCTGATGATTGTGCCATCTTCAAGTTCGTGATCACCATCTGGTGCGTCAATTTCATTGGCTGCTTCATCAATTACTTTGACAGATGCACCAACTTCAACAGCAGGTTCAACTCGTACAATGGTGCCATCAACTAATTTGGCATCCAGGAATGCAGCTTCAACTGCTGCTTCTTCTGTTGTTTCAACTGTCTCTGTTGTGTCATCTGATCCGAATAACACCTTCTTGATTTCTGGCAACTTATCGCCAACTAATTCTGAAATGTTCATAGCTGTGCTTTTTTGTTAAATAGAAAAAGAATTGATGTGTGCCACTTACTTCTGAATGGCATCAATAACTGCATCAATCACTTCCTGGTCCATTGTCATTTCCTTGTCTTCTCTGAAGATGCCTTCAACTGAAAAACCTTTCAAAGTATAGCCATCATCTTCCTTGATTTTCTGCCAGACAGCATCATTCTCCACACGCATACTTCCGAACCAACTGCCTTGCGGAACATCTTGAAATCCTTCCGGCACACCTTTGACATCATCCACAATCCAAGATTCGAAGATGAACACACCATCCACAGGTGTTTCATGCATCTCATTTACAGCCTTCGTCAATCCATTCTTCATGAACTTGTAGACGATTTTGCGAATGGTTTCTGCTGTGAATACAACATACCATTCTTTATCGGACCATCTTCTGTAAATTGGAAGCGATGCGATCATGAAAGGACCGGTTATGATACGTTTTTCTTCATCTTTCACTCTGAACTTGTATGGTTCCTTCACTTTGCTGAAAGCCATAAAGTCACGTTCAATGGCAGGTTCATCCACTAAGCTGACGAAATCCACGCCACTTTCATCATCATCATCGATGGTCAAATAGACCAAGGGAATCTTTTTGTCTTTTTCCATTGTTATCCGGTTAATCCAAATGTTGCTTGGTTTTGTATCTGTTGAATATTTTCTTGACTGCCAGACAGTTGTGATTCCACAACGAATGCCTGCACAGGTGCCAACTGTGCTGCTTCTGCATTAGTTATTTCAGTTGTGCTTGTCGTAACAGGTGCAACAGATGGTGCTGATGGTGCTGATGCAGATACTGTTCCTGCACTTGGTCCAGGTGCTGTGTTCAATATCTGTGTTGCCTGTACCATTGCTCCAACAACTGCACCAACCATAGATGCAATGTACGCCACTTGCAGGAATGGTGCAGCAGGTCCACCTGATGAAGCTGCCTGTGTTGCACCTGCAATTGCTGTTGATATTGCCACAGCCGTGTTGATTGCTAATTCTGCAACTGCAAATGCTTTGGCTGCTGCAACACCTTCTTCACCTTGCTGCTCCAAGAATCCTGCAATCTGTCCCAATGCACTTGCAGTTTGTTGTGCTGCCAGGATTTTTGCATTCTTCACTTTTTCCGCTTCAAGTTCAGCCAATGAAATCTGCTTGGCTGCGTATGCTTGCTCCAAACGAATCATCTCTTCGTGATTCTCAATCTGTTCCGCAGTCATCTCGGCATTGGTGTACTTCAGATATTCACGCATTGCATCAAGATGTTCTTGATATTCATCTGCTGCTGCGCTTAATTCTGCACCGATTCCGGCATACCAAGGATTCTCAATGAATATCATGTATTCACGTGCATTGGTGAGGCCTTCAGACCTTTCTTCTGACAATGCCTGTTCTTCTGCTCGCAATGCTGCCGCATTGGTTTTCTGTTCAGAGTAGATGCCATTGATTCTTTCCAGAACATCAGCCTGTTCTGCCTGTGCATCAATCAAGGCTGCTTGTGCAGGAATGGATTCTCTGTTCATTGCCAATTCTGCTTCACGCAGACTGATACGCAATGCAGAAATCTTCAATTCTCCACGTGTCTGTGCTTCCAATATTTCAGCAATGGCGTCATTGGCTTTCATTCGTGTTTCAATATCCAATTCGATATTGTCACGAATCTGTCGTTGAATTTCTGCTTGGTTCTGCATTTCCAACATGAACTTCCTTTGCTGCGCTTCAGCCAATTGCAGTTCATTCCGCATCTTCACAATGCTGTCAGCCTGTGCCAATGCGCCATCTGCACCATGCAACAATGCATTTCCAAAGTCTCTGAACTTCTGGATGATCTCATCCATGTTCATGTCCTTGATGCCTTGCAATCCATCAACCAAATCCTGCACAGCACCTGCAACATTGCCAAAGATAACTTCCAATGTCACCATTGCCTTGCTTAATCCATCGGTAATTCTTTGGTTGCTTCGAAGTAGGTCTGCAAGTTTTTCAAAAATCAGAAGAACAACAGACAGCTTGCCAATCATCTTGATGGCATTGCCAACTGATCCGCCAAACTTCTTGACACCTTTGGACGCACCTTCCGCACCTTTTTCAGCAGATTTGAATCCGCCTTCCATTTTCTTCTTCAGGTCATCAGTTGTGGCCTTCAGTTCTTCCATCTGCTGCTTCAGATCATCAATCTCAGCAGTAGCATCTTTGGTTTTTACGTCAACTTCAACAGCTATCTTTGTGGCCATTACGCAGGTATTAATCTATAGTGAACGTAAACGGTTATGTCAGAATCACCTGCTGTTGGATTGCCGGAATCAACTTTGACCAATAGGTCGGCATTTGCAAGTAGTTGCGTAGATGTCGCAAGAGCCGGCGTTGATTTGTCCATACAAATAATGTTACTTACAGATGAATTAATACGAGCCTGTGCTTGCACAGATGTTGATGCGCCCGAAGTAATCAGTTGCAAGTCTATGTTCGTTGCATACGGTGTTGTGTTGAAATCTACCTTTCTACTTGCAGATACAACTTCAATTGCATAGCCAGGAACAGCAGACACAATGGTCAATGGTGTGCTGTTCAATGTCAGCACATCTGCTGATGCAATGGTCAGTTCAGCACTTCCACCGATACAAAAAACGCCACCATCTCCACGTGACCAAACTACATTGTCAGCTTGGTTGATGAATAGTTCGCCTTTATAAATGTCAGTTGCTGTCCACGCAGGTGATGGTTGTGTGTGATCATCTGATGGTGCCACAGTTGGAACAGTTCCGGAAACTGTGGACCTTTTAATCTTTATTCTTGAATCTTGTGTTGCCATTCGTTAGTTTATGTTTTGGCCGCCATCTATCGTATAAATAGATGAATCGCCATATTGTATCTGCACTTCATCTTCCATTCCATCCAAAACGTAGATGGTGCCACCTGCATCTGTTGCTCTGATTTCATCTTCGCCACCTTCAATGATGTAGCCATTCATCTGTTCTTCTCCATTGATGATGGTAACATTGGACCTGCTGACCTTGGCACCATCTGTGCCGATGATTCGGACATTGTGCAATCCTGCACCAACTTCGTTTCTGTCACCAATGATGGTGATGTTGCTGCTTCCTTCACCAACTTTGTTGTCACTACCTTGGACCAAAAATGTTGTTGTGCTGTCACCGACACGGTTGCGCTTTCCGGACACCTTGCCGCCATTGAATTGTGGAAACACATTGCCACTTCTCTGGACCTTCTTCACAACAGGTGCATTGACCTTCGCCAATCCATCTGCCACCTTCTTCGGTTGACCAACTTGGAATGTGTCCACTTCCAATGGTTCCTTCACAATGACCTTGAACAGCTCCACTTTGGTCAACTGTTCCTTGAATGGATTGTAATCTTTGATCTCATTGATGCGCCAATAGCTGTTGTCAATTTGAATCTGCTCACGGAAATCAAGATTCATAATGTCCAAAGGTTCCAGATAGAACATTGCTGTCATCAGCTTACTGTCCTTATTGGTGATTTCAATCACGTGATTCCGATGGAATACATTGAACAGATTGGCATTGGTGTACAGAAGATTGCCTGTGTATGCATTGCCAGAATAGAACAATTGCTTTGGAATGCCAAAGTTGATATCCTGCTGTGGAATGATGCCACCTGTTCCTGGATGTGTCAAATGACCTGCATACGGATAACTTGATTGTGCCACATCAATGGTGACGAATCCATTTTGTGTTGCTTGCCGATATCTGAAGATCCAATCTGGATTTGATGGAATCAATCCACCAAAGTACAGCAGTCTTATGTTGTGTTCAGTTTCGGCCACACCATCTTCAAGGTCTTCATTGTATATCTTGCCAATGATTCTGTTGCTTGGATTGTCATTGACCATTGGTGTTGCGCTGAAGACAACTTCCATTTCATTGGTACCAAGTTGGAAGTCATTGTCAACTTCTGCCTTTGCTCTACCATACACGTGACCAAAGCTGTCATTATATCGCTTGTTGTATAAGTCATCATCTTCTGCGTAGGTGTACAGGAATTCATTTCCTGTCAGAAGACCCAAAGGCTGCAATGTCACATCCTTGTCACGTGCCATCTTATGCGTCCAATCCTTGACCTTTCCGGACGCATAGAACGTGTCACGTGTTTCAATCAATAGATTCCGTTCATCATTCGGATCAATGGTGACGTATAGGTTGAACATCTGAATGATTGACAGCAGCAAGTCCTTCATTTCAACTTCTGGCACAAAGCTATTCATTGGAATCAACTGACCTTCCACGATGCCAAGGTCACCAGATGTCACTTCAATGGTTGATGTGTTGTTCAATGTCAGTTCACATTGGTCGAATAGGAACAACGCCACGTTCGGTTCCATCCACATTTCCATGTACAACCTGTCACCAATTTCCATAAAGATATTTTCGGAAAATGTGCTAACCAATGTTGTTGCTGTTGCGCCAATGGTTGATGATGCAGGTATATCAATGGTTACGATGAATGACTGCTCAAGCTGAACAGCACCATTCACACGTTGAACGTACACATTCAAGACGGCATTGAATTGTCCGGTCACAACAGGATTGCTTCCAGATGGTGCGCTGACGCGCTCAACTGTAAATGATGGCACAGATGTCACGTTGAACCATCCATCAGATGGTGCTTCGTAGTAATCACCTGCGTCATTCCACAGGTCGAATGGATCAATATTGCTGTCGAAGTCCAACAGCACATTCTGATTGAATCCAGGATTTGGATAGTTAGGCGCAAATGCTGTTCGCAATGGCTGACCAGGTGAAATGGCCGTTGCTGTCCTTGCAGCAACTTCTGATTCACTCAGTTGGAATCCTTCATTGGTCCACGGAATAATAAGTCTTTGAAAGAATGCCGATGACAGGAATGTGGATGTGTAACTGAAGTCTGCAAAGCTGAAGATTCGGTCAACGATATCGTGCAGGAATACAGCAGGCCGAAAGTCATTCACACGATAGATGCGCTCTGTCGTTTGCAGATACGATGGTTCATTCACGCCATAGTCAAGCATTGGATAAACATAGCCATCTGTGTTTGACCAACTGTTGACGATTTCGCTATAATTATAATCGTGATCAAGGTCTGAAAAGTCAATCAATGGATTGCCATTGTCATCAAGACCATTCAGTTCTGCGTCTCCCAATTCATTGAAGATGTTGGCCATCTTGCCGATGAATATGATTTCATAGATCAATTGGTCCTTCTTCGCAGTTATCTGTCGCAACTGCAAGGTGCCATCCATCACTTCAATGCCATCTGTTATGATTCGCGCATTCGCTCTCTTATTCGGATTGAAATTTGCTTCAATGTTAGCAGCAGAAGAATTGTAAGCATTGCTGATGTTTACGTCATAGATTTGTCCGAAGATGGCATCATTCCGCTGTGTTCCTGGACATTGGATTGTCTTGGAATATTCTGTCTTACGCTCATCCGGATGCCGAATGTCAGCAATCGCATAATTGAACGAAAAGTCAAATTGAAAAATGTCAATTGGTCGGCCTTCAACCAACACCTGCACATCAGCCACGTTGTCTTCTGTTAGTTAGTGAATAGTTCAATTCGAATGTGTACTGCATCAACTTATCATTCAATGATGTCTTCTTCTGGATGCTGTTGCCTGTGATGTTCATGGCAATCAATTCATTGTTCACTTCTCTGTACACAACAGGTGATGTGAACAGGTCATTCATCCATGTGCTTTCAGCTTCGGTTAAATAATCTGTGTTCACGGTCAACTTCTCGGTCATCTGAACATCATAGTCTGTCTGGCCACGTGATGCTTTCGTGTAATCATACACGAATCCTGTGAATGTGTGATGCTGCTGATGATACGATTCACGCTTCACATCTGTCTTGTTCATTGATTTCAGATTGAAGTTAAATGAATCTATGCCACCAAGTCTGTTCAACCAATGCAGACGCACAGGTTCATACTTCGAACATTGTTGGTCCAGGTTGAATGTCACAGCTTCTGATTCCTGAACATTGGTGCTGTTCAGCAGCATAATGGTGTAACTTTTGGCACCATTCAGAACAGTTGATGGTGTGCTGCCTGTCATCAATGCAGGATCTATGTTTGCAATGTCCTGTGGACCAATGGCAATCCGCCAATATTGTGCATCGTAATTGTTTGAAATTAGATATGGTGATGTCACGAATCCAGAAGACAGCAATGTTCCTGTGCCATCCACATCATCATACGCGTTGATCAGATACTTGTTTGCGCTCAACTTGTCATTCACAATGTAGTACAGCCATGCAGATTGTACAGAATCAATGTTCCGGATGCTTGGCGCATCTGTCAGAAATCGCTTGGTTGTAGATGGTCCGTTGATGATGAAATCATTGTAGTCAAAGTCAACCCAATCAACAAGGTTCCTGACACCATTCCAAACTGACTTCTGCTTGAAGAATGTCAAGTCAACTTGCTCATATCTGTCCGTGTCCGGATTGATGTCTTCTTCCTTTATGAAGATGAAATACTCAAAATGACTATTGCCATTCTGAAAGAATGCTTGATGGTTAGCAGCAGGAATGGACACATCATGTGTCAACTGTGATTGTGTGATTCTGGACACATCGAACCATGCATGATTCTCAAATGGCGCACCTTGGTAAATTCCAACAGATGGATAAACAACCAATGTTGCAACTGGCAAGTCACCTGTCACATACGGATATTTCAGAACATTGATTCTGAACCGAAGTGTTGGTGTGTAGTTTGTGCTGCTGATGACATACCTGTTATCATTGTATGCCAATGAATAGTCAGTTGGTTCTTGGCTCTCGCCATTTGCGTAGACAATTAGTGTTGCCATTATCCTTGTGATTCTATAAATTCCTTAAGCTGTTCCATTGTCAATGCCACATCATCGGCAATGGCTTCTTCAATTTCAGATGGAACTGCTCTGTTGATTGGTTCCGTATACGGATCAATCCAATTCCTTGGTCGCATTCCGTAGTTAGCCAGATTCCTTGAAATGACAAATGCCAATCCGCGGTGCTTGGATTCCGACCATTGTGCTGTGTCTGAATCACCTTTGAATCCACCTATCTTGTCACGTACAGTTGGAATCTTCAGCCAATCATAGATGTCCTTGTAATTGTCAGCGAATGTAAAATTGTTTGGTCGCTTACCTTGTGGCCTTGTTCCTTCGTCCAGGTCCAGACCATAGTCTTCCATCGTAATCTGCATCTGATAGATGCTTCCGAACACTTTGACCTTTGGCTGCTTTGGAAGACTGACAGATGTACCAAGTCTACCTGTGGCAACAAGATTGTTGTCCTTGATAGATTTTCCCAAGGCATTGGTGTATGCCTTCCGGAAACCATTCAATGTATCAACCAATTTGTCAAATGCCATTTTTCAGTCTTGCTTGCTGTTGAATGTTTTGTTGACGATCATGCGCCTGTTTTTCGCGATAGAAAGTAATGACGTTAAATAGTTCTCTGATCCGAAGATTGAAGAAATGGTCCCATTTGCTATGGTCATTGTTTGCCAGATTGTTGACCAGGTCGAGCCATCCAAATCTGGTTTCATACGTTTCAACTGCTTTTCCGCTTCCTTCAGATTCTTCTTGGCCATCAGACCCAAATAAACCTGCATATTCTGAACGTAGTTCTTGTAACTTTCGAAAAAAAAAGCAGTCAACGGATAAACGACATTCATCTTGGCATCCTTCATATCAGCAGCAACTTCGCTGTGCTGCTCTGAATCATAGGTGCCATCCTTCCATCCAAACCAAGTTTTCTTGCTTGGAATACAGAACAAGGCCAGAATGTCGGCCATATTGTCCATCACTTTATCTTGGTCCTTCATCAGATGCATCAATGTGATATATTGGCCACCTGTCAGCTTCTCCACATCACTTTCAATTCTGTATTTCTTACCATTGGCCATCATGTACTTCTGCAACTTTCCTTCAACTGCTGAAGAAAGGAATGCCAATGATTTCATCACATTCGTGTAGGATTTCAGAGACAGTTCTTTGACTGCTGCTTCTGACCATCCAGACATGATGCTGATGATGGCCACGTTCTTTTCATATTCGTGCAGGTCATCGTGCTTCATCACATTCTGCAATGCGGCAAACTGCTCCACAGTTACTTCTGACCAATCGCTTGGAAGTTCAATTTCGTTCATTCTCTTTTCTGATCTGTTCTATTTTTCTGATTGCCCAATTTACACCTTCATCACCGCCCCATGCAAGCCACATCAAACGGCCACATCCTTCGCCAAGTTTGCGCTTGCTGTTCCTTTTGTGTCTGATAAATGCCGCCATTCGTTCAATTGTCTCCACGCTTATTGGTTCACGCTTTGCCAATTGCCTTGCTCTGGCTTTGCCAACAGGTGTGCCACAGCTTTTCCATCCATACTTTTCCGCATACCTTAATGCTTTCTTCGCATTCTCGGACGCAGCCTGTGGATAATCATTGTATGCTTCCTGCATCTTCCATACACGTCCAAGTCTTTCAAGGATGTTCATCTGTTGTCTTTCAATTAAATAGCAAAAAGGTCAATTTGTATCTATAGCGAAACGCAGCAGCAGCAATCTGTCGTAATATGGCATAAATACCCTGTTGCCTGGATTGTTCTGGAGAATCTTGATGTGGCTGTCAATCATCTTTGGCACATTGGTCACAACTTCACACTTGCTGATTCGCACCTGTTCTGGAAAGGTCATAGCCTTCAGTTCCTTTTCAAGTCTGTCCAATGGAATCATTCGTCAGTTTATTGGTTGACAGTTTTGTTGGTTTTGTCAGTCTTCATGCAGACCTGACACACCTTGCCACCATTAATGTAGTCTTTTCGCCATACGTGATTGCATTGCTTTTTCATCTGACTGCATAGGTGCCTGTTGACATTGATTTGCTCATAATGGAATAACGTGCTGCATCAATCGCGTGATTTGAATGGTCCACAGGAATGTTCAATGATGCACCTGTCTTGTCTGTCTGCCAGACATAGCCGCGCAGTTCCTTGATCAGATTGGTTGATGATGATGTCACCATCAATGGCACCTGCTGCATCTGGTTGATGCCGTACATTATGCTGTCCTTTCCTTTGACTGCTCCACGGATACGATGGCCGTATCTTCGCAGTTCGTCAATGCTTTTCGGTTCAGAAGAATCTGCAATGATTTCAATGCCCTTGAATCCATCCAGGACATTGCTGATGTCCTTGTTGCTCATTCCTGTTGCATAATGTATTTCATGCATCCACAGCTTGCCATCTGATTGCCTTACTTCAACAATGGCAGTTGCATCATTGGTATATCCCCAATCAAGGCCAATGCATCTCCATCGGTAGTTGTCTGGCAGTTGGTCACATTGATTCCAATTGTCGAACACAACACCTTGCAATGCTCCGATTCTTCCAAGGCCATAGACATTCCACCAATTTTGCCAATAGACTGAATGCTTGGCTTTTTCTTCTGCCTTCTCAATATCCTTTCTGATTGTGTCCGGCAATGCTTCGTTGTCCTTGAATGTCAATATCAAATGTTCAGAATCATCTTCTTGCAGCACTTCGGTGTGCGCCCAAAATTCCATCGTTGGATTGAAGTCAATGAATATCTCGTCTGATGTTCTGATGGCCAATTGATAGTAAGATTCAAATGGAATGTTGTTTGCTTCGTTCACGTAAAGAATGTTCCTTCTGGCACCACGTAGCCTTGCTTCCTGGTCTGCGCTGAAGAATTCGATGTAACTGCCATTGGCAAATGTGTATGTAAGTAGTGACCTGTTCCATCTGCTGTCATTGTATCTGCCTGTGA
>Ga0208898_1002754_pt1 | contig 10577 bp, 11 predicted proteins | sample VirMetDEL_Mar_4_FD_184513 | JGI IMG/M metagenome (GOLD analysis project Ga0208898, IMG submission 184513) | Aqueous microbial communities from the Delaware River and Bay under freshwater to marine salinity gradient to study organic matter... | ecosystem: Environmental > Aquatic > Marine >...
CCTTGCCAAGCAAGTTTAGCGAACTCTTCGTGTGCTTTGTTAGCCATTTGCTCCCAGAAGTAAGCCATAAATGAAGCTACAGAGAAGTCTGAGTTAGACCCTTGTGCCATTTCAGTAGCCAACCAAGACTGCTCTAGTTCGTACTGACATACAGAAGCATTAAGCATCAATGGACATACGTCTACTTCGATAGCAGATACAGTAGCATCTGTAGCAAGGAAGTCGCAATCAGCCGCCTGAGTTATTTGGTCGAATAATACGTTAGCAATTTTTGTTTTGTTTTTGATACCCGGAAGAACACGGTAATTGCTTGAAGCCGTTTCCATTCCGTATAGACGTGAGTAAAACTCTGTAGGGTTTGCCTGTAGTAGAGCAGTACTATCAACCGTCAAATCAAATTTGTACTTTTTAGCCATTTTGTAAGAATTTAACTAAGTTGTGAAATTTATGTGATGCAGTCATTTCTACTTCGGCATCCTCTGTAGCTGCATCTTCTACAGATTCTCCCATTTCTTCTTTAAGTTCGGCAATTAGAGAAAGCACTTCAGCCATCTTCTCCTCAACGTATGGAGCAACGATAGCAAGGATAGCCTCAGAGTCAGCAGCAGGGTCGATAGCCATTTCCTCTTCTTTAGGCTCTTCCATTTGTTCCTCTTTAGTTTCCTCTTCGTTTTCCATCTCTACTTCCGCAGTAGGCTCTTCTGCCATTACTACTTCTGTAGTTGTCTCTTCAGACATCTCTTCGGATACGATGACTTCCTCCTCCTCAGACTCTACGGGTGTGATGACTCCATCCTTAACCTCGTATTTTTTACCGTCTAATTCAAAAGTTCCGTCAGGTAACATATTACTATTATTTATTTGTTTGCTTGTTTGTGGCTCTGCTAAAGCCAAGAACGCTTCGATACTGAATCCGAAACGCTCATTTTCTACGATGTCATTATAGAACTCCTTATCTGTGATTTGAGCCGTTAACATCAAAGTTCCTTTAGGTACTTCAATACCAAAAGTAGAGTAAGCCTTATCTTGTTTAGGGTTGTCTACTATCCAAGCCTCTAAGATGTATGCAGGCGCTCTCTCGTCACTAAAATGCTCTACGTTAAATAGGTCTTGGTTTTTAAGGTTAGACATAAACTTGGAGTGTATCTTTTCGATAGTCTCCTCAGTAAACCTTAACTCGTACTCCCCATCCTCATCGTTTCTATAGATGTCCATAGGGATCATAGCAGGAGCAGTTATGCGGTATTTCTTAGCATCTGCGAATAGTTCCTTTTTATCCGACTTAAATGCTACTCCCTTAACCATAACGGCAGGGTCAGAAGTGAACGCTATCTCGTCCATCCCTAACTCATTCTCGCCTTTTTGATATTCTTTATCAATAGAGGCTTCAAAGATTGGTAAGTCTTCCATCTAACCTTATTGGATTGAAACCCGTTTTTTTTTATTATTTTCGTAAAAAAATTACAGTTATGTTAAAATTTAAAGATTTTGAACTACCGAATACGGTAGACGAGTTGACAGTAAAGCAGTTCGACTCGGTTAATTATTACGAGACTAACTCCGATCTAGACCCTATTGAGAAATGGATAGAGAAGTTTAAGCTACTGGGAATACCGGAGGAGGCTTTTGACGATATGACCCCCGCCGAGTTTCAGCAGTTGCATTGGGATTGGAATGCAGGATTTAATACCGATATAGAAAAGATAACAGAGATAGAAGTAGATGGATACATCTACAAGTCTAAAGAGACGCTAGGAGTTAAAGACATCTCACTAATCGAGAAAGTATGGAAGCATAACGTTAAAAACTTCGCATCCGAAACTATGGCTATTCTGTTTAAGCGTGATGACCTTACCCGGACAGAACACTATGACAAGGCACATCTAAAACATAAGCGAGAGTTATTCGAGTCTCAACCTTGTAAAGTGATTATACCTTACATCAATACCATATTAGAAGTTATTACTGAATCTGCGGAGAATGTTACCAAAGAGTTGGAATAATATAACTGTAAGACAGTACCAGGAGTTACGGCAGTTGGGGAAAACCCCTGCCGACTCCGTTACTGAACGATACATAGAAACGATACTAACACTAACCGATCTACCACTTGACGAAGTAGAGGAATACAATATGAGAAAGCTACTCTCTATAGTCAACCAATTAAAGTTTGTTAGAACTGAGCCATCACATAAATACGCTAAGAAACTAGGTAACTACCGACTACTCCCTTTTAATAAGATTACTTGGGGAGCGTTTATAGATTTGGAGTTCTACATCTCAAAGGACTACATAGAATACTTAGATGTTATTGTAGCTATCCTACTTAGACAAACAAAGCAGAATGATTGGAACATACTCAAATATGAGCCTTATGAGTATAACCCAAAGGATAGGGGAGGAGAACTGCTGAATGCTCCAATTACTTCTATCTACGGAATTGTCCACGAGTATCTAAATTATCGTAACGATTTAATCAATAACAAATATAGTGAACTATTCTCAGTAGGAGACGATGAGGACGAGGACTTAGACGGCAAAGACTTAGCAGAATATAACAAGCGTAAGAACGAGGAAAAGGTATTTAATAAATGGGCATACGAGTCTATTACTTATGATCTAGCAGATGGCAACCTTACAGAGATGGATAACATCTTAGACAAGTCACTTATCTATGTTCTTAATATCCTAAGTATGAAAACTGAGACGAAGCGTTAAGCCTCATCCCATTGAATGGCTACCGCCTTATTACTTCTAAAAACATCGTTCCACTCATCGCTAGGGTCTCCAAATAGATTATACTCTATAATCATTTTAGGAGTTACTTGTAGGTTGGCTAAGTCTAAGATATTGAACTTAGGATTGTTCGTTACAAAGTCCATATAAGCTTGTACTACTTCCTCTAAGAACTTTTTACCCTGATTAGTCCTAAACGCTTTCTCTGTTATGTTATGTGGTCGTAGGTTAATGTTACGTCCTCGCCCTGCTCCAATCGCTCCTAAGTCTTGGAACATATAATAGTAGATAGCGTTTATAGTTATAATCATTTCGTTGTTATCTCCTTCAACCGCAGAAATACGTATTGAGTCTTTCATAGTGTAGGAGTCTACAAGTTCCTCTCTTTGGATTACTTGCATTATCGCTCTCTGTAGTCTTCGTCTCGTTGGATATTTTACCTTAAACTTTGCCATTATAAATAACTATTATCTACTCTTAATATTTCTAAATCTACACTAACTGAGCCTGAGCCACTATCTACCGCTACTAAGAATCCGTACTCGGTTCCCTCTGTTAGTTTATCGTGTACTCCGTGAGGAATCGTTACAAGTCCTTCCGTACCTTTATACAATGCTCTCAGATTCATTGATCCATAAGGAGCAGTTACATCTGTATAGTCATTCCTAACAAAGAAAAACGTGTCCGTAGGTTTGTTCGATTCTATACTTATTACGTCTCCGATTATAAAGTCAGTATATCCTACCGGTACTACATTGACTCCTATCTTACTCTCTCCATATCCAATACCGTAAGATCCATCAAAAACTATCTTAGCATAAATGTCTCTTCCCGATGCTTGGTCTACTACTATAATGTTTCCTTTATGAGATGAGTTTATAGAGGTTGCATAAGTACCGCTAGTAGCAACGTAGAAGTTAGTTACCCTAGCAAATGAGTTGGATAAGTTTACGTTAGTCGTTCCGTTCATAGTTACAGTCTCAACTATTGAACTACCCGATATATCGTATCCCTCAACTACTACCGTCCTTGCTCCCGTTCCTCCGCTTGTGTCGTTTGCATTGTCAGAATTAACCATTAAGGCAACGTCAGACGTAGGAGTCTGCCAAGTACCCGAACTAGTCAAAGGAACTAGTAAAGTACCTACTGAAGTATTTACTCCCGTTACGTGGAATGATTCGTGACCAGGAACTAATCCTTTAGCCACTTCTATTAAAAAATCTCTATTTGAAATATAACTCATATTATTAACCAAATACTGCCGTTAGAAACTAAGGTAACACTCTCCCAAGTTGTCAAAGTGATACCGCTCATATTGTCTATGCTACCCGTTGCCTTTGTTATTCCGCTTGAGGTATTCTTTAAAGTTATTACATAATCCTCATAATTCGATGCACTAGGCAAGGCTATTGTTATATTAGGACTATTTAGGATAAACATATCGTATAGGTCAACCTCTGCGTTATAATTCCTTGTTAATGTGATTATGTTCTTTTTATCTGTCTCAGATGGCTCTGACAACTTTTGACCGTTTACCCATACACCACTATCAGTAATTACTCCGTTGTCTCCTATTACTATTGCTGAGATGTTAGGGTCTACTGTGTTACCTTTCCCTAAGATCATCGACTTACCTGATATGTCATTATTTACAGTATCATAGTAGTCGTTGTTTATGGTCGTAGTGATTCCTCCTATATTAACCTCTCCGATAAATGGCTTAGTAATAAAGCTAGGCAATGCTATCTCCTCGTCAACGCTTATTAACTCTACCTTAGTTAGTTGGTCTTTGTTAGGGTTATAGTCTATGACCTTATTTATGTTCCAATAGGAGTTGTCTATTCGTATCTTATCGGATAGCTTCAACTTCTGTATGTCGTTCTCCCTTAAATCAAAATAAGCGACTAGCATCTTACCGCTATTGACTTGACCTATAGTCCTCCTCCAATACTTGTTAAATAGGTTGTTATTAGTAAGAGCGAAAATAGGATTATAGAAGTAGTAGTCACAAGGTGCAAAGTTAATATCAAAGGTAGGGTTGAAATGGTCATCAAAATGACTGACAAGAGGGTAATCAGTAGAACTACTCGTTACTGTTCCGTAGTCAGTTATAGTGAATCCATTACTCGCCTTAGTTCCGTTATGTTGTAATATCCGGATGTTAGTCTTAGGACTTGCTGCGTTAATATAAGGTACTACTGCTCCAAAAGAGTTCCATACCATCGGAGTAGGCGAGAAAATCAATTCCTTTTTATCTACTCCCTTTACATATTCGTTATCATAAGTAAACTCTACTTGTCCGTAAATCTCGTTAGTAGCATCCTCGTAAACCTCGTTTATAGTATCCTTATCCTGCTTGTAAGTCATCAATAACTTCTTAGCAGATAGATCAGGTAGGAACTTCAACTCTTGCTTTCTATCTTTGGCTAGTTTATACGTCCAATCTTTAACCTCCCCTGCATCGTAGTAGTCATCCCTATGCTTATAGATTAACTTATTAGGATTATCCTTATCAGGCTCAACGATTAAGTTGTACATCATACAAATAGACTTCACAAAATCCTTCTGCTTTATCTTACGAGGAACGTAGTTATTAACGTCTACTGTCTGACCGAAACCTAGATTAGTGACTCCTAAGTTAGTCAGCATATCAATAGAGTTGACTTTAAGCTGAGAAGTAATCGTAACCGGATTACCTCCTATGTCTTGCCATTCCATATTGATAGGAGTAACTACTCCGAATGCTACCTCTGAAACATCTAACGAGATCGTAATATCGTCTGTAGGTTGTACGTTGGTTATGGATACGTCAAAGGTCTCTACTAAGTTAATTACGTTGTTCGTTCCGTTCGGTAGTGGGTTGTCAGTAGTTAGCCATTGTGCTCCGTCTATCGTATAGGTCTGAGATAAACCAATCCCTGCTGAGTTGTTTACTCGTAACAATATTTGGTACTTTATACCTTGAACTACTCCCGTACCGGTTAAGTCTTGTAGATATGCGTCTGCTCCCGTGTTATTGTATAGTTGGAAGTCTATGTCTACATCGAAATGAAAGTTGATAGTATTACCTCCTGCTATGTAGAACGGAGAATTATAAATCCCCGTAGTAGGGTTGAATAAGGATTGATTATCTTGGTTTTCCGTCCAAGTCGTTATATCGTTACCATAGGACGCAGGATATACGTAAAAGTTATTTTTCTCAGCATCTACCAAGTAATCACTATAGTCTAACTCAGGACTATCTCCGTTGAAAGGAATGACCAATTTATCGAAGTTCGCATCTGATAAAGTAGACCACTCATAACTAAAACCATTAGTAGCGTGTATCCTATCCCAATAAGTCTTAGCGTAGATGGCAGGTTTAAAGTCTGTCAGTAATGGCTCATCGTCAGGAGTAAACAACAGAGGATACATATAACCATCTGTATAGTCATTCGTAAAGGACGCTATAACATTAGTAGAGTTGTAAGTATGGTTTAAGTCGCTATAGTCTATGTCTGTTAGTTCGTTCTTATCTAAGGACGTAAAGAAGTCCGCTTGTGCATCTTTAACGACTACCGTATACTCTACCCCTTCATCGTGTCCGTTAGCGTCTTGTATCTTATCGACTGATACAAGTTGTAAGTAGGCATCCTCTAGTATCGGTAGTCCGTTCTGAATAACCGAACAAGTAGTAAGAGCGTTAATATCGAATGTGCCCTCTTGGATATTTACATCGTAGTAATGGTTTAATAGTTGGTTGTTTATGTCAGTTCCTACTAGCTTTATTGATTTCGAGAATGTACCCGACCTGGCAGATAGGTCTCTAACCTCTGCAACTCCAAAGTTAAGCGGAAAGTCCGTTCCTTCCTTAACCTCTAAATAACCGCTTTCTAGTTGTATTCTAACCATTTATTAAGGTTGTTTATTATTGATGTTTATTAGAGATGTTTATTAAGGTTCAAATTATCCATTCACTCTATCTTGTACGCTCAAATATACTTTGATTGTTTTTCGTATTAGGTTACGATTCTTCTGTCTCTCTTTTTCGTATCCGGTATCCTCAACGATACACGAGTAATATTCGTCGTTTATCTTAATCCAAGTATTCGGAGAACTAACCAACTCAGTAAAGTAAGTAGCCATAGCCTCAGTCATCCAATTAGTATTTAACTCGTAAACCTCTTTGATGCGTGGATAGATTACTTTGCTACCTTGAGCCATTGTGTCATATCCCCACTCTTGGCTAGTTACTGCTCCCTCTATATTTTGATTGTAAACGTCTTTTGTTACTGTTCCCATTAGCTTGTCTCTTAACTGAAAAGCAAATGAGCCAATAGAGCCTAACCTATCTAAGAACGCTATCTCATACTCGTTAATCTTACAACGTCTATCTAATCGTATTGTATAGGTAACTGAATGAGTAGTGATCGTAGCGTCTACATATTTAACCGTATAATACTCGGTATCCGATTTAACTAATGGAGCAGTACCTGATACTAATGTTAACCCGGTTAAGTCTCCTGCTATTCGATGCTGACTAAGTAGGTCTGTATCTGTTACCGCTCTGCTAAATACGTCTCCGTTATCATTCTCAAAGTATAGTAGTCCGGTACTTGACCCGTCAATCATTAAGTTAGCATAGACATCTTGTTTAGGTGTAACGGTAAAGTCTATAGGTAGAGTCGTAACGAATCCTGCTTTATTGTCATCTAGGATATATCTACCCTCAAAGTAACTTATGAAGTTAGCGAAAGACTCAGCACCATTAAATACGTATAAACCCGTCTCTGTTACGATGTCTCTTGTAACTGTCTTACGATTGTCTGAGAACTTAACCGTGCCGTCCTCATTAGCATTACCTACACCTGACCAAAGTGAGTTAACAGTAAAGTCATTAGTATTAGCCTCCAAGACTGTAAATAGACCTTCTAATAATGGATTGTTTACTCCTCCATCGTCTTGGGTTATTACTACCTGGTCTCCTACTGAGAAAGGCTGAGAAGTTAGATTGATTTGAACGTATGAGCCATTCTGAGTTAACGCAGATGTATAGTCATAAGAGGCAACGTATTCCTCCCCGATATGTACTGCATACTCGTAATAGGAGTTAGTAGGGTCTTGGTCTGTTACGGATGGGTCAAAGTCTTTAGATACATAAGATTGGAGCAACCGAGATAGGTCAACCTCTCCATAACCGCTTATGTCCGGAAGTACCCTATACTCTGCTATCTTAGTAGCCGAAGCGTCATAAATGTCAAATATGTACTTGAATCCGTCCTCGTTGTTATTGGTTGAGTCGTAGATATATTTAATCTCGTTGTAAGCAGGTGTTATGCTTTGAGGTTTTGCTATGAGTGAAGTTGCCATAATTTACTATCTAAACTATTTGGATAACATTGGCTTTTTATTTAAAAGGATATGTAACTATTATCTTGGTAGTACTCTGATTTGATATACTGAACTGCGTATCTGATTGCATCCATAGCGTCATCGTGTAGCTTTATAGGCTCGTCTGTGATCGTATCCTTTACCTTTTTCCATTTGTAGTTATCGTACTCCTTGACTAGATTCTCGTCATCTTGACAATATACCTTGAACGTCTTTACGTTATTGATTCCGTTCTTTACTTCCTTAGATGCGTTGAGAATGTTCCATCCTGCTATCTCTATCTCTTTGATTATCTCAGGTCTTGCATAGTCTGCTAGTATCTCTACGCTTTTACTTACGTTGTTCTGCTCCATTAGGTTGATTAGATCAGGAGTAGTAAGGTATGATTGATAGACTACCGGCTCAATAAATATATCGTTCTCGTGCCAATATACCCTCATCAATGCGCTCGGATGGTTGTACCCAAAATCTAAACCATAGACATACTGTTCAAATCTTAACGGCTTTCTCTTAACGAATTCCCAATTGTCATAGATGTTTTGCTTAGAGACCGCTTTCTCTCCTAATGCGTATATTTGGTAGAGAGCGTCATCCGTTCGCTTGAGGTCTTCTATTTGGTTAATTATGGACTGAGGTAGGAACGGGTTATCCTTGTACGTAGACTTGAGGGTTATAGTGTCCTCTTCGGGTAGATCATAAATCCAACTACTATTTTCTGATGGGTTAAAGTCTACAAAGAACTTGCCCTCACATCTCATATTGAGTTGCATAAACTCCTCGTGTAGTAGTTCGTTAGCCTCGTTTGCCCATACTATACTATGCTTTCTACCTCTCAGCTTCTGCTCGTCATCCGTTGAGAAAAACGCTACTTGTGAGCCATTAGGAAAAGTGTAAGTGTTGTTAGTCTTATTGTGTGCATCCTTGCGGTAGTATCCCATATCTTGAAGTATCTCAAAGAAGTCTACCATTACAGTATTACGAAGTGCTGGGAGCGTCTTTCTGACTATACTTATCCGTTGACCATCTGACTGTAAACAATGGAGTATAAATAACTGACAAAGGGAATAAGTCTTACTAGACCTACTCCCTCCCTGATTAACGATGAATCTCTTAGTGCCATTGAGAGCATCGTTGTTGCGTCTAAATACATCAGTCGCTTGTATCTTCATTTCTCTTAGTTACTATCTCAACCTCAATCTTACCTCCTATATTATCTCCGTTGGTCGTTACGTCTGTCTTCTCAGTTAGTCCGTTTAAGCGTTGAGTTATGCTAGGGTTGTATTGTCCTACCATACCGCCTTCTATTTGGTCTCTCCTAATTGCGTTCTTTATACGTGAACAGATACCGCAATATTCATTATAAGCGTCATTCGTATTTCTAAAATAATGGTCTACTGTAAGGCCGTTTTGGAAGCCGTATTCTTTAAATCCCTCGTATGTGAGAGGAGGTGTGTGCATCTCTGTTATAACTCCTCTTGGAGTAGCCTTTTCTATTGCTCTAGGTTTAAGACTTTCTTTATATCCTTCAAATAGTTCCCACATCTTCTCCGGAGTCTCTATGTATTTATGCTTTGCCATTATAGTAGTTTTTTAGCTTCTTTTATGTTTAGTAGGGTTACTATCTTTTCTACTTTTCTATTGTCTTTAAATTCAGTAGTTTTTTTATATTTCCCTTTAACCCATTTTGGCTTTAAATTGTTTATGTTGAATGAATATATTCCTTGTGGAGTTTGGTTAATGTAGTATATTTTTGCTTTATCCTTATGCACTATTAACTTATCGTATTTGTGTTTCTCCATTATCAACTCATCAAAGTGTATAGGTCTGCATTTTAATTCTATGATTGCTTTGTGCTTTTTAGAGTAGCAATCGTAGCCACAATATTGATCTGTTGACCTTTCTAATTCAGGTACAATATTTTTAAGTATACGATATAACTTATACTCATTCACTATCTATCTGCTTTAGTTTTCTTTGTGCCCATTCTATGCCTTCATCACCTCCCCAGGCTAACCACATTAACCTACCACAACCGTCTCCAAGTTCTTTATTTGAGTTTTTTCTATGTCTTTCGAATCCTGCCATTCTTGCTATGGTATCTCTAGAGATAGGCTCTCCTTTTGCTAGTTGGTTTGCTCTTTGCTTTCCTACCGGAGTACCACAAGAGCCCCATCCGTTATCCTCTGCCCATCTTAAAGCTATCTTAGCGTTTTCTGTAGCTGACTTAGGATAGTCATCATAAGAGTCAGCGAAGTCTTGTCTGTATTGAGTAGAGCATACTGCGAGTCTTTGGTTGAGATCGTATTCTCTTTTCATTGTTGGGTCGCTCATACATCTCTGCATAAAGTCTCTTTCGCTTTCGTTTGGTTTTGGTTTAGGTATTGGCATCGTTATTTATGGGTTTTTATTTATAGGTAGTTATTTAAGGTAAACGTTTTTTACTCTCCTCTGTAGGGTGTAGTTATCATCCA
>Ga0208898_1002759_pt1 | contig 10564 bp, 7 predicted proteins | sample VirMetDEL_Mar_4_FD_184513 | JGI IMG/M metagenome (GOLD analysis project Ga0208898, IMG submission 184513) | Aqueous microbial communities from the Delaware River and Bay under freshwater to marine salinity gradient to study organic matter... | ecosystem: Environmental > Aquatic > Marine > Coastal...
ACAGTGCGCCGATAAACGGATTGGCGAATAGATCGATGACTTTGGGTAGAAACGCCGCAGCTGTTGCCAGTGCTACTGGAATACCCAATATGTTCGTCATATAGAACATCAGCAAAATGCTAGGGGTGACCGAGTAGATGCCGGATGCAAGGTCTCCAATGGTATAGATCGGATACCAGACAAGGTTTTTCGGTTTTTGAGTGTTCATGTCAGTAAGGCCACCAAAAATTGTGATTTTTGTGAAGGGGGCAGGCAATTGTTTGTGGAGGATGGGGTCGCTAAGTGCTCGCCGTAGCTCCATTTTCTTCTTGTTAGCGCTCAGGCATTGCTCGTAGCGTCATACCTGGTTGCTTTGACCTGGATGAACGCTTTCTCTGTTAAGTTCTTGCACTGTAATAGTGCAAAAAACTACATCGACTCATCAAGTTGCTCCCTTTTCGAAAGAAAAATCGTTCGTGGAAGGCAGCGTTTCATGCTTTTTGTGTGCCCGCTATCCGTAGGCAAACCCAGATTCGATGTACCTTTACATGCACGCTTGGAGATGGCATTTTTTTTGCATTAACCTGGCGTAAGTTAGCTTTACACGGCTAAAATTCCTGGTCAAGGACGATTTATGTGGATTACACCCAAAAATTCGTTTGCTTCAACAGATTTGCGGCCATATTATCTGACTAAAATAAAAATATGGGTCGCTGAGCTTTGCCACAATCAAGGCTGCCCACAGGAGAAAAGCAATGACTGAATGTACAACAGGTTCCCTGATGCAGATCGCCTATGTCGTTGAGGATATCGATCTTGCAGTCAAGCACTGGGCTGAGAAGCTCGGCGTCGCACCATTCTTTGTCACCCGGCACGCAAAATACTCCAAGCTCACGTATCAAGGTGAGCAAGCCTATTGCGACATCAGTCTCGCGTTTGCTTACTCAGGTGACTACCAGATTGAGCTTGTCCAGCAACATAACGACATGCCATCTGTCTTTCGGGACTTTGTCGAGCGCAATGGGTTCGGGATGCATCATGTCGGGATCCTGGCCGAAGACCTTGAAGAAGAAATACTAAAGCTGGCGGCACGAGGGGTCGATCCCGTACAGCATTGCATTTCAGAGCTGGGGGTTGAGGCGATATTTTTTAACTGCGACCTTCATCCAGGTGGAATGCTCGAATTGATACAGGCGACCCCTGTTCTGAGTGCGGCGTTTAGCTACATGAAGGATGCGGCAAAAAACTGGGACTGCACGAGTCCTTATTTAATCGAATACTGAATTTTCAATACCTAATAACTAATTTTCTAACGAATTCGCCCGGTCTGTTGCTGAAAGGCCGAAATATAACTGAAAGTTGAGAAAACGTGATGATGCTAAAAATCGGTGATGTTGAGTATCCATCTTTAAAGGGTAAAGTCTCGGAGGAGGAGTGGCAGGCGCGTGTAGAGCTAGCTGCTATGTATCGATTGGTTCCAATGATGGGGTGGGATGATCAGTCTCTGACTCACTGCTCTGCGCGGATCGGTGAGCACTATCTTTTTAATCCACTTGGGTTTTTGTTTGAAGAAATCACTGCCTCCAGTTTGGTGAAAGTCACCCTTGATGGTGAGATTGTTTCGGATACGCCGTTTGAGATTACCATCGGGGGGTGGTATGTAATGAAAGCGGTACATGCGGTTCGTGAAGATGCTAACTTTGTTATTCATACGCATGATGATTTCGGTGCTGCCGTAGCCGCCCAGAAAAGAGGGCTGCTCCCTATATCACAACCGGCGGCGTTTGCGATTGGTGATGGTTTGGCTTATCACGATTATGAGGGCGTCGAAACCTATGAGGCGCGCATGCCTTCTCTTCAAGCGTCGCTGGGGAAAGCCAATAATAACCTTATTCTTCGCAACCATGGTTTGTTGACGTTGGGGTACTTTGCCAAGCACGCGTTTCTGCGACATCATAATTTGAGAAAAGCATGCCGTATTCAAGTAATGGCAGGGGCGGATGGCTGTGAACTGGTTGAAGTTCCAACGCCCATTTTAGAAACGTTTCCAGTTGAAATTATGCGAGCGGCCTCTGGGGAGGGCAATGATGCTTGGCCTGGGTTGCTTCGAAAGCTTGAACGTCTTGATCCAGGGTTTAAAGATTGATATTCGTTTGTCAGTAGCATTCAGGTACTGACTATTTACTGAGTCTTGGTGCGAAGGTTTAATGGAAAACGATAATAAGTTTATCTATCGGGCTGTGCTATCCAAAATTTAGTATTTTGGGCTGATGGTGGTTGATAACTTTCGGGGAAACAAGAATGATACCAATTCGAATGATAACGACTGCTCTCGCATATATTGCCGCGACCGCTGTGTATGCATCTCCAAATAGCGCTGATATTGCCAAACTGGGGAGTGAGCTAACGCCAATTGGCGCTGAAGTGGCCGGAAGCAGTAGCGGAGGAGTTCCTGCATTTGGTGGAGCGGTAATGCATGCTCCTGCTGGGTGGTCTGCGGGAGCAAAACCCGTCGATCCATACTCGAGGGAAAAGCCACTTTACATTATTGATGCTGGGAGCGCTGACCAGTACAAGGACAGGCTTTCACCCGGACAATACGCTCTAGTAAAGTCGCTGCCTGGTTATAGTATGGCTGTATTTGAATCTCATCGAAGTTGTGGTATCCCGACCGTTGTTGCCGAGCAAACAAAAAAAAATGCAAGCCTTGCTTCTCTTGATGGTGAAGATCGTCTAACTGCAGCAGTCGGTGGTGGTTATCCATTTCCTTTACCCAAAAGCGGAGCGGAAATCATTTGGAACCATAAACTGCGCTATAACGGACCATCTGTTGAGACGTACGTTGTCAATGTCATTCCGCCTAAAGGCTCGAAAGGAACTGATTTTGGTGAGGTCCAGCTCTATTTGGATCAGTTGTATTTTCCGATGGCGTCAACCTCAGTAACAAGTCCTACCGAAGTAGGCAATGTCGAGTCTGCGTTGCGAGAGCAAACTTTGGCACCTCCGTCGGTCGCAGGTGATGGCGTTGCGTCCATCTCTTACATAGATAAGCCTACAGAAGCTAATTTGTATTTTTCTGCTCAACGCAGGATGCGTCGCGCACCCAACTATCAGTACGACGCGCCAATTTTAAATACGGATAACCTCATCACTGCCGATGTGGCCTGGATGTTCAACGGCGCAATGGATAGATATGACTTTAAGCTGATCGGAAAGCGAGAACTGCTCATTCCTTATAATACCTTCTCGCTTTATGACCATACGCTAAAAGCAACGGATGTGTTTCAAGGGGAGTTTATAAAGCGCAGTATGGTGCGTTATGAACTTCATCGGGTGTGGGAGGTTGAGGCCACCGTCAAAGCAGGGAAACGGCACTCAATGCCGAAACGAGTATTTTATGTCGATGAAGATACTTGGACTATATCCGTTCAGGATCTTTATGATAGTTCTGGAAAGACCTGGCGTACTATGGAAGGGTATTTGGTTCCTGAGTATTCATTGGGTACATGTTTTCTCGCTGGCAGTACGATATACGATGTTCAAGCTGGTCGGTATGCCGGGCAAAGTATTGTTGCCGCCTCCGGTAAACCTGCTCGGTTTTCGAACGATTTGAAAGCCAGCGATTTTTCCGCTGATGCATTCCGGCGATGGATTGGTCGCTGATAGTACTGAACTTTATAGTTACTAGCGGAGCTTCCTCCAATGAAAATAAGTACTAATCTTCGAAAATTTGGCGTGTCGCCTGCAGCAACGTTAGCATCGGCATGTTTACTTCAGTACGCCCCGGCAGGCCATGCAGCATTATTTGATTTGGGAAATGGGGTGTCGGGTAGTTTTGACAGTACCTTGTCTATTGCGACTCAGATTAGAACTGGCAATCCGAGTTGCCGCTATGTTGGCTATGACAACGGGGGGTGTCCAAGCGGCTCATCGGCTCGTGCTTCTGGCGTTTTTGATCAGACTGGCATAGTCAATATAGATGACGGGGACCTGAATTATAAAAAAGGGCGCCCATTCAGTACCACCGTTCGAGGGGTGCATGATCTTTATATACGAGCGCCAGACGATCTGAAAGTGCTTCTGCGCGCAGCGTGGTTCAAAGACTACTCCGTTACGCATACGGAAAGGACATCAATTGAGGGTGATGCTCATGATGATGCCGTTTCAGATATAGAATTGTTGGACGCCTACGTCGATAAAGGTTTTCAGTGGCAAGAACAGTCAGCTAGTGTCCGTATCGGCAATCAAGTAATCAATTGGGGCGAGGCGCTTTTAACTCAAGGTGGTATCAACGAAGCGAACCCGCTGGATATACGTAAAGCGACTGCAGCAGGGGTGCAACTAAAGGAGCTGTATATTCCGCGGCCGATGTTTAGTATTAGCAGCAGTTTAACTGACAAGCTTGGGGTGCAAGCGTTTTATGAGCTAGGATTCAAGCCTTCAACATTGCCTGCCTCCGGTACGTTCTTCAATACCGCAGATTTATTGGGGGCGGGGGGACGAGCACTATATTTTGGTACTAATGCGCTGGCCGGCTTTATAGGGCCAGGCGCAATTGGTGGTGATAACGGAACAATAGACGCTGTCACTGGTCGCCCGCTTACAGTTGAAGAGCGTCTTGCCAGAGGGTTCGCTGTTGGTCGTGGTCGTGATATCAAGCCGGGCTCTGACCAGTGGGGCATAAGCATGAAGTACGCCTTGGATTCGGGTGACGAGTTTGGTCTTTATTACATGCGCTACCACGAAAAATTACCGATGGTTTCGTATGTGATGGACGCTAATAGTCTAGTTGCTACTAATACCGGGGGTGGATTTCCTGTGGCTGCCTACACTGCTGAATATGTCGGTAATCGCGACGTATTCGGCGCCTCCTATAATTTAAAATTAGGTGATTTCTCCTGGGGGATGGAGGCGGCTTATCGCCCGAATCAAGTTTTAGCAATTGATCCAACGACGTTGTTTAACACCGGTTTATCTGGCGACTGTGCCGGACTTCCAAGTGGCTCTATATGTCATGGGTTTGTAGAGACCAAGAAGTGGCAGTTTACGGTGTCAGGCATGGAAATTTTGCAGTCGTCAAGCTGGGGAGGGTTAGTTGGTCTTCTCGGAGCGACTGAGGGTACGCTGCTGGCTGAAATGGCGGCGGCCTACTATCCCGATTTAGACCGTTCTCGGCTACAGGCTCCCTTGGCGTCTGCACCTCTAAATAGCACCCTCGTACCATATTCTAATAGTATTGGGTATGAGGTGCCGACAAAAAGCTCTGGAGGTCTCGCTTTCGATCTAGTGTTGAACTACGCAAACGTATTTGGCACGCGAATTAAAGTTTCACCGGAACTCGCGGTTAACCAGGGCCTATGGGGGATCGCAGCGCAGTCAATGCCTGGATTTTCAAGAGATGTAGGACAGATGACTGCGGCGTTGAATATTGACTTCAAAACAGAAGTTCCGTTGAAAGCACGTTTGGATTACACGCAATTCTACGGCGGGGGGGATACCAATCCGATGCAGGATCGTGATTACGTTAGTATTTCACTTAGTAGTTCATTCTAGGCCGTATTATTCGACCTGGCTTGATAAGGCAGGTCGATTACCCCAATAATCTTTCAGAGGTGCGACAGAGTTCGTAATGTCCTCATGCTAATAAGAGTTATTAATATTCTGGAGTCTTGGCTGTTTGGGCACCGCGCACTGGTTATCAGCCTATTCGCGTTGGCGACACTCGTTGCAGGTTTTTTTGCGGTGGAGCTGCGAATGGAGGCAGGGTTTGAGAAGCAGTTGCCTCAAGATCATGAGTACATCAAAACATTTAATGAATTTCGGGACCAACTATTTGGAGCTAATCGGGTAACTGTGGTTTTGCACTCCAGGCACGGTGACATCTGGAACGAAAATGGGTTACGGCGGTTGCTTGATGTGACTGAAGCTATCAGTGCTTTACCGGGTGTGAACCGGTCGTCGGTGACTTCGTTGTGGACGCCCAACGTTTTCTTTACGCAAGTAACCGAGAATGGCTTTGAAGCTCAGCCGGTAACGGGGGGGGATGTTGCTCCAAATGGTCTTACCGATGAGGTGATCGCCCAGATCCGCGACCGTGCAACTCGAGGAGGGCATATAGGAACCTTGGTTTCGAATGATCAGACCAGTGGTGCAGTCACCGCTGATTTATTCGATCAGGAGCCGGGGTCAGGCCAGAAGTTAGACTATATTGCGTTCAATAAGTTGTTAGAAGGTGAGATTCGAACCAAATTTGAGAATGACGATTATGAGGTACAGATCATTGGCTTTGCAAAGCAAATAGGAGCCATTGCAGATGAAGGTCGTGCCTCCACGCCATTTTTTATTTTGGCGTTTGTGCTTACGGCGCTTGCAGTATTTTGGTATTGTCATTCGATTAAGCTTACTGTACTACCGCTATTTTGCTCGCTTATCTCTTTAGTCTGGCAGTTAGGGGCTTTGCATTTACTCGGTTATGGGTTGGATCCCCTTGCAGTGTTAGTGCCTTTCTTAGTTTTTGCGATCGGCGTTTCGCATGGTGTACAGCAAATAAATTTTATTGTTAGAGAACTTGCAGCCGGCAATACGGCAATGGGTGCTGCGCGTGCCAGCTTTACAGGCTTGCTTATTCCTGGAACTCTGGCTCTTGTGACGGCTCTCGTCAGTTTTATTACATTGTTGATGATTCCGATTCCAATGATCCACGAGTTGGCGATCACAGCATCTATAGGTGTTTTGTTCAAAATATTAACTAACTTAGTGCTTTTGCCTGTTGCCGCATCCTTCATTAATGTCCCTGCTGAATATGCCCGTAGGGCAATGTTTCATAGAGAACGGCGTAGCGGCTGGCTGACTGGACTCTCTCGGCTTGCTGAACCGCAGTATGCCCGCTGGGTGGTTATGATTGGGGTGGCTGTTTTTTGCCTTGCCTACTGGCAAAGCCTTGGACGACATATAGGTAGCCTCGAGCGAGGAGCACCTGAGCTGAGAGCAGACTCGCGGTTCAATCAGGACGCGCTTTCCATTGCCAGCAGCTTCAATGTTGGATTGGACTGGTTGACAGTTGTATTGGTCGCACCGGCTAACTCCTGTGATAGCCAAGGCTTACTCCAATTAGCGGATGATATGGGATGGGCGATATTTCAAGCCCCTGGTGTAGTTGCTGTTGAGTCAGCGGCAACCCTAGGTAAGGAATATTCCGCAGCGCTCAATGAAGCGAACCCGAAGATGCTGAGCCTGCCAAGGGACTCTCGGGCGTTGGGGGGGGCCATTAATAATCTACAAAAGTTGCAAGGTGTTCGCGCTCGTGATTGCTCCGTCATTGCCGTTAATTTCTATCTTCAAGATCATAAAGCGACGACAATTCAGGAGGTTGTTGAGCGGGTCAAAGCATTTCGCACGAATAACATAGTTGCGGGTGTTGAGATACGTTTAGCTAGTGGAAACGCCGGTGTGCAAGCGGCCATAAACGAGGTCGTGGAGAAGAGTGAAACTCCGATGCTCCTATATGTGTATGGAACTATTCTTTTGTTGGTTTTTCTGACCTACCGCGATTGGCGTGCCATGTTGGTCTGCTGTGTACCTCTGACGGTTGCTACATGGGTGGGCTACTGGTTCATGAAGGATCTGGATATAGGTCTGACAGTTGCAACTTTGCCGGTAATGGTTTTGGCTGTGGGAGTAGGAGTCGACTACGCCTTCTACATATATAACCGTCTTCAATTACACCTATCCAAAGGCATGACAACTACTCAGGCCGCAAAGCATGCACTACTGGAAACGGGCGTTGCTACGATTTTTACAGCAATAACTTTGTCTATTGGGGTCGCGACGTGGTCATTTTCTCAGCTTAAATTTCAAGCAGACATGGGCAAGCTCCTGGCATTTATGTTCATGATTAATATGGTCATGGCCATGACGCTGCTTCCTGCTGTGGCTGTGATGCTGGATAAGTGGATTCCAAGACGTAGACCTGTCCGTGCGTTGGGTATAGCGGCTCATTGAGTACTGATTATGCAAATTTTCCGATTTCGAACTGAGTTCCATTTGGTTGTTTTGTTTATCGCTTTAAGTTGTGCAGGCTCGTCTCTGCAGGTTCAGGCGAGCGCCCTAGACAAGCCGTTACGTATTCCCGCTGATCGGCCGGCCTTGCAAGCAGCTAAGGCCGTGTCTGCCAATATTGTATCGGCCACTCACGCCGGTGGTGGCGATGCGTCCAGGATTGTTGCCGTGGGTGACTATGGCGTGGTGTTGCTCAGTGATGATGGCAAGTCATTTCGACAGGCTGGCGAGGTGCCGGTTCAATCCACGCTGACTGATGTCCAGTTCTTGGATACAGAGCATGGCTGGGCGGTTGGGCACGATGGGGTGGTCCTGTCGACCGATGACGGAGGGGAGCATTGGAGATTGCTTCGGCGAGATGATGCGGCACGGATTCCCTTACTTGGTGTCTGGTTTGAGAACCCTTCGCATGGAATTGCTGTTGGTCAATTTGGCATGGCAATCGAAACACAGGATTATGGAAAAACATGGTCCGTAATCCACCCAGCTGGTGATGACGCTGAGAGCATGGATATGCACCTCAACGGTATTGCAGGTGTTCGAGGAGGTCCGCTTGTTATAGTCGGAGAGCGTGGCTTAATTCTGGTCTCGATGGATAACGGCAAACACTGGGAACAGCACTCCACTGCGCAGAATGGTTCGCTGTGGAATGTCATTCCACTACGAGAAGGCGGATTTGTGGCGGGGGGCATTGGCGGACATCTCTATTTAAGCACAAAAAACGGGCTGCAATGGCGCCGTGTAAAAGTGGAGGGCCAAGAGTCGTTAAACGGTATTACTCAGTTTGATGATGGAAGTATTTGGGTTGCCGCTTCCGGGGGGCTGGTGCTGAGTAGTTATGACGGTGGCGAGACGTTCAATATGTCTACGCGAGCTGACAGGCTACCTCTCACGTCGATTGTCGGCAGCGCTGCAGGTCCAATTTTATTCTCGCCAATAGGGTTGGTTGGCGCTAACTAATCGTGCCACTGATCGGTCGGCAGTGGGTACGAGTTAATGTGGGAGGAGATCAATATGTTTAATTCAAATACAAGAAAAATTAAAACAGCAATTGACTCAAGGCCAGATAGAGAAAAGGAGGATTTTCAAGGAGGTATTGGAGACTGGGTTTGCTGCACGATGTTCATTGCTGTTGGGCTAGGTGCATGGGCGGGTGTGTGGCTGATACATGCTTGGTGGGGCTAATAAGGGGCTTGCTAACAAAACTAAGCGCTTCTACAAGATTACAGAATACGGTTATTCATCCTAAAGTTATTTACATTTAGGGTAGGAAACTTTCTTTTCTTTATTTTAGTTTTAAGAGTTAAAGGGGCTTTATGAAAAACTCGCTCAATGGTGCGCAGTCACTGGTCAAAACATTGGTCAATTGTGGTATTGAAATATGTTTTGCTAATCCGGGTACCTCGGAAATGCATTTCGTGGCAGCTCTCGACTCGGTGCCAGAGATGCGTGCTGTCCTTTGTTTGTTTGAGGGCGTGGCCACCGGTGCCGCAGATGGCTATGGGAGAATCGCTTGTAAGCCTGCAGCAACGTTATTGCATTTGGGCCCCGGCCTTGCCAATGGACTCGCTAACCTGCATAACGCACGGCGGGCGAACACGCCGATCGTCAACGTGGTGGGGGATCACGCGACTTATCACCTTCAGTACGATGCGTTATTAACTTCCGACATCGTCGGCTTTGCTCGACCAGTTTCATCTTGGATACATCAGTCCACGAGTGCTCGAGTTGTTGCGAGTGATGCTGCCAGAGCAGTACAAGCAGCGAGATCCGCGCCCGGGGGGGTGGCAACGTTGATTTTACCGGCAGATACCGCTTGGAACGATGCTGAGCGACCGTCTGATATGTTGGCAGATATTGGGCCGGCGGCCGTCAGTGCGAAGGCTGTTGAAGATGTGGCCAACTTGTTAGGGAACGGTAAAAAGACTGCGATTTTATTGCGAGGTGTGGCTCTATATGGCTTGGGGTTGGAGGCCGCCGGTCGGGTTCAGGCAAAAACGGGGGCTCGCTTGTTGTGTGATACTTTCGCTCCGCACATTGAATTAGGTGCAGGGCGCGTCCCGGTACAGCGTATCCCTTATTTTTCTGAGCAGATCACTGACTTTTTAAGCGACATTGAACAAGTCATTCTTGTAGGGGCCAAGCCTCCAGTTTCTTTTTTTGCCTACCCTGGAAAGCCTAGTTGGTGTGCCCCGGAAGGCTGTTTATTTAGCTATCTAGCTCATCCCCATGAGGATAGCGTCGAGGCTCTGAATTCTTTAGCAGATGCTTTGGGCGCGCCGATCCACTTAGTTGAGCGAGTCCCTCTAGCATTACCTGGTATGCCTAACGGGCTTCTAAGTGCGATAAGCGTGGCTCAGATAATGGCGGAGCTGACCCCTGAGAACGCAATCATTGCGGATGAGTCTGCGACGTCCGGGATGGCGCTGTTAACGATGTTCGGACGCGCGCGTCCGCATACGCACTTGCCACTTACAGGTGGATCTATTGGGCAGGGCTTGCCCGTGGCGGTTGGTGCAGCGCTCGC
>Ga0208898_1002760_pt1 | contig 10564 bp, 23 predicted proteins | sample VirMetDEL_Mar_4_FD_184513 | JGI IMG/M metagenome (GOLD analysis project Ga0208898, IMG submission 184513) | Aqueous microbial communities from the Delaware River and Bay under freshwater to marine salinity gradient to study organic matter... | ecosystem: Environmental > Aquatic > Marine >...
CGATGCGAGCCTGCTTCCGGTTGCCGTGGCCGCGGCGCTCGGTGCGCTCTTCCATCGGGGCGAATGCTAGCACGCCGATCCTTGGTAGCTGCTCAATCACCTTGCCGATGCGCTGGCTGTCCACTCGGAGGACGTAGTAGTCCCGGTGCATGGCCGAGGCTTGAGCCTGCTCAATCGCTTGCCGGTTAATCTCTTGCCAGTCTTGCATGGCTTGATCCTTTGCTGGGACAGATACGCCGGTCACAGGTTGAGGGTAGCGGACGGTTGCAGGTGGTGCAGCGGGGCTGGTGGGCTGGAGTCATGGCGAAACCACCCAAAGGAAAACGCAAAACGCCACGCCAGCTAAAACCAGTAGGTTCAAACCAAACTCGAACCGCTGCTGTGGCCGCGCCTTCGATCTCTCGTACATCTCGCGAGCCGTTGGGCGTCTTACTTCTTCGTATCGTTTGCGGGCTTCGCTCACACTGTTCTCCTACTGGTTATCGGCTCGAATGAGTGTTGGGCCCGGAACTGGCATTTTTCCAGCGTCGTCGTCTTGCACCCGATTCAATGCGTCCCTGAGCTGCATCAGGCGATAAAACGCCCATGGCGGATGCTCGCCTTTGTTGATTTCGTCCGCCGCCCAATCGTCGATCTGAGCCATCATTGCCTTTATGTTGCTGTCCATCACACTGATCTCCTAACTGGCTTCTGCTTTTTGCTCTTGCGCTTTGCGATCTTTGCCGATGCCGATAGCCTCGGATCTTCAACGGTGACTATCTTGCCCTCCTTGATTATCTGGTAAGGGCGTAGCTTTACTGGACGGGTCATGCGGATCAATTCGTCACGCAAAGTGTTCTGGGTCACTCCGCCGCCTCGAATAGCTCTGATTGATCGGATGGTAGCGGAGGCAAAACCCGGTATTGCCAAAGCCCGCCCGTCACGTGCTCACGCTCAACCCTGAACCCGCCAAACTTGTCTTTGCGGAGATCCCGAAGCCTTGCCGACACGCCAGCCTCCGACCCTTCCACAACGTCGGCAATCCGCCGCAACGTTCGCCATCTGCCGTCCTGCATGAGATCATAAACCGCCTTAGCCTGGCCGCTGAGACGGGCGCCGTCGCGCTGCTCGTCAAAGGTTTCGCCGTCAATCATCCCGGTCCCCCGTCATGCGCTTGGCAAGTTGTTGAGCACTCTCGACCCGCTCAGCTTGTCTCCATCGCCTGTTTTTCGCTTCCATTGCAGGCCGCGAAACATCCGGCATTTGAATTTCCTTGACGACTTCACCAAGGCTCTGCGCAGCCATGTTGCGGTGAAATTCCTCTTTCATTCGGCGTACATTGGCGCGGCTGACCTCGCTTTTGGGCTCCCAGTTGGCATCGTCCAGACCGAGCGGCTGGTTCAGCGTTGACACCGGCAGGAACGGTGCTGCAGCCTTGCGGATCGCGCCAGGCGTTGGCCAGAACGTGCTTTCGTGGTTGTCCCTGATCCAGTTCATGGTTTTGCGCAAAACGTCGTCTGAAAAGCCCGTCAAGCTGTCGTAGTACTCCTGAGCGAAAGCATGCTGATCTTCTTCCGCTATGTGGTTAGGTGGCCCGTAGAGCGTGAACAGTCGCTCGATAACCAGTGTTTTCACATCGCTCATGCATCTACCCCAAGCGCATTAATTGCACCCCTGAAGCTCGCGCTTCGCCGCTCCACTCGTGATTGTTTCGGCTTTGCTGCCGCCTGCTGGTAGCGATTATCCCGGTCGCGTTTTTCGCCTGCTATTCTCGCAAGGACTCGCTCAATTTGAGGTTTTATCGGTTGCCGGGAATTGCGTTGGCGCGCTGCCGCGGCTTCGATCAAGGCAAGGCTCAAGCGGTCTGCATCGTTTCCGAACTCACGAAGCCAGAATGCGTAAGTTCCGTTTACAAGCCGGATTGATCCATCATTTGATTGAACCACACCCGAGTTCATTTCGTCAGCATACGGGTTCAAACCATCCCAAGCCCCTTGGGGGGTAAGGGGGGTATTGTTATTAATTTCTTTTCTTTCTTTACCTTCTTCTGTTTTGTCGCGGTCCTGTCGCGCTTCTGTCGCGGGTGGTGTCTCGGTTGCTGTCGCGGGAAAATCTTCGCGAGCCTGATATTTGTCGTAATTACAAATGGTTACGACGAGTTGTCCTGTCGCGGTTGACGTCTCTATCATCGTCTCGGTTTTTAGGCGGGTCAGAAAGCGCGCCACTTGGTCCTTTGACCAGTTGAATTTTTCAGCCATGAACCGGACTGATGCCGTGAACTGACCTCGCCTCAAAGCAACGGTTTTGCCTTTGATGTCGAACTCACGCCCTTGCCACGATGCCTGCGCAACCATCCAGTCCCAGGCATAGCCCCGGCACCATTTCTCATTCTCAAAAAGGTGATGCCGGAAGCGGTCGCGATCGTGCTTGACGTATCCACTTCTTTTGGGGGAACCTTGCCGTTCCGCCTTGATTTCGTCGATGTTTTCAGTCATAACAATCTTGTTTTTCAGGGAACCAGCCGCCCAGCCAATCCCGGTTTCAAGAGAGCCTCAGTGGTTATGCTGCTGAGGCTTTTTCTTTGCGGTATTGCCGCATGTACCCGGCACGATATTCCAACCATCTCTCACGGTTTTTATCACGCCAAGCCAGCGTATGTTCCACGCCTTGCAGACGCTGCTGGACCACTCGGACGTAGCTATCCAAGCAGCCAACTTTCTCAGCTATTTCCTGATTGCTGAGATCGGTTTCCTGCAGCAGCTCTCGTATTCTTGCAGCCTTGCTCATCCCATACCCTCCAGGGATCTAGATACGCGTTGCACTGGGTAACTGCATTGACGGCGGGGCCGGTCCCCTATTCGAGTGCAGCCGCTACAAATCGCCTTTAACACCGGCAAGGCACCGCACTCGCGCCGTCAAAACTCTATGCTGCTGCTCCGCTGTCCGACGATATCCAACTGTTAAGCAGCCCAGCTAGCGGCTCATCCAGCTCAAAAAGCTCTGGATTGATCGTGAGGCCGGCACGCTTTGCCTCCAACGCTATCCGCATGTGATAGCCCGTTGGAATGCCGCGCCGCTTCCAATGAGACACCGCCGGCTGAGACAGCGCAAACCGCTCCTGCATGCCGCGCTGCCCGCCGAAAAATCGCGCCACATCATCAATCGTGTGGATGTCGTAACGATTTGCCATGACTATTTATATTCCGTATCGTAATAGAGAGCAAGGATTACAATCCGCCATTTGACGAGATGTGGAAAAAACCGCATGCACGCCCATGGCAGAGGAATGGGATGATAGGCGGATGGCCGCCAAGATTGGAACGCGTCTGCAAGCGTTGCGACTAGCTTTAGAGCTAACGCAAGCGCAGTTTGCTGAGCGGATCGGCGTCCCGCAGCCAAGCTACAATCATTGGGAGACTGGGCGCCGTATGCTGGCGCCACGGTGGGCAATGGCAATATGCCACGAAACGCGTGTAACACTTGATTTTCTTTATATGGGCGATGCTTCCGGCCTGCCAGTGCGCCTGCACAACGCCATCGTAGACCAAATCAACTCTAAGTAGCGACACCACCCCCTTAGCAACTGATTCATGTCAACTGCGGACCAGCCGTGCTGTCCGCATGTCATCCACAGGGACGGAAAAAAAATTCCGAATTGTTATTTTTTCTCTTGACGCTATTACAGATTGGAATTATCCATAAGCCCATCAGCAACGCAAACCTACCTGCAGCGTAGCTGATTGGAGCCCCGGCGCAGCGGGGGCGTTCGGGGCTCCAAAGTTGCAATGTCCCTCGCAGAGTTTCAGTCCCCGGCGCCGCCCTCTCCTCCTCCACAGGACAGGCGCCAGACAACCAGCCGGGGCCGGCCATATCTAATACGCCAGCCCCGGTTGGCATCTAACAGGAGAGAGAGATGCAAACACACCCGATAGATTTTTACTCACCCGAGGCTGTTGAGATGGTTCTGGACAAGTACATCTCCGATCTCGATGCAGCTCGCAGCGGCACACCTTACGCCCTTATCGATGTGAGCACGCCAGCAGGCAGGGACCAAATCCGGATGCTTCGGATACACCTATCAGCCGCTGAGATAGCGGACACCTACCGAATTCACCCTGAAGTTGTGCGGGTCATCCTGAAATCACGCCGCGAGACGCCTAGTAGCTTGTGGAGTGTGCAGTGATGGACATTTATCCCTGCCACAGACGCCGCTTTGATCTGCAACTGTCCGACGACGAAGCCGAGCACATTTTTGTTGTTCCCGTCGAGGTGCTGTTTGAATGGGACGGCGCTCAACTCAATTGGTCGGTTGAGCAGTACTTCATAGGACGCTGGCGCAACCCGCGCGACAACCCCGAGCTTGTGCATCTGATCAATCACGTACTGCGCAATATGCTGAATGATGCCGAGCTGCAAACGATCCTCGAAGATCACCCGGAGTATGTAGCATGAAATGCGAGCAATGTGGCGGCTCTGGCTATGTCGAAAAACCTGATTTCAAGCTGTTTGACTCTGACGCTTGTATGGCCTGTCCGCATTGCGACGGCGAAGGCATTGAGCCTTACGAATGCGACGGGTGCGGGGAAATGCGCACCGATGTCGTCACTGTTTCGAGCAGTAGCGGCGAAACAGATCAGTGCGAAGAATGTCGAAGCATATTGCGATGACTGTATCGATAGGCTGGCTGGGGTGTTTGTCGAGCCCTAGACAAGCTTTGCTTTGCCGGCGTCCGGCCAGTCTTTCCATGCAGTTAACAGGAGGCAATACCATGGCAATCATGCTCATCAATATAGGCCTTATTATGCTGTCGGTTGGTGGCTGTTTTTTCGCAGTCGGCTGCCTGGTTGCATTTGAGTACGAGCGGCTAGAAAGCGAGATAGAATGGCAAGAAACACTAAAGCGCACTGGTGGTTTAAGTGGGCGTCGATCTTCTGCGCAATTGGAGTTGCCTGCATCTTAATCGGCTGGCATATCGGAGGACGCTAGATGTCCACATTCAAAAATCTTTTGCGGCGCGCCGAGCAAACTTATGAATTTGTCGATCCAGACGCAAAGGTCGCCACTTTGCCAGTGAGTTTGGACCAGCGCAAACGCTCTATAATCGATCTGCAAAACAAACGCGTCGATCACGAGGCCGAAATCGCCCGGATCGATGACCAGATCAAAGCGCATCAAATCGCGCTGGCGAAAGAAATGCTCGACCTCGGCATTCCGTCACCACTTGCCGAAGCACACCCCGCTATACCGGAGACAGAATGATGACAGATGCAGCATTGATTGCGCACGAAGAACCACAAGCGCCGACCGCGCCACAAAGCGAAAGCGCAGCGCTTATAAGTATGATTGAGCGCGCGGCCCGCGATCCCGATGTGAATATCGACAAGATGGAACGCCTGTTTGATATGCATGAAAAGATGCTGGATCGGCAGGCGGCGGCGAAGTTTCATGCTGCCATGGCCGATGCTCAGGCTGAAATGCCGACGGTCGCAAAGAACAAAGACAACAAACAAACCAACTCGAAATATGCCGACCTTTATGCAATCGCTGACGTGGCGCTGCCGGTCATTCATAAGCACGGGTTTGGCTTGTCATTCTCGCAAGCTGCTGCGTCTCAAGATGGCTGCATGGGCATTGCCTGCACGGTCTCGCACCGTGACGGGCACTCTCGCGAATACCAGTTTGATGTGCCAATGGATGGCGCCGGCTTCAAAGGCAACGCCAATAAGACGCCAACCCATGCATTCGGCTCAACCTTCACCTATGGCCGACGCTACGCCACTTGCGGCGTGTTCAACATCGTTGTTGAGGATCGAGACGGGAACAACCCTGGCGATCTGATCACCGAAGAGCAAGCCGAGTTGCTGGCTACAAAGCTGGATGAAGCCGAAGCCGACGTGCCGGCGTTCTGCAAGTTCTTCAAGATCGAAAAGTTCGGCGACCTGCCAGCGGCCAAGTATTCCAACGCTCTCCGCATGATCGAGCAGCGCAAGAAAAAGGCGGCAAGCAATGATTGAGCAACGGACAGACGAATGGCACGCCCTGCGCTGCGGTAAGATCACGGCAAGCAGGATTGCGGACATCATGCGCAGCGGACGCGGTGGCAAGCCGTCTGCATCACGCGCCCGGTATATGGGCGAACTGATCACAGAACGCCTGACAGGCCAGCCCACCCCGTCGTTCAAATCGAACGATATGCAATGGGGAAATGACACCGAGGCCGAAGCCGCCGACGCCTATGCCTTCCTGCATGGCCACGAGCTGGAAACGGTCGCCTTTGTCCAACACCCGTTGATCTCAACCTCTGGCGCGTCTCCTGATCGCCTGGTTGGCAGTGACGGCCTAGTCGAGATCAAATGCCCCGCATCACACACGCACATCGAAACGCTTTTGGGCGCGGAAGTCGCCAATAACTACATCCTCCAAATGCAATGGCAGATGGATTGCACGGGCCGCAAGTGGTGCGATTTTGTGAGCTATGACCCACGCATGCCGGTCCATATGCGGATGTACGTCGATCGATATATGCGAGACGACACGTTGATTGCGGAGATCCGCAAGGCCGTGACCGTGTTCGAGGCTGAATTGTCCGAAACGATTGGACGCTTGGCAGCACGTTACCCATCAGAAGACCTACAGAGCGTGGAGGCAGCCGAATGAGTGACGAATACACACAGACTCGCGAAGTGACCGGCACCTTGATAAGTGCCAACGTCTACATGGAACTAGCGCCGGTCGATTTTGATATCTTCGACGATGACACTTTGCCGACCATCCAAGACATACGATACCAGATCGAAGAAAAGCTCCTAGAAAAAGTCGCCCAAGAGATTCAGGCGGGCCATACCGATATCGAGGTTGATGACCTAGAAGAAATTGCAACGGAATTTTTGGAGCAAATCAAAGCTGCTCGGGAACTGGAGGGCTAGCAGATGCCTGAGTGTCCTGCATGCTCCTATAGCTGGCGTGATGGTGGCAAACGCCCTCGGAGCGCTCCGCAGTTGCGCCGGTTCTTTGGGATGGTCAAGGCCGCGTTTCTCAACTGGCCAGCGTCTCAGGAGTTCCAGCCGCGCAATTCCGAAGAGCTGCGCAAGTGGCTGACAGCAAAAGCCGGATGGGTTGAGCGAATAATCATAGAGCCGCCGGCGGAGTTGACCTTCAGCGATGAACGATCGGCAAAGCTCGCGATGCTCTGGATGGAGCAGTCAATAAACCTGGTGCGCCGGTCCGAGGATTATACCTGGATACGCCGACATGGGAATAACATAGTGGTTTTTGTTCCGAAGTCGATCAGTTTCCACGGAATGGACCCACAGTCGTTTGGCATGCTGAATGACAAGGTTTCTGATCTGTTGGCCGACATTATAGGCCTAAACGGAGACGAGCTTTTGCAGCGTCAGAAAGAGGTGGCGTGAATGGCGTTATTGAAACTGTGCCGGCGCATTCCAGGCGCTTTAGAAGTTGTCGAAGTAAACATGCCCGGCGATCCGCAATATTACTGGATCAACAAACAAATCGGAGCGAAGCACGATGATGATAATCAGACGCCATGGCGAGTTTTTTCTATCGGAAAAGCGGCCGAGGAAAAATTACAATCTAAAACGGCGTGCGCACGAAGATGCTCTTGATTATTGTCACCGGCTCCTGAAGCTGCAAGTCCCAATGCGAACGGTTGCTGAGAAAACAGGCTTTCCCCTTTCCAGCGTGCAGCATGTGCAACGCACGAATTGGTATCAGGCGAATTGGTCATAATGGCAACAGAGATAAGAAACACGGTGCCCTATGGATCGCTACTTAAACCAGCACGCGGCACGCCTCGCGAGAAAAGGACAAAGGCACGCGATCAGCGGCCAGGTATGTCTGACGCTCATCTCGATCTCATTCGCAGCTTGCCTTGCTGTGCTTGTGGTGCCCAGCCACGGAGCCAAGCGCACCACCTTTTACAAACAAGCCAGCGGGGAATGGGTTTGCGATCTACAGACAAATTCACAGTTCCATTATGTACCCCCTGTCACACAGATTTACACGATAACGGATCTCGAAAAGAGGGACAGTGGTTTGATAGAGCCGGGGTATCTAATCCCACAGCACTCGCCTTGGGACTATGGGACTGCGGCCGGAACCGTAACCACATGTTACGAGTAATCGAAGCACACAGAGACTGAGGGAGGCCCTGCCGCCTTATGCGGGGTATCGGGCGGCAGGGCAAGTGAGGTGAAACATGAGTGATCTTCCAGCACTTTACTCATTGCCGGAAGCGGCGCGGTTGCTCAGCTCTCGCGGCACAAAGATCGGCGTTGGCTCGCTGCGCACAGCCGTAAGCCGCCACCAGTTGCAGGTCACTCGAATCGGCGGCAGGGTGCTGGTCACAGAGTTGCAGTTACAGGACATGATTGACCGATGCCAGCCAAGCGCAAAGGCCCAAGGCTCTACAAGCGAACCCGAAAAGGAAGAGAGCCCGTCTGGGTTATCAGAGACGGATCGAACGAAATCAGCACAGGTTGCGGCCCTGGCGACGATCAAAGAGCTGAGGAAGCGCTCGCAGACTACATCGCGCGCAAGCACGAGCCGACGAAGCGCGAAAGCAAGCTCCCACGCATCCTGATCGCTGATGTCATGAACATCTACCTCACCGAGCACGCACCACACACGAAATCACTCGATTTCCTGCTCTATACCGGCGAGAGCATCCTCCAATGGTGGGGAGACAAGACGCTGGCAGATGTCAGAGGGCAGACATGCCGGGCCTACGCGGATTGGCGAACGGGCCGCGGGGTCACGGGACAAACGGCCCGGCATGATCTGACAACGCTTAGAGCGGCAATTAGGTACTATCACCGGGAGTATGGGCCGCTTGATGCCGTGCCGGAAGTGACCTTGCCGAAGAAATCACCACCTCGAGAGCGTTGGCTTACTCGAGAAGAGGCTGACAGGCTCCTCGAGGCCGCCAAGCCCATAGAGCACCTTTACCGCTTCATCATGATCGGATTGTACTCAGGCACGCGCTCAGAAGCGATACGAGCTCTGAAATGGCTCCCGTCCATCGATTCCGGCTGGATTGATCTCGAGCGTGAGGTTTTGCACCGTCGCGGAGCTCAAGAGCTCGAGAGCTCAAAACGACGGCCGCCGGCAAAGATACACAGAGCTCTATTGCCACACCTTCGAGAATGGCATGATCGCGATCTCGAGCTCGGAATCGCCCACGTGTGCCACTACAACGGTCTGAAAGTCGGCAAGCTCCGCAGATCATGGGCAACAGCTTGCAGAAACGCCAATATCGAAGACGCCAGCCCTCATGTCCTGCGGCACACCTGCACCACCTGGCTATTGCAGGCCGGTGTTCCTGTTTGGGAAGTCGCCGGATTTGTGGGGATGTCAGAAGAAACGGTTCAAAGGGTGTATGGGCATCACGATCCTTCATTCATGTCACAAGCTGCAAACACCTAGAGAGACGAAGAATGATTGAAGTGCCGCTAACGCAAGGGTTTACAGCCACGATCGACGATTGCGATGGCGACTTTGTTCTCAGCCACAAGTGGCACTGCAAACGTCGGTCAAACACCTGCTACGCAGGAACTAATATAAAAATCGCTGGGCGCTACCGGTGGCGCAGCATGCATCGTCTGATTCTAGACCCACCAGCCCGCATGGTCGTTGACCACATTGACGGCAATGGCCTTAATAATCAACGGTCTAACTTGCGCATTTGCACTCAAGCTGAGAACATGCGGAATAGACGAGGTTTTGGTAGGTCAGAATTCTTGGGCGTGTTCTTCAAGCAGGGTAGCCATAGTTACCCTTGGGTGGCAACATGCGGAAGTACATATATTGGTGCCTACGCAACAGAAATAGAAGCTGCGGCAGCGTACGACCTATGTGCCAAACAACGTTATGGATCATTTGCCAATCTGAATTTTTCTGAACTTGAACGTCCTTCAGTGGAACGATGCCCCTCGCGCCGCAAGCTAACAGATGAAGATGCCATGGCGATTATCGCATCCTCAGACAAGACGGCTTGCCTGGCAAAGAAATACAACGTCACGGTTCACATGATTAACAGTATCCGCAGAGGGGCAGCTTACAAACACCTTCACGCCCCAGAATTTCAGGAGAAGGCAGCGAACTCATGAGCGGACCATCCGGCGAAGCCTGCGAAAGATGCTACTATTATTGCGCTGACATAGAGGCCCCAGGGTATGGCCTTTGCTATCGATACCCACCCAAAATCCACACCACCAAGATCTATCTTAAAGATGAAAACGACGAAGCCGGGTTTCCAGAACCCGCCTCTGAGGGCATGTGGTGCGGGGAATTTAAGAAAAAGCCAGAGAATGCGTAGCTGCACACAATGCGGCCGATGCTGCACCTATGACCGCTTTATGCTGTCGCTTCAGGCAACAGGCGAAGATGTGCAGCGATGGATTGAGGAAGGTCGCGAAGACATTTTGCAATATTGCGCCGCTTTCACCGATGCCGGCGCCGATCTCTGGATCAGCCCGCGAACGGGCCTGGAAATGCCACGCTGCCCATTTGTCCGAAAGCGGCGCAATCTTCCAATCTACGATTGCCTGATATACGAGACGCGCCC
>Ga0208898_1002761_pt1 | contig 10563 bp, 23 predicted proteins | sample VirMetDEL_Mar_4_FD_184513 | JGI IMG/M metagenome (GOLD analysis project Ga0208898, IMG submission 184513) | Aqueous microbial communities from the Delaware River and Bay under freshwater to marine salinity gradient to study organic matter... | ecosystem: Environmental > Aquatic > Marine >...
ACGATCCACCTGCGTAGGAACTAGACATGGCATATTTACCACTCAGCACAGCCAACCTACCCGATCCTGCGATAGACCCTGCACAGGGAAGCAGTCCAGAGGATTACTTTTCAACGGTGTTGTATGACGGTGACAACTCAGCTAATAAAACAATACCCGCACCTTTATCCCCGGATTTAACATGGATAAAAGCTCGCAATGGCGCATACAATCATATTTTATTTGATTCAGTTCGTGGGGTTGGTAAGTATCTTACATCAAGTCAAACATTTGCAGAAAACTGGGCAGGTGATTTATTTCCAAATTCAGAGCCAACTACTAATGGTTTTATTGTTGACGGACATTTAAACGTATCCATAAACGAGTCTGGTAAAAACTACGTTGCTTGGAACTGGAAAGCAGGAACATCTGTATCAGGGTCGACTACTGGGTCAGGTACTAGCCAAAGTTATACTGGATCAGTTAGCCCAATTTCTGGATTTGGAATCATTGGATATGCAGGGAATGGAACGGCAGGTCATTCAATCCCGCATCATTTAGACAGCGCACCTGAAGTTGTTATTGTAAAGCGTAGAACTGGCGGAGATAACTGGGCAGTAACTACACCTGACGTAAACAGGCTTTATCTTAATGGCACTAACGATGCGGCTAGTATTAACTACAACTGGGCAGATCAAGACGGTTCTGTTGTAACTCTGAACGGTACAGATGCGTTTATGAACGCTACCTCCAACACTTACATCATGTACTGCTTCCACAGCGTTGAAGGCTTCAGCAAGTTTGGCAGTTACGAAGGCGGGTCAGATGCTTTTGTCTACACAGGCTTTAGACCCGCAATGATTATTTGTAAAAACATCGACTCAGGTACAGCCAAATGGGGCGTGAAAGACAGCACCAGAAGCACCATCAATCCAACACGAAACACTTTGTATCCGAATGACAGTTTAACTGAGTACACAGGTACTCTGCACGATGTGGATTTTCTGTCAAACGGATTTAAACTGCGAAACGCAGATGCTGTATGGGATGGGTCAGGAACATACATCTACATGGCCTTTGCCGAAAACCCATTTAAGTACAGCAACGCTCGCTGATAGGAGATAGAAACAATGTGGACTTACTTAGGAAGAGTCATCAAACAAGGCAGGGCGTGGACTGACGCTGAAGGTGTACAGCACCCTGCACAGTGGAATCGTTGGACAGACGAGGAGAAGGCCGCTAAAGGTCTGGTGTGGAATCAGGACTTACAGCCTGTACCGTTCGACAATCGCTTCTACTGGAGTGCAGGAGTTCCAAAGGCACTGGATGATGTCAACGCAGTAGACGAGGACGGCAATCCTGTACTGGATGAAGACGGTGTTCAGGTTGTCACTAAAGGACTCAAGAGCAATGCTATCGCACAGACAAAAGTGACTGCTAGCGGCTTGCTTGCTCCGACTGATTGGATGGTTATCAAGGCGGCGGAGGTATCTGGATACACTGTCCCTGCTGATATCACAACCTATCGTGCGGCAGTGCGTACAGCATCGAATACCATCGAAACTGCGATCACAGGCGCGGCTGACCACGCAGCGTTCATGGCGTTGTATAATGCGCCAGTAGATGCCGACGGTAATCCTACCGGAAACGCACCAATCAATGACTGGCCTGATGAGGTTTAACAATGGACAAGCGCACAGTGTCTTCAGCGCATAAGCGCATCGATAGTATTGAGGTACGCCTGGAGGCGCACGAAGCTGTGTGCGGTGAGCGCTGGAAGGAAACCATCCTCCGCATTAAGCGCATCGAAGGCGTGATGATTGCTGCAGCAGGGAGCATCATAGCCATGCTTGTTGCGATTCTGATGAAGGTGACCTAGATGTTAGCGGAGATCGGCCTGGCAATTAGCGCAATCAAGGCAGCCAATGAAGCCATAGGCGCGATCAAAGAGATGTGTGGCAACATCCAGTCTGTTGGTCAGATGGGTGGTGAGCTAACCAAGCTAGCGGATTCAAAAGAGCAGATTGAGAAGAAAGCAAAGGATGGTGATATGGATGCCTTCTTTGCGCTAGAAGATATCCGCAACAAAGAAGCTGAGATCAAACAGATGTTTATCTACCAGGGTCGCGCAGGACTTTGGGATGACTATCAGAAGTTCATGGAAAATCGCAAGGCTCTAAAGAAGAAAGAGATTGAGCGTGAACAGGCTCGCAAACTGGCTAAGAAAAAGGCCATACAGAATGGATTTCTTTATACTGCTGTCGGCATTGCTGTTCTCGGTGTGGTGGGCGGGGCCGTGGCCCTTTTACTTTGGCTTATATCTTTACGGGGCAGGTAACTGATGGCTTACTTTAGGCGAGAGATCAACAGCCCTGACGCCATGCTTGAGATTGGACAGCAGCGCGATTCATCTGCGCAACTGCTGCACTTCTTTGGATTCAATCCTGCTGTCAGCACAACATACGAAACAATCTGGAACAACGGCGGTGGTCAGTACGTTTACCCTAGCCAGGCGCTGACCATGAGCTGCGTCTCTACGTCTGCCGACGATACTCAAACAATCCTGATCTCTGGCCTGGATGAGGATTACGAGGAAATCTACGATATTGTGCAGCTCAGCGGCACAACTCCGGTGACGACAACAAATCAGTTTTACCGAATCAACGCAGCCAGGACATTAGCAGGAGTCAACGTTGGCGCAATATCCATCAGCAACTCTGGGACCGTATACGCTTATATCGGTCCTGACCTAGGGACTCACCAAACAACTTTCTACACGGTCCCTGCCGGGCGATCCCTATATATACACCAAGTCACATTCAACTCTGGGACGGTCAACCCAAACAAGTATATGACTGCGCGAGGATCAATCATCAGCAGCACTGGCGTAGAGAACAGGTTCTGGCAATCTACTTTCCAACAGGACGTATACTTTAATCTGCGAGTGCCATTCATTGTGCGTGAAAAGACAGACTTCTTGATTGAAGCGAAGAGCAGCAGCGGTGAAAACGAATTGTCCATATACATGGGCGCTGTACTATTGGAGGACTATGTATGACGGAGCTAGAAAAGTATGACAAGAACGGGAATGGCGTTCTCGATCCGGATGAGCTTGCTGTTATTGAACTGGAGGATCGCCGCCGTAAGATGGAAGATGAGGATGCGCAGCGTGATTCGATCAGGAAGATGGCGTGGTTCGCGCTATTTGGCCTACTGCTGTATCCCTTTGGTATTTTTCTATGTGATCTATTTGGACTTGCTACAGCGGCGGGATTGATCGCTGACATAGCTCCCACTTATTTCGCCTCAATCGCTGTCCTTGTATCCGCTTTCTTTGGCAGTACAGCAATCGCATCGAAGAAGGCTAGCTAATGGAATTCGTAGCCGCACTGATTTTAGCGGTCTTGGCTATTTGGGGAATTATGAATATTCCGCCAAAGGATGACTGATGAAAGTCTGCGAGTACGTCTTTAAAGAGGGGATGTACCACACAGGATGCGGATCAAAGTTATTATTTCGGCCTGTCGTCAAGTGCGACAAATGTGGTCGGAAGACAAGGGAGAAGACCAATGATACAAGCATTGATAGGACCAGTAACCGGACTGCTTGATAAGTTCGTCGAAGATAAGGATGCCAAAAATGCAATGGCTCACGAGATTGCAACGATGGCTGAGAAGGCTGCACATGAAGCAGCTATGGCTCAAGTTGAAGTCAACAAGGCAGAAGCCCAGCATCGATCAATCTTCGTCGCAGGATGGAGACCATTCATCGGATGGGTCTGCGGAATCGCGCTGGCATATCACTTTGTGCTTGCTCCATTCATTGTATTTGGAGTTGCTTGGTTTGGTGCAGAAATACCTGAGTTACCTGCGTTCGATATGGACTCGCTGATGACTGTACTTCTCGGTATGCTGGGGCTTGGTGGTATGCGATCTTTTGAGAAAGCAAAGGGGTTAACGAAGTAAGTGAGGTATATGGATATGGACGTAGATAAACTGAAAGATCAGCTGATACTACACGAAGGACTGGAGCTAAAGAGTTACCAATGCAGTGCAGGATTCATAACGCTCGGGGTCGGGCGCAACGTAGAAGAGTTAGGCATCACCGAAGACGAAGCCAGGTACCTCCTGGACAACGACATCCTGCGAGTGACGAAGGAACTGGACAACAACCTCCCGTGGTGGAGAGACATGAGCGAAGTTAGGCAGCGCATCTTTGTTGATATGGTTTTTAACCTGGGCATCAGTCGATTCCTAAATTTCAAGAACATGATCGCAGCTGCTGAAGAACAGAATTGGGAAGAGTGCGCAGCGCAAATGTTAGATTCTAGGTGGGCAGACCAGGTAGGGCAGCGAGCTACACGCCTGGCTACAGCAATGGTTGAGGATAGCCTGGAGATCTGATATGCCGAAGCAGCTGCATGAAAGTTTAATGCGTCGAGCATCGAAGATGGGTCTCAAAGGCGAGCGCAAAAAAGCGTATGTCTATGGGACCTTGCAGAAAGTGGAGAAGCAGGGGAAGAAGTAATGCGTGGACTGTACGACAACATCAACGCCAGGAAAAAGGCTGGGACATCCAGGCCAAAGAGCAAGTCAACGATCAGTGACAAGACTTATTCGTTGATGAAGCGCAAAGCTGGTGGATTTAAGGCCAAGAAAGATGGCTAAGTCTCCAGCTTGGCAGCGCAAGGAAGGCAAGAATCCCAAGGGCGGACTCAATGCCAAGGGCCGGGCGTCTTATAAGGGCGGAACTTTGAAGGCCCCAGTAAAGTCTGGCGACAATCCTCGACGCGCTAGCTTCCTGGCTAGGATGGGCGGCATGCCTGGACCGGAACGCGATAGCAAAGGCGAACCAACCAGGCTGCTGCTATCGCTTCGTGCCTGGGGAGCAAGCAGCAAAGCTGACGCCAAGAAGAAGGCAGCAGCAATCTCTAATCGAAACAAATCGAAGGCATAAAAAAGGGCAGCCGCGAGGGAACACAGCTGCCCAGGTCCTTCGGGGTGAAGGATGAATAGCGATGAGCTACTCGGATTTCATTTTACCCCCAACCCTAAATCTAGGGCTACGACTAAATTTACTTTTCGACCTGGTGTATCTCTTGTTCAATTCGTTTTCACTCTTCAAAGATTTACACCATTGCCTGATCGTGTCAGCCATTGACCCAGCGCTCACGAGAAATCTCCTGATCTCGCAGCAGGTGCAGCTTGCTGCTCTGGTTGATTCACATGCAGCTTTGGCCGTCCGACAATCTTCCAGTTCCGATAGTCATCCCCAGCTTTTTCCTGGATCGTAACCTGCAGCTCGATGCCAGCAGCAAGCATCTGCTTGTGGATGTTAGCAACGACTGCTTCCTGGTCGGCAGTCATTGGCACCGGGCGGTTAGCCTGGTCGTCCCAACCGTTGTTGAACTGGAGGAATCCGCTCAGCCTGTACTCTTTGGCTGGGAGGATCGTTTCTTTGAATGTAACTGTTGCGTTACCGAGTTGTGGTTTTGCCATTGTGGTTCTCCTTAGAATGGAATCTCTTCGTCTGATATACCTGCTTTCTTTTTGAGATCTGCAAGTACATCTGCTGGGTTTGGATCAGGCTCGCTGCCTGTTGTAACCGCTGGTTGCGGATGGTTCTCCAGGAAAGTCTTGCGCTCCTTCCACGCTGACAGTAGATCCTGGTACAGCGCATTGTCCTGGACCGCCAGGGTCTGCAGCTGATCGTCGTTCTCTTCTGCCCAGGCGCGCAGCTGACCTTCAGTGCTGAACACTTTGATCTTATCTTTTCCTGCCTTACAGAAACCAGGCCAGTCATGTTTTGGCTTTGCTGTTTGCGCAGCCTTTACGACTTTGTTCGCAGTTTCCCAGCCGCTCTCAGGCTTCGCAGCATCGTCATCTTCCTGGGCAATACCCAAGGCTGCAGCGAGAGCATAGCGTCGAGCGTAGGTAATCACGCTGCCAGCTTGCTGCGCTGCTGACATCCTGGCTGCAGTCTCCATCGGCAGCTGCGTCTCTGACATCACCCATTGTCCTGATGAGTGCAGCAGCATGGTCGATACAGTTACGCCAGTGCTTGAATGACCAGGCATCTGGATGACAGACAAGCCATGCTTTTTAAGCAGCGGTCTCACCTCATGCAAGATTGCAGCAAGATCTGCGTACTTGTAGTTGTGGCCATCTTTATCCTTAGCCACGTTGTTGACTTCGCCCTGGAACGCGCTCAATGCAGCTCCAAGCTCAGTCAAGTTTTCTGATGTTTGCATCATAAATTCCCCTCTTTTGTTTCCAATAGATTTGGTGAACGCGCTCCCTCGATATACCTAAACTTTTGGCAATCGATGTAGCTGTTTCGCCAGCGTCTTTCCGCCGCACTATTTCTTTTCTCCTGGCATAAATCTTTTCCCATTGCTCTGGAGTGTGCTGATCTTGCCAAGTTTTATTTTTCTCACCAAAGTTGACTATCACCTGAAAATCCTTCGTGCTTCTTCAAGGTAGCCAGGCGGCTCCTTCCAGGCCAGGTCGTCAAAGTTAGGCACTACCCATTCAAGCAGCTCCTCTTTAGTTTCCGAAGCCTTGAGCATCTTCTCAGTCAGCTTATGCATGCGTGAGGTCTCAGCAACGATTTGCTCCAGGTACTCAGGCTGCAGCTGCTCGCAGTTTTTCTCGCTCAGGATTGTGTAGTCGTTCCCGTTCGAGTAAAGCAGCCAGACAGGTTTCTTACCGTTGATCCACCAGCCGCCAGCAACCTGGTACACGTTGTTCATATCGAACATGCCTGATAGATCTTTCGGCAGCGACGCCTCAGAGAATCCTTTCTTTGTCCTGGTGTTGCGCTTCGGCCACTTGGTCTTGAGATCTCCGCAGCCTACATAGTCAGGCTTGTTGAAGTGTTCAACCTGGTTGCCAGGCAAGCATCCTTTGAGATCGGTCTCACCAAACACACTGTCGGCCTGACTCATCGCTTCACGCAAACCTTCAACGCTGCAGCGTATGACATCGACCAGCTTGCCCTGGCAGTTACTCCAGTCTTCCGCATCAACGCCGTTGTCCCAATCCCTGGGTTCGTACTCCATGTACTTCTGCAGCGCCAGGTCAAAGACAAAACCTGGGTCCTTATTCTGCAGCAGTATCTTGTCACACGCATCCTGGACTACGATTCCTGCAAACATTTTTGCGCTGCTTGATTTATTCATCGACTGATCTAGACGCAAGATGGTCTGTAACGCATCCTCGCGGTCATGGTCGGTCGCCCAGTCACTCCGGTATGTATCCCATGCCTTGCGTACCAAAGGCCGTACATGCGCCTTGTCAAAAAGCGTCTTGGCCAATGGCTTGCTGCGCGGGTTGGAGTGGTGCCAGTAGTGGTGCCTGGCTGCCCATTCTGGAGCGCTCATATAATACGATCCCCGCCTTTATCGATCTCTTTCAAGATCTGGTAGATGCGACCCCTGGTGATGCCATGCTTTTTAGCCAGGTACTTTGGCGCTAAGCCATCCAGGTAATCGAAGTAAATGTTCAGGTCTCTCTGCGCATTGCGTCTACCTGTACCCACACTTCCGTGTACCACCCCGGAGTCCTTTCGTAGATCAATCGAATATCCCTCCGATTGTCCAGCGCCTTGTTTAGGTAATACGAAAACACTGCGGACTGACCTCCGTAAAACAAGAAGGCACTTTTCAAAGAAGCCAGGGTTTCCGTAGTCCCCTGGTGCTGCTCTATCGCCGCCTCCATTGCGTACATTTGCTGTTTCCATTGATCTTTCATTCATAAATATTCCTCATTTTCAGTTATGGGATTTCCGATTCTATTACATGTGACCAGAAAAGCAACACTCTATTTCGAGCAGCTGCAAACCTTGACCAAAGTTGCGCCTGGTGTACTGTGGACCGCATGAAACTTGATACCTGGCGGAAGAATAAGGGCCATTCATACCGGGGTCTCGCCACCCTGGTCGGCGCATCGCATGCAAGTGTGGTTCGCAGATGGTGCCAACCGATGGACCACCCGGACTTCAGAATCCCCGGTCCAACCTACATGCTGCGCATCTTTGAGATCTCCCAGGGAGAGGTGCAGCCAAACGACTTTTACCTGGAGCGAGAGTATGGCTAATAGCAGGAACAAGGGCGCAGCCTTTGAACGTGAAGTGGTCAATCTGATTAAGGATTGCCTGGGTTTTGATTGCAAGCGCAACCTGGACCAGACCAGGGAAGGCGGCCATGACCTCCTGGGAGTGCCTGGATGGGCTGTTGAATGTAAACGGTATGCCCAGGTCAAACATGGAGACTTGACCAGGTTCTGGGAGCAGACAGTGGACCAGGCAATTCGAGCTGGCGCTCGGCCTTGCTTGATTGTAAAAGAGGATCGGCAGCCGATCATGGTCTTTGTCGATTGGGATGGACCGGGCAAAGATGCGTATGACTCGTTCGATTTCAATTCGGCTGCGCAGATCAGTTTTGATTTGTGGTGTTCAATCGTGCGAGAAACGCTTGACCCACATTGGAATTAGGATTACGCTCCGCTTCAAGGAAGGCGGGAGCAATGCTAAGCACTATGCTTAGCACTCTTAGCATTTCTATATACTTAGCATAGGCTTAGCTAAGCATGTCTGTGGATAACTTTTTCCCAGCCAGTGACTGTTCCTACCAGTTCGATTGGTTCTGGCATTGGAATCCAGTGGTTAATCTCGTTCGACATCCAGGGCTTGCCGCCAGCTTTGGTGTTGACCGCGACAGTGATGTGCGCGATCTCATTCTCTGATCGGTAGCCGCTGACCTTGACTGCAATAGCCATGTCGCTGATACCCCAGTGTGTAGCCAGGAGAGCTTGTTCGCTGCCTTCATCTGGATATGCCCAGTCTGGCAGCTCAGGGCTGCCAAACCGGATGGTCATGTGATGAGCAAGACAGTTCCAGGGTGCGAACGTCTTGAGGTCATGTTTGATGATGTCGAAGTATCTGCAAAGAAGCTCAGTCCTGGACTCAAGGCTCAGGACGATTGATGAATACATTACAGTTTCTCCAGTAGCGCAGCATTGCGCTCAGTGTTGACCCACATGTAGCGAGTCACATGTTTACCGTTCGGCAGCTTGAGGTCAGCTGCCATGATGTCGATACCCTTTGATCGGATATCATAGATTCGAGCAGCCAGTCGGAAGCAGCCAAACTCTTCGAGTGCTTCCAGGGCTGTGATGATCTTGTGTTCTGCCAGGTACCTGGCGATATCTTTGACTTGACTCATCAGAATGGTACTCCTGTTCCAACTATGTTTCGTAAGTAAAGCAGCGCGACTCCGTATTTTTCTGCGCGCTTGTAGTCTGCCTTGCCTGGGTTCGGTATCCGGTCCAGGTCCATGTTGTCTTCGAGGTCGTGCATCTTGACGACTCGTGCCAACTCATTGCGTCCGCAGCGCTCGATAAACTCATGGTACGGCTCGCCTGGTTCTTTGGTGATCGCTCGCAGCGCGTTCATGATGTCGCTGTCCAGGCCGATACCCAGGGCTTCAGCGATCTCAGTCTCTGTGATGTCGCTGTCTTCCAGGACATCGTGCAGCACACCGACGATGTATCGATTGTCCCAGGTGCCTGGCGCTGCGTTTTTACTCGCAGCTTCAGCGACTCGCATTGGATGGAAGATGTAAGGCGCGCCAGCTTTATCGACCGCGCCCTCGTGGGCCTTGGCTGCAATGGCCAAGGCAATGTCTCGTTTACCTAACATCATGCAACCACCATGAACACAGCGGGGTTGTGCCACTCAGTGTAGGCTTTGAACTTATCCAGGATTTTTACGATGTCGAGCTTGACACCAAAGTCGTCCAGGATGTCTTTCATCCAAGGGTCTTCCCAGCCGTAATAGTCACCAGCAGTGCCAACCTCGTCGCCACACCAGACCTCGCAGTTCAACGCCAGGTCGCCCTCGCGGCCCCAGTCTGTCATCACTGCTTTTTCGTACCCGGCCTCGACCAGGGCCGCGATAATCTTTGCTCGTTTTTTGATATCCATTAGTTTCCCCTCGTTAAATCAATCGAATCAATTCGCCAGCTTTGGCTTTGTCGAACATCTTGTCCACAGCAGCATCATCGCCAGCCATCTTTGCTGCCAACACGCTGTCGTAGCAGCCGTTGTCGTACCAATCCCAGAACTCAGGCTTGGCAAACACTTTGTAGACAAAGGCGCGGCCAATCACGCCAGGCTCAAGACCCTCTTTCTTCATCCACTTTTCTGCAGCTTCCCAGGCTTCCTCACTGAAGCGAGCGTTGACAAAGATGTAGTCAGCGTTCGGCTTGCTGTGATCGAAGCCTGGCTTCAACTCGTAGATGTCTTCCATGCCATTGAAGTTGCCAGGCATGTAGGCTTCGGCCATTTCCTTGGCAGCTGCAAGCGGACCAGGGCGCGGATCAGCGACATCAATGTTGACGCTGCAGCCGCCAGCGTAGTATTCGCTGCGACTCCAGGTAACCTTGAGCCCAAGCTCTTTCTTGAACCGGGCTTTTAATTCAGCAGCGGCCATCGCTGCGGGACTCTTTGCTTTCTTCATTTCTTTCTCCTATAACCAGGTTTTCTTATCTCATATTTGACCAGGTTGGTCAACCCTTATCTTTGA
>Ga0208898_1002764_pt1 | contig 10555 bp, 4 predicted proteins | sample VirMetDEL_Mar_4_FD_184513 | JGI IMG/M metagenome (GOLD analysis project Ga0208898, IMG submission 184513) | Aqueous microbial communities from the Delaware River and Bay under freshwater to marine salinity gradient to study organic matter... | ecosystem: Environmental > Aquatic > Marine > Coastal...
ATCCCCAGCTTCGACACGTTCCCGCACAAAAGCCTTGAGCGTTCCAGAATGAACACTTTCGGTCTGATCGGCGGGAAAGCCTTCTTTTGCAGCAAAAGCTTTAAAGGCACTTGCCTGATCGTCTTCTCCACGACCAAATTCACAAGACACAACGTTCTTGATAATATCGTCGTAACCGTTTTCACGCAGCCACTCATAGGCAAGCGGGCGGTTAGCCACTAATATGCTGGCTCCGTAAGTAGGCTTAACGTCTACAGTGGAACCATCATCTAATGAGAATGAAGACATGCCCAATTCCTGCATGGCAGAAGGCAGTTCTTCATCAGTCAGCTTTAACAAGTCTTTCTTCCGAGACTTGAGGTCTTTCTCAATCTCTTCGACTTCTTGTTGCGCTTGTCGGATTTTTCGGGCTAGGGTGGAAATCTCACCAAGGTTACCCTTTTCGACGGAGTTAGCGACTGTATCTTCAAAGTCGGATTCCATCATTGATAGTATATCGTTCATGTTTTCTCTCTTTCGTTGTTAAAGACCCTTTTACGGCCTTGACAAAGACGCTTATATTCTTATAAATTCCTATAGTCAAGCGTCAAAAGGAGAAAACTTTGTATCAGTTCAAAACAGAACCGTTCGACCACCAACGGAAAGCCCTTGAAGGCTCGTGGTCCGCGAAGTTTCATGCGTACTTCATGGAGATGGGAACTGGTAAGAGTAAGGTTGCCATTGATAACATGGGCATTCTTTACGACAAGGGTGAAATCACCGCGGCGTTGATTGTTGCGCCCAAGGGTGTTTACGACAACTGGGCGCTTGGCGAGATACCGTTACATTTATCTGAGTCGGTCAACCGTAAGGTTTTAAGTTGGAAGCCTACTATGAGTAAGAGGTATGCCGCAGAGCTTGAAGAAATGATTATGGAAGACTTTGACGGTCTCAAGATATTTGTCATCAACGTTGAAGCTTTCTCCTCGCCTCGCGGTGCGCGGATGGCGGGACGCTTTTTGGTACAGAACCCTGACAACATGGTGATTGTAGACGAGAGCACGACTATCAAGAACCGCAAAGCCCAGCGCACGAAGAACCTCATGGTACTGACTAAGTATAGCAAGTACCGCCGCATACTTACGGGTTCTCCTGTTACAAAAAGCCCTATGGATTTGTTTAGTCAGTGTAATTTCTTGGACGAACGTGCGCTTGGCTACAATAGTTTCTTTGCCTTTCAAAACCGATACGCTATAGTGCAGAAGCGTGTGATGGGAGCGCGTAGTTTTCAGGAGATAACCGGGTACAGACGCTTAGATGAGCTAAACGAACGCTTGTTTAACTTCTCCACCCGCATCTTGAAAGAAGAGTGCTTAGACCTCCCTGAAAAAATATACACGCGCCGGAATGTAGAACTAACGGACGAACAGGCCAAAGTTTACATGCAGATGAAGAAGTTAGCTTTGGCCCAGTTGGATGGGGAGCTTGCAACTACAGAGAGTGTGCTGACGCAGATCATGCGTCTACAACAGATTTGCTGCGGTTTCTTCCAACCCGACGTTGGTAAGATACAACCGCTAAAGAATAACCGTCTGAGTGAATTAACCAGCATTACAGACGAGCTATCAGGGAAGGCAATCATTTGGGCGTCGTATACCCACGACATTCAACAGATTTGCCAGACCCTGCGCGACCGTTTCGGGCCCGATTCGGTCGCACTTTATTACGGGGAAACACCCCAAGACGAGCGGCAGGAGATTGTTAACCGATTTCAAGACGTTAACGATCCCCTGCGGTTCTTTGTTGGTCAGCCTAAGACAGGTGGATACGGAATTACCCTGACAGCGGCCAATACTGTGATCTATTACAGCAACTCATACGATCTTGAGATAAGGCTACAGTCCGAGGACCGCGCTCACCGGATCGGGCAAAAGAATGCGGTGACTTACATTGACTTGGTATCGCCCAATACTATTGACGAAAAAGTCCTAAACGCCCTGCGCAGCAAGATTGATCTTGCCGGACAGGTGCTTAAAGAGGATGTTAGCGGATGGCTGACGTAATACCGCCTTGAGGCATGTCACCGGGCAGGCCATACTTTTCGATCATGGATCGACCTTCTGGCAAGGCCAGTGGGCGGTTGACAGAGCTCATTTCTTCAGAACCCGTCCGTGCTTGCGGACGTAAGCTTGTTAACGGGGCCGAAAATTCTATTTCAGGGGGCCTTGCTCGCGGACGGTAAAACGCTAACGAGCCTTCTTGTTCAACGGGCATGGACATTAAAGCATCTTCAGGAGTGACGCGGTTAAAGTTTTCGCCGCCACTTTCCCCATAAATTGCCATGTTTGCGAACTTACGTCCATAATCACTTAGGCTTGTGTTTCCATCATTAGGATCGTATCGACCGCCCGTTTCTAAAAACTGCTGCATTCCAAAATCGCCGCCAATATGTGCCATGCCGAGCAGAGAACTCATAGTAATTGGAACGCCTTTGATTACTCTTCCAATGTAAGCATCCAGACCTTTGTCCATCACATAGTTTATGGTTTTTTGTTCGTACCATCTTTGAAACTGCATTTGAAGATCAGGGCTATTTATGTATTCTTCATCTGTAAAGTCCAAACCCTCTTGAGCTTTAAAGTCAGAAATTGCGGCATCTCCACCTTGAGTCAAACCCCTGTAACCACTTTCATTTACAACATCAGAACGGCCGCTAGACTCGGACGCTATCAGAGCCTCCTGATACTGAGACAATGGTTCTTCAACTTCGCCGCCGTCCGCGAGTCGCGCAGAACTAAAATAGTTTAAAAACTCTTGGCTAGTCGGGTTTTTTTCTTGTAAAAATTCCAAGACTTCTTCTGCGGTTGATTTACCTACAATAGGTTCGGACGCGCTTTTATTTCCATTAATCATGTTTTCGACATCTGTTAAAAACATTTTTGCGCCGTCTTTAAATTTAATAATAGGTTTTTCAAAACCGTCTCTTTCATCGAGAGTAGAGTTTATTTCAAAAAACTTTTCTTCTGGCAAATTATTTAAATAGGACTCGGGTCTCGGCTGCGGACGTAAACTGGTCAAGGGTGCAGAAAACTCCGGAACGGACTCGGGTCTAGCTTGTGGTCGAATACTTTCCACAGGACCGCCGGGAGCGTACCGGGCAACCCCCTGCGGGTTTGGGCCGCGCATTGGAGGGGGACCAGAAGCCTCTCCACCCATTGCATACTGTTGGTAAACGCCAATGCCCCGCGGGCCGCGAAACATGTTACGGGCTGTTTCGTTTAGTGTTCCAATGCCGTTCATAACTGCGCCTCCGTCTGCCATCCCGATGTTTTTCAAATTAGTAAGTCTTGGGTCAAATATGGCTGTAGGAGCCCGTAGGTTTCCACCTTCAAAAGAAGTTATTTCGCCGTAATGGGTTGAATCAACCCCCGTAAACCCTTTATCCATCAGGCGTTGGTTTACCATCGCGTCTAATTCCACGGTATTTAGGTCAGGGTTTTGTTGTAAGAGCTCTCTCCGAGCCGACGTATAATCGTTTGATTTAGCGAACGGGCCGCGTTGAACCAAGGGATACATTTGAGACCCTTCAGGAATTCTACCTGCCGCGCCTTTTCCTTGGTCAATAGACCGGGGGTCTGGGTTATATCCCGCAAATCTGTTGGCTGTTGGATAAGGAATGCCTGACGGATTTACAATTTCACCGTCTCCAAAATTCATTCCTGTAGGCTCAACATCCAGATAAACGCCACGGCCCGATTTTCCATAAGTTGAAGGATTCAGTACGCGAAGGTCATCTACCGAAACACCCTCTTGCGTGGGCATTGTACCATGAACGCCCACTCGTTCATAACCTTGAGCCAGCATCCTTGCTTCTCGTTCGGCGTTGTCTAAAGTTATAGGAAGTCCGTCTGCATCAACACCCACGTTTCCTTCAATGTAATGCTGCCGCAAACGAATTTCCCCCAAGAAATCCAATTCTTCCAAACGGTCGTCCGTTACAAGGTCGGTTTTTCCAGCGCGAAGATCGGCGGCTATTTCATCTGCAAGTTTTTCTGTTTCTGTAAGGTCTCTAACAGGGGCAGGTACGGACCCTTCTTGCTTGGAAGCATAATTTTCTACTCGAACATCAATCTCATCCGGGGACAGATCGGTGTTTCTTTCTAGGTTTAGGCGATAGTTGTTGATTTCGGTATCAACTGATCGACGGTTTAAACTAGCAATCTCGTCGGCTAAATCGGCTGGAACCCTTCGAACCATTGTCTTCACGGCGGGGCCCGCAACAGGAATTAAGCCCGCAGCCTCTCCCGCTGCCATAATACCCATTTTTAAAAGGCTTGGGTCTTCCGACTGACTTTCTTCATAAATCTCTTGACCCGTTTTTACGGCGGCAAGTGGGGAAAAATCTATCGCAGTTTCCGCGCCGCGGACGCTCAAAGGTTTTTCCCGGCGATATGAACCCGTTAAAGGATTAAAGCGACTAAAAAAAGATTCGGACATGTGGTTGGTTCCTTTAGCCCATAATCCCTTGATACATGTATTGCGGCGCTTGTTCGTTACCAAAGATGCTGGCTACACCTCGGTTTGGCAACTGAGCCACGGCAGGTATACCGCCCTGTAAAGCTCTTAACCTTTGATACTCTCCCATCAGGTTCAGGCTCGGGTTTTGCTGTTGGTAAGCGTCTAACTCTGCCAAAGTATTGAACTGACTTTGCTGCGGAATTCCCGAGTCAACGACTTGTTGAGAGGACAAAGGAGCCGTTTGCAACAAGTTTGTTGATGGATCGATGTTTGGGTTTGTTAAGGCTTGAGAACTAGTAAAAGCAGACGGATATATCGGATCAAGGCGTGGGTTTGCCCCAGTAGGCCTTGTTAACTGCGAGGGTACTAAAGTGCTTGCCATTGTGGAAGGCTGATAACCACCATAAAACGGCTTCATCTGAGTGTATTGAATTTCTTCTTCACCACCTACAGTTTCGTCTGTACCAGTTTCGTCCACGACAGTTGCATTAACAGAGTCCACGACGTTGTTATTGTCGTCATTAGACTGCACCATGGGATTAAAAGAAACTTGTGATGCGGCATCACTAAAAATACCCAAATTACCGCTACTTATTTTTTCGTCGTCTTCAAGGCCTTGTAAGTAATTTTGAGCGGCAGTTTGACCTTGATTTGCTGCAATAGTTTGAGCGGTAGCGTTATAATACGCTGGAGTTTTATCTTTTAAACCAAAACCCATCGCAACGCTGTCTACAAAGCCAACGCGGTCATTGTCATCGTCGTTACTAGTAGCCGCCGAATTATTGTTGTCATCGTCGTTATTGTCAGAGGCGTTAAAGTTTCCAATTCCTTGAAAACCAGCACCCGGTTCATAGTTTGAACCACCCGCCCAAGTGCTGGGCTCAGTTAGAGTCCAGTAAGCCGGGATTCCGCCGGGACCGGGAAGACCCGCGCCACCTGCATTTAGCATCATCTGCTCTTCCTGCGGATTTACATATGCCAGACGATGAGGCTGTCCCATGATCTGAGTCTGTTGAGGAACAAAGGAAGCTATTCCGCCTTGATTATACGCCATGATTTGCTTGGGCATCATTGAACGGTTCATATCAAACTTCCTATTCCTTGAGATTGTCTAATCATACCCGAAGCCATGTCGTTAGGAAACAGGGCAGCGTACCTAGTCCTATCAACCGGGCCCGAATTAACGGGCGCGGGGTCTGGAGAAGGACTAGGTACGGCCGACGCCTGAGTGGTGGGAGGTCCTACAGGCGAAGGTCTCTGGACCGGGGGCCGCGGAGGGGGAGCTACCGCGCCTTGCTGGTCGTTGGAGGGTAGTACATTTTGAATAAAGAAAGGGGAGGACTGAGGCGGTGTTTGACCTTCAGTATCTTCAAAGACACCTTCTCGCGTAACCGATGGAATAGCTCGACGACCAACGTTTGCCGCTGCCTCGACCCCTGAAATAAGTCCTTTTTCTGTAAGAAGTGTGGTAAGCCTTTTAAAGATAGAACCTCGTTCGTTTTCCGTTCGACCTTTTTTAAGCATGACTGCCAATAATTCGGGGTCTCGCATCATCTGGGTCATAACATCCATTTTCATAGACTCTGGTATGTTTGCAAAGACTTTTGAGTATGCTGTACGAAAGGCTTTTGAACCTGCGCTTGCGGCAACAAGGGAGCCCCCTGCTGAATCACCGGGAATAAGACTTTGCGCTCTAGTACCAATTGATGAACCGACAATACGCAAATAAAAGTCCATCATAGGACCTACGGTTTCGGCTAAATCTCCAAGATCGACACCATCTTTCATGGTAAACGATTCCATTTTAACCATCTCACTGGTAATTCTTTTGAGTCGATCAACCTCTACTTTTGGCATGACTTCTTTTTCAACAAGCCATTCTGCCAAAGTTATCTTACCCGGAGAGTTGGGGTGCGGAAGAAAAATAGCCTCATACAACCCCTTGGGGCTAAACGAGTTACTGGTCTGCCCGTTCCTTGTGTACAGAGATTCTATCAAGGAACTTTTAAATCCCTCTAAAGCCTCTTCTTTTGTGCGAGTCACGCCTGTGGCGTCCGTCCAAGATTCCGGAGCTTTTTGAACAACCTCCCAAAGCTTGTTTAAGCTTTTAATTGGGCTTTTGTTATTTTTGTTAAACGCCCGAGCAAATGCGGTGGCAGGGTTTTCTGTCGTATTTGGAAGTAAATCCATAAACGAAATCTGACCATTAAGCTCTTTTTGAGCTTCTTTGTTTGCCACGGTTCCCTCTTTTAAAAGAAGGTTGGCCTTAATACTGTCCTCTAAATCAGCTTTAAGTGCAGGCATAGCGTTTAAAACATCTACGTTTTCGGGCTTTGCCATCCACGCTTTCAGAGAATTGACGTTAAGAACCCCTGTTTCAGGATTAAACATTCTGTCGGACGCTCTAATGTTTCTAAGAATTGCTTCGGTAGTCCCGCGGACCGTGGTCGTCGTATTAGCAGCCTGTAGAACGTTATCTCTAGCTTGCGGAAACTGAGCCAGCGCGTCGGAGTTTTCTGAAATCCAATCGGTTAGTTTCTTGGTGTCGATCATGTCATTATCTTTGTTAATGACCGTAGACATCATGTCGTCTAACAACGGCTTTAGCTCGCCCTTTGCGTTTCCGGCAAGGTTTGTTAAGCTCTGTGTGAGCTCAAATTTTCCAATACCGTCTAGCTGCAAAGACCGCAAGTATCCGGCGTCGGCATTAAAGATGTCGTTTGCAATTTGTTCGGGGGCAACTTTCGGCGCTCCCGTTTTGCTCACCCCAAGAACATCCCCTGCAAAAGTTCGGGTATACGCATCGTTAAACGCGCGAGAGTAGGCTCGGGCCGTATCATAGGCGGGATCAACACCCTGCGGAAAGCTTTCCAAATCCCGCATCAAAGCCTCTGCAAAACCGTAGGCAATTCTTGCGCTAGAGCTATCTCCCGCTGCCGCCAAAGTTTTGCCGAGATTTAGAGCTACAGTCCTCATTTCTGTAAGTTCTGAAATTGATATTGTGCCGTCAATTTCTCCCGGAACTTGAACTCTTTCGGCCTCTCTAGCCGCGTCTCGGGCTGTCAAACGCTCAACATCGGCAAGCTCGTCAACTGCTTTAGCCGTGCGTCTTTCTATAAGCTTATCTTCTGCGTCGGCCGCTTCTCTGCGAATTATACTAGCCCTTTGACGTAGAAAAGTAACTCGCTCGTCTATGTCCGCAATCTGACTAGCTTGGTCTCGTATTGAATTAAAACGGTCAACGTTGTACGTTACTCCACTGATGGCGTCTAAGGAATCCTCAAGTCTATCTTGAGCCTTTACCAACCTCGGGCTAGCGACGTATTCATCCACCGTCGCCGAATCTGGAAACAACTCTTTTCTTTTCTGAGCAACAAACCTTTTTAAAGGCCATAAGGGCCTTTCAGTAAAATCCGCCGCCACCTCTGTCGTAGGGAGCATTTCTTCATAAAAAGACATGAAGTTAGGAACATTTGTGGCATTACCGTCCGCGTCAACAAACTCAGTTAGAGTTAGATTTGGACCCGTGTTTCTCCACAGGGTTCTTTCTTGAGCGCGACCTGCCTTAAAACGTGCATCAATAACTTCGTATAACTTTCGGCCAAGCGTAGCCTGTCTTTCTGCCGCCCAATCAGGGCCTCGCTTCCCCGCAACCTTATCAAAGGCGGTTAAGACCTCGTTCATAGCGCCGAGAAGATTATTTTCTAAGTCCGCATCAAAAACCGCTTGAGCCAAAAGTGCGCCTTCTTGGATCGCGGCTTTGTCTCCTGTTCCGTACAGAGCAACAATCGTGTTCCGCAGTGCGCGGTCCGCCTGCACATTGGCAGAGTTACGCTCTTTGGAAAGCCCTACGGCCATCTGTTCCAAAGACTTTTCTAACGCTGCGAGTGTAGGTGAACCTGATTTAAGAGCGGCGGTAAGAGCAATGGGCTTGCCGGAATCATCCATCAAAAGCGATTCAAATTCTTTGGAACTCAGGGCTGCAATCACGGCTTCCGTATCTTCGCCGCTTTCTTCCAGCAGGTCTAATATGTAATTTGTAACTTGTGTTTCTCGTTTGCCTTTAAACGCGGTCGCAAGATTAACCGCACCCTCCTGAACCCGCCCTTCTTTTAAAGCCCCGTAACCTTTTCCCAAAAGTTTAAACGTTGTTGGAAGTCTCTGAGCAAGGAGCAAAGTAGCAATGCTTCCGCCAATTTCCCCAGATATTCTAGCGGTAGTACTTCCCTCAAGAGCGGAACTTTCTACCCCATAAGCGCCGCCTGTTGCTCCGGCTCCAGCCACCGTTTCAGTGGCGGCAAATTTATACGGGTTGGCGCGAGCTTGAGCGCCCATAGTGCCTACGGTGTTTTCTAGTCCCCTAGCTACTTTGAGGCTCAAAGGTATTTTTTTACCTTCTTTTACAAGGTTTTCCGCTAACTCCACGCCAAAGTTGATTTGTTTTGGAACCATGTAGGGCATTGGAAGCCATGCAAAAGCGCCCGCAGCGGTCTTTCCCGCCTCGTAAGCCGCTGCCGTTCCCGGCAGTATCGGTGACTCCTCACCTTGGATCGCATCGTTTACTTGCTCCCCGACAAAGTAACCAAGCCCTGCACCGATAGTTCCTGTTACAAAAGGAAGGCCGAATCTCAGGACAGCGGCGGGTCCAACAGGAGGAACACCCGCAACCGCCGTTTGTCCCAAAGCAAAGCCACCCATAAAGGTTGGAACAGAGGCCGCCGCAGGAATAATCTCACGTTTTGCCCCGCCAAGAAAAGTACCCGCTTGAATGGGCTCACCCTCTAAGTCTCTTGCAAAGAACTCAATGATATCGTTGTCCGACAACCTGCGTTCGGCTGGGGATAAACCCGCCAACTCTGGAATCGTGTCTAAGATCGGTGCAGTCCCGTCTCTAAGACCACTGTAAGTCATGTAGTCGGGCTGCTCTGGAAAGTCCTCGGCTAAAACCTCGACCATGCTAGAAGTAAACGCAGAGGTGTCGCCGCCAAAAAGACCTACATCCGTTTCAAACTCTTCTTTGTCATACGTTAAAAAAGGAAGCGACGGAGCAACAGGTTCAACGGCTGGTTCAACAACGGGAACAGGAAAGGTGTCTGCCATGCTAATCTACCTTTTTTTCTTACGCATCGAAGCTTTCGCAGCGTCAATCGCTTCTTGGTTTATACTGGCCTCACCAAGCAGTGTAATTGGACCTAAAATACTCTCAAGACGATCAATTTCAAACAACTTCTGATTAAGAGTGGATTTCATCGTGCTGTCCATGGGCGTTCCGCCTGCAAACATTTCCAAAATCCGAGTCTTTTCTTCTTGAAGATATCCCACAATATCGTTGAGCTTTCTAGCTTCTGTTTTAGGACTCGCCAACAAAGCCTGTTCATTTGGAAACAACTGCTCGGTTGTTTGTAAGTCCGCAACCGCAAATCTCGGCGAGGAAGCAAGAGCAGAACGACCCATAACGCGAATCATTTTTACAAACTGACGGGCATCAGTAGTGTCTTTAAATAGGTCGCCAAAGGCTCCCGGAGCCAAGCCGCCAGCAACAGCATCAATTCCGGCAGATACTTTTGACCAGAAACCCGTGCCCATGCGAGCCGCAGCAAATGCGTCTTTAACTTCGGCCATGTCCGCTCTGGAAAGTGGCGAACCATCTATTTTGGTCATACCTTTAATAATTTCGGCGTCCAAAGCGTCCAATTGAGCTTGCGCGCCAGCCGCCATCTTCTCGTTTTTAGCCACTTCGTAAGCAATCGTACTGGATACCTCAAAGGCACCACCCGGAAGCGGTTTAGCGTTACCGTCTCCGTCAACATACGTTTTACCGTCGTAGGACGTAAACACGCCTTCGCCCGGAACAAGGAATCCGCGGACCGTGGTGCTCGCTGTTGGAACCTTCTGATAAGAAGCAGAGCCGGGGGCCGCGGTATTTGCAGCGTTAACTTGTTCTATCAAAGCCTTACCCTGTGGGCTTGTAATGTCGATCACGGTCGTTACAGGGACGCCATCGGCGTTTGGAAGAGTAACCTGCGCCATAGACGGGTCTGGAACAGTCGGATCGCCG
>Ga0208898_1002765_pt1 | contig 10555 bp, 13 predicted proteins | sample VirMetDEL_Mar_4_FD_184513 | JGI IMG/M metagenome (GOLD analysis project Ga0208898, IMG submission 184513) | Aqueous microbial communities from the Delaware River and Bay under freshwater to marine salinity gradient to study organic matter... | ecosystem: Environmental > Aquatic > Marine >...
GCGTACATCGAAGCCGCCGGCGAGCGCACGCCGGTGCTCGGCCAGACTACGACCCACAATATGGGCCGCGTCCCTGTCGCGTTTGTCCACATGGTCACACCGCAGCGGGGCCGATGGTGCCCACCACCTGACGAGGCCCTGCTCGCCGAGACCCTCGGCCTGTCGCTGACCCTGACCGACCTCGAGCACTCTGACCGCCACGGCTACGCCCAGCGGATGCTGATCCGAGACAGCGGCGACGACGGCGCAGGCTTCAGAGCGCAAACCGAGGAGAAGCTGCCGACCGGCCCCGAGCATTGGACAATGCTGCCCCCCGGCATCAGCGGAGTGAGCGTCCTCGAGCCGCGCGTCGACCGCGCCGCCAAGATGCAGCTCATCCGCGAGCGCCTGCGCCTGTTCGCCGAGCTCCGCGGGCTGCCGAGCGACAGCTTGCTCAAGAGCCAGTACAGCAGCGCCGCCGAGCTCGCCCTGCGCGAGCGCGACCGCGAGCAGGCCCGCCTGCCGTTCGCCCGCGCCATGGCCCGCCTCGAGGACCAGGTCGCCCGCCTGATTGCGATGACCACCACCACCCCCGCCGTGCCCCTGCCCAGCGACCCCGGCCTCTCGCTGCGCTACGCCACGACGGTCATCGAGACCGACGCGGGCGCCGCCGACCGCGCTGCCGCCTACGCCAGCGGCGAGGCCAGCCCCGTCGACCGCATCGCCGCGCGCGACAACGTCAGCCGCGCCGAAGCTGAGCGCCGCTACCGGCGCAACCTCGCCGAGCGTCCTGAGTGATCGAGGTCCGCATCAGCAAGAGCGCCCAGCGTAGCGACGAGACGCTGCGCCAGCTCGAGCGCCCCGTCGCGATAGCGCAGGTCCTCGCCGAGCATGTGCGCGAGCGCGTCCGACGCAAGGGCCGCGTCGCCTACACCCGCCCCCGGTACAAGAACCGGGGCGGCTACAAGACCTCGACCGCCTACGACAAGCGCGCCGGCGTGCGTCGCGGCGACGACACGAACGAGAGCTCTGCGGCTTGGCACCGAGAGGCCCGCGCCCCCGTCGGCCGCTACAACACGACGGGCGGCATGTGGTCGGGCATGTTCGTTCGCAACCGAGGACGCCGCGCGGCGATGATCGACTTCCGAGGCTCGACCCTCGGCCGCCAGCAGGCCGCCAACAAGCGTCTCGACGACCAAATCAAGCGCATCCGGCTCAGGGCCAAAGATCGCATCAAGAAGGCCAAGGGCGCCACGGCCAAGCAGCGAGCTCGCCAGCGTCGCGACGAGCGCATCGCAACGCTCCGCGAGCGAGCTCGCGCCAAGCCCAAGCGGGTCGGCAACCGCTTGAAGGCGGGGTCGGTCTGGCTTGCCCATCGTGTGAACGTCGTGCAGCCTACTCGGAGCGAAGAGGACGCCCTGCGCTCTGCCTACGCCGAGAGCGCCGCCCGCGTGCTCTGGCGCACCTTTGGCGCCGAAAACGGGCGCATCTCGCCGACTGGCGACCAAGACCTGCGCCGCAAGCTACTGCACACACTGAGGAGCATCAGATGACCGAGCAGACCACCACGCCCGCGCCGACGCCCGCCCCTGAGCCGGCTTCAGAACCGGCGCCCGCCCCCGCTCCCGCCCCCGCCCCGGAGCCGGCACCCGTTCCCGCCCCCGAGCCAGCCCCGACGCCAGCCCCGACGCCGGCACCAGCGCCGACCAGCGACCGCAGCGACCTGGCCGACCAGCTCCGCGAGCTCGAGCTGCGCAACGACGAGCTCGCCCGCACGCTCGAGGCCGAGACCGCCCGCCTCGCGCAGGCCGCCCGCGAGCAGGTCGCCGCCGACCTCGGCGTCCTGCCGGCCTATCGCAAGTTTGTGCCGAGCGACATCGACGCCCGCACGGCCGAGGGCCGCGCGCAGCTCGAGCGGTGGGCCAGCGAGCACCCTGAGCTCGTCGCCCCTCGGGTCGCCCCGGTCGAGGTCAAACCCGAGGACCTGATGCCCGACAAGCCGCGCAGCATCCTCGTCAGCAGGGACAGCGTTCGACGCATCATCGAGGGCAATCGCCGCTAGGGTTGCGCCTGCACGCGAGGGCCGCCATACTCCCCGCGTGAGGAGCATGGAACAATGAGCACGACGAAGACCAAGACGGACCCGGTCGAGACAGCGCGCCAGCGAGCGCTTGCGTCCCTGTCGCGTCAGTCCGTCACGCCGGGCAAGGTCCTTGGCGGCGATTACAAGCAGTACCGCTACGCCGTCATCGACCTCGACGCCGGCGCCGGCAAGGCCACCGGCCTGCGGGCTGAGCTCGAGCTGCGGGGTTACACCCGCGTCGAGCCCACCCCCGAGGTCGTCGGCATCAACCGCCCAGAGGTCTGGTCCATCCCTCGCGCCGTGTTCGACGAGGTGCTGCAGCCAGCACGACAGAGCCGTGACGCGGACCGGATGCGGGCCGCCGGCATCAACATTCTGATTCGCCGCACGGCGTAGGAGAGAACAATGGCTAACGATATTGCCAAGGTCGCACGGACAGCCGAGAAGGCTTTTGTCGACACCCTGAGCCAGAGCACGGACAAGTGGCGCCCCGCCGTCCGTGTCCACACCGACGACACCCCGAGCCTGCAGCTCGGCGCCTACGTCGGCACCGGCCTGCTCGGTTCCGCGCAGGGCGCGGGCCAGACGCCCGCCGACATCGACACGGTGCAGAGCGTGATCACGTCCTCGCACAAGGACAAGCTCTACCGGCTCAACTGGGATGAGATCGCCGACAGCGACAGCGCTGTCGCGAACATCTCGGCCATCCTCGCCAACGAGGCGTCCGCGACGGTGCAGAACATCGTCGAGGCCGGCGTGACCGGCCTGCCGAGCCTCGACCACCCCCTCCAGGGCGACCGTGGCGTCGGCGGGGGCATCAAGTTCGCCGACACCGGCATCAACTACGGCGGCCTCGGCAGCGGCACCACGCAGGACAACCTGCTCGCCATCGGCTTCTCGCGTGCGGCGGTCAACGCTGGGCTGAAGATCCTGCGCGAGTACCGCAACCAGGCGGGCGTGCAGCTCCACATGGGCGACCGCGTCAACCTCATCGTCGGCCCCGAGAACGAGGAGGAGGCTTTTGCCATCGCTCGCTCGGGCATGTCGAGCGACCAGATGCAGGCCAGCCAGATCCCGCAGCGCGTCGCGGGCGTCTCGGTGCTGACCAGCATGGGCAACGACTGGGCGCTCGTCGACGACATGGCGAACCCGCTCGTGCTGCACCTGCGCCGCCTGCCCCGCATCGTGGTCACCCCGACCGACGACGGTCTGGGAGTGAACTTCGCGGCGACCCTGACCGCCACCTTCGGCGTGATGCCGAGCGAGGCCGGCCTGGTGTACTCGCAGGTCGCGTAGTCCCGCGCACCGCACTGAGGGGCGTCGGGGCTCTGACCTCGGCGCCCCTCTTGCGTAGGAGCCCCACCAATGGCAATCGACAAGCGCTATGACCTCGCCAAGAAGGTGTGGCTTGAGCCTGTCGACGACCACGGGGACCCGCACGTCGCCACATCTGCGAGCCTGACGATCTACGACAAGGACGGCGACAGCTACCAGACGCCGACCGTCACCCTGCCGACAGCGACCGACACGGTCGTGGCGGCGAGCAGCACGAAAGTCAAGCTGCGCCTCAGCAGCGGCACGTCTGGCTTTACTGTTGGCGAGCGCATCCGCGTCGCCAGCGAGGGCGCCATCTACGCTCCGCGCATCTCGCGCAAGGACAGCAGCAACCTCTACCTCGAGACGGCGCTGCCTTCGGTCCCCGAGGACGGCGCAGCGGTCTCGGCGACCCGCCTGCACGCGACCATCGCCGCCGGCGTTGTCGGCGACCTCGGCCTCGACTACCGGCTCGAGTGGCAATGGGCCTCCGCGACCGACGCAGGCCACAGCGTCGAGCTGCTCGACATCGTCCGCTGGCCTTGGACCAGCCCCGTTACGGCCGACACCGTCCGCGACTACATGGCCACGGTCTTCCAAGTCTCCGACCGCTCAGACGCCTGGTGCGCCAGCGTCGCCCGCCGCGTCGGCGACATGATGCAGCAGGACATTCGCCGAGCGGGCCGCCGCGAGCACCTGCTCGCGAGCTCTGACATCTTCCGCGAGTTAGGCAACCTCGGCAGGACCATGGTGCTCGCCGAGCTCGGCTACGCGAAAGGCGAGGACAGCACCGAGGCGATGCGAGCAGCGCGCTATGCCTACGAGGACCGCCTCGAGCGCGTGCTCGGCGGCCTGACGTGGCACGACGACGACCAGGACGGCATCAAGGACGACCGCGAGGCTGTCTCTTGGATGACCTTCGTGACGAGACGCTGACGACGTGGCGACCTACCGACCGAGCGAGCTCGCGCAGGCCATCATCGACATGATCGAGGCCCTGACCCCCGACGACGTCGCGGGCGACGGCGACGGCTTCACTGTCCGCATCGGCTTCCCCGACCAAGACGCCGGCCCCCGCCTCGTCTACATCGAGCCCTTCGGATCTGCGACCACCCAACGCCGCAACCTCGTGCGCTCAGCGCAGCATGACATCGAGCTGGTCCTCGTGACCCGCTACCCTACACACGCCGCCACGCGCGCGATGGACGACACCGCGAAAATCTGCAACGCCCTGCGCGCTCAGCTCCCCGAGCTCGACTGCGAGCTCGCCGACCTACCGACACCGCAGATCCAGCAGGTGGGCGATGAACTGTTCGACGTGGTAATCACAGCGACGGTCGGCTATACCTACAGCGGCGCGACCTGACACTGAGAGAGGTGACGAGATGGCTTTTTGGATTCTCCGCGACTCGAGCGTGAAGCTTGCGACGCAGGACACCGACACCCAGGAGAACACGACCGACGGCGACTTCGTGAGCCTCGAGTGTGAGGCCGAGGTCGCCTTTGAGACCGAGATCCAAGAGCTCGACCTGCTGACCGGGCAGGCCGGCGCCGCTCCTGAGACGGTGCCCGGCAAGCGCGGCGGGACGGTAACGCTCCGCGTCCCGGCGCAGGGGCTCAAGGAGGGCTACGACCCGACCAGCGAGGACCCCGGCGACGCCGGCGTCCTGCCGCCATGGTTCGCGCTGCTCGGCTCGGCGATGGGCTCGGCGAGCGACAGCATCGGCGGCAGCGGCTCGACCCGAAACACCAACTTTTGGAAGGGCGACGGGCTGAGCGTGAGCCAGAACTACGTCGGCGGCGACGTCTCCAGCGCGACGACCAGCGCCATCACGGTGCAGGCCGCCAGCGGCAGCAACTACGCCCCCGGCGACCTCATCGTCGCCGGCACCGATGTGAACGAGCTGAGCCCGCAGGCCGGCTACATCAAGAGCATCGCTGGCGATGTCCTCACCCTGTTTGAGGCGAGCCGCAACAGCGCCGCCGCGAGCGACGACACCTACGGCACGGCGACGGCGTTCATCTCCAACGACGAGCAGATCCCGCTGACGATGCGCTGGACTGGCAACGCGAGCACCCTGTGCTACCGCCTCGTCGGCCTGAAGTTCGACAGCGCCACCATCAGCCTGAACGCCGGCGAGGTCCCCGTTGTCGAGTTTAGCGGCCGGTTCCTGAACTTCATCGCCGACAACCAAGACGGCGGCCTCGACCCGGCCAGCGACTACGTCCGCGTCGCCCCGCTGCTCGGCACCCGCAACGGCCGGGCCACCATCGCCGGCACAGCGACCGACGGTCTGACCGACATGTCGATGACCATCAACTGCAACCTGCAGCAGGTCCCGAGCCACAGCGCCGACCAGGGCGTCTCGGAGCAGTACTGTGCGCGCCGCACCGTCGAGCTCACGGTCACGATCCCGCACAACACGGGCGACACGATCTACGACGCGGCAGGCATCAGCGCCAACGAGGGCGCGCACGAGTGGCAGAGCGCCCTCGAGCTGCAGGGCGGCAAGAGCGTCGGCGTCTACTCGGGCCTGATCGGCTCGACGTTCGCCGCGCTGGTGGCCAACGGCAAAATCTCGGCCGTGCCCGGCGTGACCGACAGCGACGGGCGCCTCAGCTACGCGCTGACGATCCGCGCGAGCAACTACACCGGCGACGGCTCGAGCAGCGGCGCGGGCAACAGCGTCGCCCGCATCTCGCTGGCCTGATGGAGCCCAACAAGCCCCGCCGCATCCGTCGAGGCGAGCCCGGCTACGGCCGCAAGAAGTTCGTGGTCGTCGCGCGCAACGCGGCCGGCGAGGAGCGCATCATCCGCTACGGAGACCCCGCATCGGAGATCCGCAGGGACAACGAGCAGGCGCGCCGCAACTTCCGAGCGCGGCACAACTGCGACGACGCGAGAGACATCCTAACCGCGCGCTACTGGTCCTGCCGACAGTGGCGCGCGGACGCAAAGGTAGAGGACTGATGGCCATCGCACTAAGGACCGCAGACACCGTCAAGCTGGTCTACACCGGCGACGAGAGCGTCGAGAGTGACGTCACCGAGCACGTCTGGCTCGATGTCGACGACGTCGAGAGCCACGACGGCGCCACCGTCGTCGAGGTCCGACCGCTCGATGCGCTGACCTTTCGCCGCGCGTTGTCGCACGACGACGAGCTCGAGAACGAGCGCGCCCTTATTGAGGCGGCGGTGCTGACGGTCGACGGCAAGGGCTTTGACGAGCATGGCGCCGAGAGCGTCTGCGAGCTGTTTACCGGCGGCCAGCACGAGATCCTCAGCGCCCTCGCCGTCGCTGTGCTCGAGGTGTCCACGGGAAAAGCTGGGCGCCTGCTGACCTCGTCGTCGACGGCAGGCGCGTCTCAGGCATAGAGCTCGGCGAGCTCCTCGCACACGTCGACGTCCGGCCCGCCAACGCCGTCGCGATGCAGGCTCGCTGCGGCTGCCGAGGCGAGTGCGCCAACAAGCCGCCGCAGGGCGCCATCTACGGCAAGGTGTGGTCGCATTGCCCCGTCGCCCTGACTGACGGCGCCTGGTGGCAGAGCGTGCGAGCGCTCGATGCCCTGCAGAGCCTGCAGCCTATCGAGCATTGGCCGAGCGGCTACAGTATCGGCGCGTCGAGTGCTATGGTGGCGCTCGCCAACGCTCGACGGAGGGCCGCGAAGTGACAGCCCGCGCAAACGCCAACGTTACGCTCACCATCGGCGCGAACGACGAGGCGAGCAAGAAGATCCGCGCCGTCAAGCGTGAGCTTGCCGAGGCTGAGCACGCCACGAGGCAGCTCGGCAGGGCTGGCGAGCAGACCGCCGACACATCGGGCAGGCTCAGCACCGCCCTGTCGAGCCTTGGCGACTTTGCGGGGAGCATGGAGGGCGACATGCGCCGAGCGAGCGAGGCCGCCGGCCTGCTCGACGACGTCATGACCGTCCTGCCCGGCCCTATCGGCCTCGCCGCCGGCGCCCTGACCGGTCTCGCCTCCGTGCTGGTGCTCAACCGGATCGAGAGCCAGCGCACCCGCGCCGCCATTGCTGAGGTTGCCAAGCCCGGCGACGTCGACCAGATCAAAGAGCTGGCCGACGCCTTCGGCCTGAGCCGAGAGGCAAGCGTCGAGCTCGCCCGCTCGCTCAAGGCCACCGACACGCCAGCGAGTGAAGTGCGCGAGCGCGTGCGAGAGATCGTCGAGCAAGCTGAGCGTGTGGGTCGTGACTCGACTCAGGACATCAAGGCATTCGCGTTGAGCCTGAACACAGCCGAGAAGCAGGCCGCCGCGACGGCCGCCCGGCTGGCAAAGGTCGGCATCAGGCTCGCCGAGGTGCGCGAGTATGGCGTCGGCGGCGAAGACGTGCTCGGTACGCGAAAGTTCCTCCAGGATACCAACGAGCTGCTCAAGACGCAGGGCCGCGCCATTGAGCAGGCTCAAGAGAACCTAAAGCGCATCAGGCTCGAGCTGAACGTGAGCGACGAGCGCTTTTTGAGCTTCGACAAGCGGGAGAAGCTCGAGACCGCCCGCGCCAAGGTCCGCGAGGCCACGGCTAGGCGCGACCAGATCATGGCCGCGCAGGCCAAAGCGGAGCGCGTCGCCGCCATCGAGCAGCGCGAGAGACAGCTCGACCTCGAGCGCGAGTACCAAGCCGAGGTGAAAAAGGCCGAGGAAAACCGCAAGAAGATCCTAGCTGCTCGACATCGAGCTCGGACACGCCCCAGCGAGCCGAAGAGCGACACGGCCGCCGATGAGATTGACATTTCCGACATCCTCGCAATGGAGGCGGCTGACCGCGCCGAGCTGGCCGAGCAAAAGCGCAAAGAGACCGAGGCAACCCTCGAGCTCCTGGAAGCCAAGTTTCAGCTTGATCGCGCCGAGCGCCATAACATCAAACGCCTCCAAGAGGAGGCCCGCCAGCTCGACGAGGGCCAGATCCGACAGGCAGAAGCCGTCAAGGATGCCTATTTCGGCGCAGCGAAAGGGCTGCTGCAGACCGCAACAGCGACAGCGAAGAGCGAGCGCATCCGCAACGCAGCCCTCGCTGTGAGCGCCGCCGGCGACGCTGCTTATTACACCGCCCAAGCATTCGCCGCGCGGCTCCCTCAGCGCAAGATCCAGCTCTTCGCCGCTGCCGGGCAGGCCGCCATCGCTGCAGGCATCTACGGCGGCCGGGCGATTCTCGGCGGGCGAGGCGGCGGCGGCGGTGGCGGCGCAGGTGCAGGCGGCGGCTCTCGCGCTCTGACCGCAGAGGGCGGCGGCGCAGGCGGCGCCGCCGGCGAGACGACGATCAACGTCAACTTCCCCGGCTTTGTCGTCGGCAAGCAGGATGAGGTCGCCAAGCAGCTCGGCCGCCTCTCGGCACCGCTCGCCGGCACGGGCTATGGGCTGCAGCCATGATGCACTTGCCCACCATCAACGGCGCCTCGATGACCATCACGGTCGGCGGCCTTCCCGAGGTCTGCACCAGCACGGCCCTCACTGCCTACGAGATCCTCGAGGACATCGCCGAGCAGGCCGAGGCCGCGCACGGCGGCGCGTGGGCTGTTAGCTGGTCAGAGAGCGGCACCGGCTGGGTCTGGACGATGAACGCCACCCCGCCCTTCTCTTGGTCCACGAGCGACCACGTCGCCCTCGGTCTATCTAGCAGCAGCGGCTTCGCGGTGGCGGGCCTGAGCAGCGACGCCGCCGTCAGCGGCACCTGGCGCCCCCAGCTTGGCGGCATTCGCCGAGACTTCGCTGCGTACAGCACCGACGAGGGCGACATGGGACCGGCGGCAGCCTACACGCCGCGGCGCATCCTGCGCCCCATCGCCGAGGCCATCGCCACAGCGGCGCAGGCCGCCGAGCTGACGGGCTACCTGCTCGCCAACGTCAGCCACGATCGTCCGGTCATGGTCTACAGCGCCAACGCCAGCACCTGGCTGCCCTTCAACCTCGGCGAGGTCCAGCGCGCCCGAGCGGGCCAGCTCTACACCTACAACTTCGACCTGCTGGGGAGGGCATAGCTCATGCCCTACGTCAGCGCGTACCTGCATCACACCTACGACGCACACAACCGCGTCGGCGCCGACGAGGGCGGCGGCACGCAATACGGCACGCTCACCAGCCCTGAGCTCGCCCTGACCGCCCCCGCGACATTCGCGACACTGCTGACCGCAAACGCCAGCCTCGCCGAGACCTACACGGGGAGCTGGTCGAGCGACTACAGCGCCGTCACCATCAGCGCCACGGGCGTCTTCAATCTCGACATGCCCGGCAGCGTCGACACATACCTCGGACTCGACAGCGGCTCCGGCGCGAGCAGCTACACAGGCAGCGGCACCCCGCGCGCCATTGTCCCGACCGTCGCAGTGGGCATCGACATCGCCGAGCCCGGCGAGCGCGTCGACCTGCGCGTCTGGCGCCACGAGCGCAGCGATGCGCTGTGGTGGGGCAACCACACGACGCACCGCGTCGAGCTGCTACTCACACAGGCCGCCGCCGACCTCCTCCTCGAGGGCCCCTGCTCTCGTGGGCGCGTGCGCATATACCAGACCGAGAGCCCCACCGCCGAGACCGCCTACAGCGCGAGCAACGTCGGCGGCTACCTCGACGGCTACGTCGTCGGCGTGACCGAGGTCGTCGGGCTGGGTGAGAGCGACCAGCTCGTGCGCGTCGTGCTGCTCGTGGGGGTGCCGTGAGCAACGTCTACACACCGCTCCAGTACGGTTGGGATGTCGTCTACTGGCTCCGCGTCGAGGGCGTGCCGCGCGTCTGGATTGAGCGCTCGACGTCCCTGACCCTGCCGACGTGGGCCCTCGACGGGCAGGACGCGAGCCTCGTCGTCGACGTCACGGCCCCCATCGGCTCGGAGGTCGAATACGGCGAGACGGTCGGCAAGGCCCTGCGCCTGTCCTGGCGCCTGCGCGACAGCGCAGCGGCCCGCAGCTACGTCGCGACTCCGAGCGTTGTCACCCGGCTCGATGAGAACCTGACGCCATCGGAGACGTCGGTAGACGTCGTCGACGCTAGCGGCCTGAGCGTCGGCGACGACCTGCACGTCGGACCCGAGCGGATGCGCATCACAGGCATCGCCGGCAACACCCTGACCGTCCTGCGCAACAGCGCCGTCGTCTACCCTCACAGCATCGGCGAGCTCGCCACCGACGAGCCCCGCTATTGGCGCGGCCGCACGGTCTGGCTCTACGCCAGCC
>Ga0208898_1002767_pt1 | contig 10551 bp, 5 predicted proteins | sample VirMetDEL_Mar_4_FD_184513 | JGI IMG/M metagenome (GOLD analysis project Ga0208898, IMG submission 184513) | Aqueous microbial communities from the Delaware River and Bay under freshwater to marine salinity gradient to study organic matter... | ecosystem: Environmental > Aquatic > Marine > Coastal...
CACCATATCTACCTGCAATAGCAAATACTTCTTTTTTCCATTCTTCTGTTCCTGGTTTAAAATTTTTAATTAACGCTTCATAATCTTTCACATACCCAGGAACTTCTTTAGGTTTTGTTTCTTCTTGCTGATTATTATCTTGTGGTGTAGATTGATTTATTTTATCTTGATGACCAGAACTATCAACAGGATTACCTTTAGAATCTAAACCTTTGTTTTCTGCATCAGGAGAAGGTACTCCATTTTTTAAACCTGGTGCTTCATCATAAATATATGGACCAGCTTCTGGTGATGCTGGGTTAGTCTGACCTTCTGGTCCTCTTTGACCTAATAAGTTATATTTCATCTATTAAAACTTCCTATATATCCTGTATTCATATTACCAGAATTGTTTTTGTATTTAGCATACTCCTTAAAAGCATAGTCAATTATAGGTTCACTTATCTTCCATGACAACGACCAAGTATCTGATACTTCACCAAATTCTGTCCAAACATCTTGTCCAAATTTTTTCCAGTTAACATCTACTGACTCTGGCTCTGTTCCTTGTAGTGTTTTACCTCCCATAAAAGAAGGAGTATATTGAGAACCATATCCAAAGTTTTGATTTTGTGCTGCTTTGTTTACAGCATTTGCTGCATCTACTAATAATACTGTTAATTCATAACCAACATACGCTGCTAACGCTGGAGCTGCTATAACACCTACGCCTAATCTAGGTAATAATCTAGCAATTCCTTGTGTTATTGCTATATCTCCTGGGTCTGCTATAGCACCTACAGTACTAAACATTTTTCCTACTATTTTTTTAGATGTTTTAAAAATGTTATCTACAACACCAGGATTAGCATTAGCTGCTTCTACAACTTTATTCAAGGCTTTAGGGTCTACTAATTCACTTACATCTTCAACAACTTTACCTGCTGTCTCAATAATTTCCTGTGGCATAAGAGCAACTTTTTGTGTAGCATAAGGTCTATCTGCTGGTTTTAAATAATTAGGGTCTCCCTTACTTAACAAATTACCATTAGCATCTCTCATGTGTTGTCCATAATTAGTGTATGTATTTTGTCCTAAAGTTTCTGTAGTCATTACTCTTTTTGCATCTGAAGAATACATCTCTTTATGAGCTAACCAAGCATTGTATTCACCTACTGGACCAAAAGTATTTCCTCTCATACCATGTCCAAAGGTATCATGTACAGCTCTAAAGACATCATTCTCTAACATAACTCTTCCATTAATGTCTGTATATTTAGATTGAACTAACATAGGGTTAGCAGAGTTTGTTAATTCATTTCCAAAACCTGATTCAGTAGATAAAACTTTTAAGACTCCATTTTCCATATCATTAATCATTTGTGCATGACCTGCTCTGTTTGGTGTATATGGGTCAGTGTCTGTTAATTCAAATTGCATACCAGAATCTATTAGTGTTTCATATTGCATGTTTGTTTCTCTAATAAATTTATTGTAATAAGGAATAGCAGTATCATCATACATAGGCAACTGGTCAAATATATCTGCTGATGTTATTCCTATTTCATCACTAAATATCATAGCTGGTTTAAATTCTGGGTCAGACAATCCTGCAATCTTATGATAATCTTGTGCTACTTTTCTTATTCTTTCGCTATGAGATGATAAACCAGATTCTTCCATAACTCTTAATGTTTGATTAGGAGGTATATCATCTACTACATTTGTAGGTTTTATAACTAATTCATCTATTTGATTTACTTTACTTTGATTATTTAAAAATTCTACTTCTGTTGCATCTTCAATGTTTAATTTACTTCCTATACCTAAATCATCATTAGGGTCTATTAAAACAACTTCTCTCCAATCACCTTTTAATTCTACAAATCCTTCTATACCTGATTTTCTAAATCCTTCTGCTATAATTCCATCATCTAAACCTAATTGTTTTAATTCATTAATTAAACTATTTACATTTTGTGTTTTTGGATTTTTTATATCTGATAATGATATACCAGTTTCTTTAGCAAATATATTCCAATCTACTTTATCAATTTGATTTCCTAAAAAGCCATCAGGTTGTGTAATTAAAAGATTATTAGTATTTACTTGTACTTTATAATAATTACTAACAGGATTGTCTTGAATTTTAATACCCATAGTTTTAGCAGATACATCACCAACTGGTTCTCCATAAAAACCAGGAATAAATTTTTCAGTATCACTTCCTAAATTAGGATTATATCTAATGTCATTAGCTGATACTTGTGTACCTTGATGCTTAATATAAAATTCTACATTTCCATCTGCTGAATTTAAAGTAGTATCAAATGTAGAAAGTTTATCATCTACTACATTTGTAGGTGTGTCTGGTATATTTACACCTGCATCTGATATAGCAGTAAAGTTTATGTTTTCTCCAGACTTTTCTAAACCCTCTACTAAATAAACATAATCTGGTGGTCCAAATGCAGTAATTTCATTAAGTGTCATACCTGTTATATTTTTTTCACGAAATGCACCAGAGTGTTGCCAGTTTTTCCAAATTTTATAACCTGGGTCTTTTAATTTAGAATTATCAACACCATCTTTTAAATCAGGTATAAATGATTTTTTATCATTAATAAGATTATCATTCCCTTTAGCTACATCATATAGAAACTGTCTTAATTTTCTTTTATCTTTTATATCTAAATTTTGTCCTGTAATCTTTTCTATTTCATCAATAAATGTATTTAATACTGGGTCTGCACTTGTTGTTATTTGTGGACCTGTAGTTGATATACCTATAGCTTCTGCTCTTGATAGTGATGTATCTACAAAAGGTAATACCTCATTTATTTTTCTTGCCATAATATCATCTACTTGTTCTGCAACAAACGCATCATTAGCATTTCTTAATTTTTCTATAGTTTCTCTTTGTATACCTTCTATTTCATCTATCACTTCTGCACCAGCTACATTTGTAGGTGTGTCTATACCTTCTGGAGTATTTGGTATTGTAATATCATTTTCTAATGTAGTTGGCAAGGTAGTTTCTACTGGAAATGTATCATAGTACTCTAATAAAACACCTTTCATACCTTTACCTTCTTTTAATATTTTATTAAAGTTTTCTAATGCTTGTACATCTCCACCTTTGCCTTTAGCGTTGAATGAATAATCTATAATAACTTCACCATCTGGAAAGACCCTTTGCACATTAACTATTGTGTTATCTAAAGTTTTATTTATATCAACTATTTCTGAACCAGATATACCTGTTTTTGTTGGTATGTCATCAGGAAATTCTAAAACAAATTCATATTTAACTCCACCAACATCTTCAACATAAAGTACATTATTATTAATTCCAGATAATTGTTCTAATAAAAAATCTTTAACTGTTGCTATCCAATCTTTTTCAGCCATTGTTATTAGTTATACCTTTTATTTCACTATCTTTAAATTTAAATAATTCTTTCATCTCTTTTGCTTTAATCTGCATATAAGAATCAACATATGCACCTACTGCATTTATAACGCTTTCGTTATCTCTATCTTCTATTCTATCTCCATTAACAAAAGGTACTACATAATCTTTATAAGCATTCCATTTAGTTAATGGGTCACCACCAGTATCAAATGCTTCTGGATATTTTGTTAATCTATCTATATAATGTGCAACAAATTGTGATGCAAACTTTTCGTTATTATTTATTAGATTTGTAAATTCTTTTCTTGTATATTTTTTTCCTATTTTTTTAAAAAAGGTTTGTATAGTTGGGTCAGCTATACCTTTATCATCATAAAAACTAGCTACATTAACTTGATAAACACCATAATCTTTTGTGCCATTTTTATTTTCACCTATAGTATCGCCAGATAATCCTGACTCAAAAGATGCTGTCATTATAAGCAAAGGTATTAAAGCATCTTCAACACCAAAACCTTGTAAGTATTCTACTAAATCTTTAACGCTAACAGGAAATGGCATTATCCACCTAATGCTTTAAGTCGCATAATAGATTGTGCTATATTTCCAACATTCATTCTTGATATTCCTACATTTTCCTGTCTTTGAATAACACCTGCAAAATCTGTTTTGATTTGTTCTTGTAGTGAAGATACTGCATCTACTGCTTCTGGCATTGGTTCTACTGAAACTTGTTTTGTAACTTTTTGTATAGGTTTTTCTGTACCTGGTTCTACACTTGGTGTTCTTTTTTCTGTGACTGTAATTTTAGGTCCTTCTACAGCCATACGAGCTACAGTTTCATCTACACGAAATTCTTTTTCTTCTAAAGATTCAAGTATTTTTTCATAAAAATTTCTTTCTTTATTAGAAGCAGTTAAACCCAATGAATTAAATATTGCATCTACTTTTTGTAATCTAGTTACCTTTGGTGATGGCTTATATATTTTTGGTTCATATACAGGAGTAAATGGATTTTGTAACTGTATGTCTATAGCAGCATCGTAACCAATGCCACCTAAAAAGTTTGATTCTCTTAAAGCATTATATAATGCTGTTCTTGTTTTATTACCAGGCCTACCATATTCAACAGAATAATCTTCTGTATTTAACCAAGGTGTTTTAACTAATCTATCTTGTAATGTTTTAATTTGATTTACTTTAAGACCATCTAGTATTGTATCTTCTGCTCCAGGATAATAAAAATTGTCTGCTGTTTCAGGAAAAAATTTATTTAGATATTCACTTATAGGTAAAAAACCACCTTTATATGGAACTGTTGCTGTATATCCAATAGGAGCTATAGCATCTAATTCTTCTTCTGATATAGTTTTTTGTGCTGCTTTTCCAGCTTCACCAACTTTGCCTAAATAATCTTCTGGCATTACATCTGTCCAGCCTCGTTTTTTGTAGAAATTATCAAATTCTTCTTGTGTTACTTTTATTTTATCGTATTCACCTTCAGTATTTTTTTTATATATAGTTATTGTCATTTATTCTGTATCCTCTACTATTTTTAATTCTACATAACCTAAAAGTTTTTCTTTAAATAAAGCACCAAATTCTGGATATTGTGTAGCAATTTGTTGACCCCAGTTTAGCAGTCTATCTCTACCTACTTGTGTTTTTTTATTTGTAGCTAAGTAACTTAATAAGTCAACTTCTTCTTTGTATATTTTTTTACCTTCTTGTGTTGTTTTAATTAATCGTTCATCATTCTTAATATCTTCTAGTGAATCTATTAATCCTTTATTATTTTCATCTCCATAAAAGAATAAGTTTAAACCTTTACCAGTTTCAGAGTTTTCTATTAACCAAGGGTCATTAGCTGCTTCTTTTAATTCTAAAAATATTTCATACTGTGATATATCGCCTTCATATGTAGCCATATTTCTTTTTCCTAAACCATAAGGAAATACTTGTAATAATTCTGCTTGTATTTCTGCTCTTGCTGCAATAGCATCTGCATCATTCCTATCTTTAAATGGTGCAGTTTTATAATTAAATATCATTTTAAAAGCTGTTTCTTGTGCTCTTTCTTGAAGTTGTTGTATTGTATAGTTTTTTCTTTCTCCATCTTCTATTTGGTTATAAAAAGTGTTAATATCCAACATATCGTATTCTTCTACAACAGGTGCAAAATATGGAAAAATGTTTTTATATTTATCTGCGTGTTCTGGCCATTCTCTTTCCCATCTAACTTCACCCTTTGTAGAAGGTAGCTTTCTTCCTTTGGTTGTTGTTTTACCTTGTACTAAATATGCTGCTGTATATATAGCATCATAGCTATCAGGGCTACCACCAATTAAACTAGCTATTAACTGATAAGCTAGATATTCTTCACCTGGTTCAACAGCATCTAATGCTTGGGCAAATAATGCTGTAATAACAACACTTGTGAAATAATCATCATCATATTTTCCAAATGATAAATCTTCTGGAAGATATGTTTTAAATATATCTTCTACTAAAGCACCATCAAAAAATTCAGGAGATTCTAACTTATAAGCAACTTGTTCTCTAGGTGCAGATGGTTGATAGAATTTAGCTAAAGAATTAAATAAGGTTAATCTTTTAGCTAAAGCTACTGTATCTTTTTCAAATTGTATTCTTCCTTCTTTAGTTCTAGGGTCATAATCTACTTCACCTTTATACCAAGAAACAGTAAGTATTTTAGAAGCATCAGCTAAATTATCATACCATTGGTTTTTATCTAACAAACCTTTTGTCATTGCATTTATTGCATTTCTTAAATAAGTAGGAAGTTGACCACCTATTTGTTGTTCTATACTTGAACCACCTAAACCATAAGGAAATAACACATCTTCAATATCTTGCCATTCATTTGATTCTGGAAAATAACTATCTGCTACTTTCACAGACAACTGTATAACAGGTCCAAATCCAGGAAGTAAACTTGAAGTAAATAGGTTAACTCCAGCTAATGGTGCTGTTTGTCTTAAATCAATATCTTCTGGTAATTCTATACCAAATAATTCTTCCATAGAATCTGTTGCTGGTGCTACATAAAACAATTCATCAGTTGTTGGGTCTTTCCACAACATACCATTCTGTACTCCAGTAGTTGTAGACATTTGTATTTTTCTTAAACCTGCTGGATTTTTTGCAAATAATCTTGGATAGTTTAATGCAACTTCTTTCCAAGGCTCTAAGAATGGAAATATTAATCTCATTGACTCTGCATAAAATCCTTTTTCAGTTAGGTTATATAACAATCTATTGTGTGCTTCTAATGCAAATGCTTTTGATGCTTCATCAATTTCTTCAATACTTAACTTAGCTAATGGATTAGCTTTAACTGCTTCAGCAACAGAACCATATTTTTCTATAGCTGCTTTCTCTGCTGCTTCAAATGTTTCTTTTACACCTTTAGGCAACTTACCCTCATTAGCTAATTTTCTAAAATGTATTAATGCTTTTTCATCAGCAAAAGGCATTAACTGACCAACATTCATCCATTTATATTGTGCATAAGTTGGTATTCTGTTTAATGCTGCATCTGGTGCTTCTCCCAACCAATACCATAGATATTGAGAACCTTTAGCTAAATAATCTTTTTTAGCTGGATTAATAACCCAGTCAGGTGTTGGTAATACTTCAGGACCAACAGAATATTTTGTATTTAAAAATTCTTTTATTTTTTTCTGATTAGTTCCACTAAATCTATTTATGTTATTTAAAGGAATAATATCACCATCAGGTGTAAGTATTCTTCTATCTCTAATCATTAAAAGTAAATCCTCATCACCTTTAGTTAAATCCATTATCCATCTTCTGTAATCATCAACATATTTATTTGCATCATTAAAGTTTGAATATGGATTTATTTTTCTACCTGCTTCATCATATTTAAGATTGTTTAAATCATTTCTAATACTCTTTAAATCACCACTCCAAAAACTTTCTTTTGTTCTTGTTAAATCTGTTCCTTCTAATATTTCATCGGCAACTGATTTTGCTAAGTCACTATCTAAAGGCCACTTCAAATTTATTTGCCACGAATCTATATATTGTTTTTGTGTCATTTTATTTTTTAATGTAGGATTCCAAGCTGTTTTAACAAAGTCAACTTGTTTACCTTTATCAAATACTGCTGTTGCTCTCCTTGCAACTATTTTTTCAGCTCCTGCTCCATATGATGCACTCATAGGACCAAGACCTTTTTGAAATGGTGTTCCTGCTAAATCGTAAGAAAAATTACCCCAAGCCCACATAGCTGTAGGACTATCTATCCAGTTGTCTAACCCTTCTAATCCCATTCTGAATTGTGATTCTGCAAATATTCTAAGTGGCCAAGCAACTCTAGTTACCAACTGTGCTCCTGTCCATATTTTTTGATATGGCCATAAAATATCATCTATAGCATCAAACATAACGCCTGGCACAAATTCTTTAAAGAAATCTAATCCTCTAACAGTTGGTCCTAATATATTATCAATAGGAGTTTGCACTCCTTCAGGCAAAGCTCTAATTGCTTCATCTACTAAGTTATACATTTTGGTTTCTTTAATTGGCAATGTAGCCCACTTATTAATTTTGCTTAACATTCTTCTTATGTCTTGTGGATTACCTAATGACCATACTTCGTCCATATGTTGTCCTAAATCAAATGGAGTTGGTAATGGTACGCGAGTTCCATCAGCTAAAGCTGTTGTTCTTTGTCCTTGAAATGTAGCTTCCATAGGACTAGAAAATTGTCCACCTATTCTTTGTTCTAATTGAGCCCAATAAGATTTATTAAGTATTTCTCCGTTTGGCAATACTCCTGCTTGTTCATCTATAGTTTTCTTAAAAGTATCTATAGCAGATTTACTAAATCCTTCTTTTTTCATTACTTCAATTACTTGTAGTTTTGTGTCGTTATATAATATTTTTCTTTGTAAAGAAGTGTTTTGTATTACAGATGCTTCAGCAAATCTTTCAGCTAATTTATTAGCAATAGGTGATGGAACTTTCATTTCTGTTAACCAACGCAAATAATTGTCTACACCACCATTTACATCTTTAAATAACGAATCTCGTGAAGGTGTCCATTCTCCAAATTTTGGATAGGCTTTTTGTTTTCCTTTAAGTGCTTTAACTAAATTTTTATTGTAACCAATACTATTTACTGTTCTTGTAATTTTAGGTAAACCTATGCTCTGATTTTTAATGACAAAATCTGTTACAACATTTTTAACTGCATCTACATTGTTAGCTTTTGTAAGTTTTAAAGCCATATCAGCATCTTTAGTAGCTTTAAATATTGCTTGAAAATCGTTACTATTAGCTAGTGCTTCTAAATGTTTTTGTGATTTAGGACTATCTACAAAAGATTGTATTATTCCAGGTATCTTTTCAAAATCACCTTTAGTAAATGCTCTTTCTATATCTGCCATAATAGATTTTCCATATTTAACTGCTTTAACCGATTTGCCTATAAGTAACGCAGGGTCTAATGCTAAAGCATTATAAAAATCTATTACACCTGATACACCTCCATATAATACACTATTAGGGTCTACTCCAACAACATCTTCTATGTATCTTCCTATTGTTATATTTCTTCCTCTGTATTTTTGTGATTCTTGTTCTGCTAATGCTTTTGCAACTATAGGACCTTGTGGTATAATACCTTCACCCATACTTTTCCATACATCTCCTATACTTTGACCATCATCAACTGCTGCTTTTGCTTCTCCTAAAATTGATGCACCAGCTTCATTCCAATTATTTCTAAATGTTTTTTGTGTTTGTTTACTATTTGGCAAAGCTCTACCACCAAGTAGTCCTGTTAAAGCTAAACCTGCACCTAATAATCTGCCTTTATTTTCTGTTTTTTGTTGTTGTTCTCTTAACGAAGCAATATCCCACAATGTTACATTTGGGTCACCAGCTTCATACTGTTCAATTAATTTTTGTTCCTTACTAGACATAGCTTGTACTTGTGCTTGAAATGGTTTTTCAAATGATTCTGCTGTTTTAACAAATGCTCTACCAGCTCTACCCATAGTTACATTCCATAATGCTTCAAAGCCTAATATTGCAGCTCTTGCTATTCCTTTTAAAGTTCCAGTAACTGGTTCTTCTCTATATGTACCAGATTGATAGGGTTTTGTTTGAGAAGGTAATTTGTATTGTCTACCAGGAACATTGTAAATATTTCCATACATAGGATTATTTATATAGGCATTAGTTATATCATTTCCTAAAGGATTAGGGTTATATGGTTTTGATTTAGGTACTGCTTGATATTGTAATTTAAGTAATTCTTCTACTTGTTTATCAGTTAAATTTTTATTAACAGCATTAGATATTAAACCTTTCATAGCTGTTGGATATTTAGCTGCTAATTCTTTTGCTCTTTCTACTTGTTCTGGTTGTACAGCAGCTTTTTTTTGATTATAAAGAATATTTGCCATACGCTGTTTTTCTTTATTGCGTATGTAATCTTCACCAAATGTATATGGTGTTACGATACCATCAGACATACTACAGTCCGAATATTTCTCTAAGAGCTGATACCTCTGTATTGTCTGCTAAATCTGCTAGGACCTCATAATCCATATCACCTATTTCTTGTGGTGTTAACGATACAGGAGTTGCTCCAAATGTTGGAGATTCTGTTGTATCCATATCTCTTAGTATGTCTAAATTTACTCCATTAGGAATAACTACACCTGGTTGTGGTGTTTCTACAGGAATAGCTGCTTCTGCTTTTTTTGTTGCTAATTCTGCATTTCTTAAATTATCTTGTGTATTTATACCAGCAGGAGGAACATTATTTTTTCTTTTATCTACTGAAGGTAATCCACCAGTAGCTTCTATTTGTTCTAATAGTTCTTTACCTTTTCCATAAGTCATACCTTTAGCAAGACCTCTGTTACTAGAACTCCTCGTAGCCATCTTCATCCTCATCATCATAATACATAAAAGTTGAACTGATTATCATATAACCAAATGGAAATACCATTGGTGGCATTTGGTCACGAAATATTCTAGTTCCTCTTTCACCTGCTGTTTCTTCAAAAATAATATCATCACCTTTTTCATCTACATCATCAAGACAAAAATTAACTATTTCTTCAAATTGTTTGTTGATAGACATTAGCCACCCA
>Ga0208898_1002769_pt1 | contig 10549 bp, 9 predicted proteins | sample VirMetDEL_Mar_4_FD_184513 | JGI IMG/M metagenome (GOLD analysis project Ga0208898, IMG submission 184513) | Aqueous microbial communities from the Delaware River and Bay under freshwater to marine salinity gradient to study organic matter... | ecosystem: Environmental > Aquatic > Marine > Coastal...
AATTGCCAACCTTAGCAACTCATTTTGCTTAAATAACAAACTAATTTTGTCGCTTAAAGTTTTGATTTCTTCAATGCTACTTAAAGATTTCATACTAAATTTGTTTTAAAATCCACGAAATTATAAAACCGACAACTAATTCAATAGCAATTAATAACCCTATTGCTTTACTCCATTTATTTTTTTGTTCATATAATTCGTCTTTAGCCTCTTTCATTTGTCTAGGCGACCAAGTTTCGGTCACCTCTTTTTGCCAAACTTTTATATCTTGGATTTCTTTCTCGGTTGTGTGCACCTTAGCAATATCACGGCGCAAATTTTCAAATTTTAAATCAATATCCGCCTTAAGTTTGTCGATTGCATTTCTATTACGCTCTAATTCGTTTAATATTAATTTTGTGAAATCGTCAATTTCTTTCATTTTATTTTCCTAATCGCTTTAAATATGCTCATGTATTCGGTTAATTCTCTTACGTTTCCTTTCTTTTTATGTTGGTTTTTGTATTTTAAAGCCCAAGCCAAACGAACGCCGTAATAACGTTTGTAAGCTATGTATTTACCCAATCCCCTGCGCAACATCATTTCTAAAAATATTTTATCCGATACCTTACCCCCGCGTCCTGTTTTCCAATGGAAATCATGCACAAAGCAGTCAAAAACATAAAAATCGTGATGCAATTCAGCCACTGCCGTACAACCGTCATAATCGTGCATAAAATCCCACTCATTTGAATAAACCGCTTCTTCAAGCAAACGGTAATGTATAGCGTCTAAATTACAATTCTTAGCATGATTAAATAAGCTGTCTATTATTTCGCTTCGTGTTCTATTCATAATGGTACAAATATAAAAATATTCCTAGTAATACAATGAAAATAATGCGTTCAAAATGATTTTTAGGCTTCATTTATTTCTGCGTTAAATTGTTCAAATAAGGCTCTGTGTTCAGGGAATAGAGTATTTACATACACATAAACAAATCCGTTTTCTCGGTAAGTTATTATATTGTTTTGCTTTCTAAATACTCCAACTTCGGGATATTCATCCAACATCGCCAAACAATCATCGTTTGACTGCTTTACTTGGATTGTTTTTTCAGGTTCGTGCCAAAATGGGAAATCATCAACAACACTAACAAAATCCGTTATGTATTGCTCGGTAACACTATCTTTAACAACATAACCAAAACCACCAAATAAAAAACTATCAGCATATTTTTGCGTAATAGTATCATTCGGATTTTCAATTCTATGTTGAATAATCCAATTATCATTAAGGTTATTTAATTGCGTTTCGTAAACGCTTAAATCAATTTTATAAACCATATTTCCCTTTAAAATAATTATTAACTTCTGTACGTTGCGTTGGGCTTAATTTGTAATTGAAAACTGCAAATTCGCAAAAAGTACCATTCATTCTTGCAATAGTATCAGTGTTTCCGTGTGAACTGCCCAAAGTGAAACCGTCAACTATTGCCGAACGTAATGCAATACTTGAAGAAATTAATGTTCCACCCTCCCTATATTCAGAACTAGCACCGTCATAAGTTGAGTTTATAAACTGAAACCCTGTTGGCATTGTCTGCGGAGTTTTAACTATTGGAAAAGCTGTACCACCAGCATCTGTTGTAACTAATCTATATTCATTTGAATACCAATAATGAATTAATCTATTAACATTTGAAATACCACCATAATAATACGGATACGCACTTGGAGCAGTCAACATTCTTGCAACCATAAATATCTCAACTACTCCAGTTAATTGACTTGCTAAAGTGTGAGCCATATATTTACCTGTTGTAGCACCATCAAAATTTACACCAGCTTGTCCGTTAATTAAACCAGTCGCATATTGCGGTTGGTTGCTCCCTGTTGCCTGAGTAAAATTACGACCATTCCCGCTAATGTCATTCCATTGAGATAAACGATTAGAACCATTAACAGACATTGTATTTAAGTCGTTATTTAGCCAAATATAAGGGTTATAATCTAATAGAAATGGCTTGTAGCCCATTAATTGAGTTCCCATTCTCCCTACGGAGTAACTGCCAAATTTTAAAACTTTAGTATTAGACATAATGAACCTTTTTAATTGTTACCGAAACTGTCAAGTTTGCACTATTCCAACTACCCGAACTAATGTATAAAAGTTGGTCTGCTACCGAGCTAAAGTATCGAGTGCCTAAACTACATAATACCGTAGCATTTGCGCCAACTACAACCGCATTTACTACATCAGTGCCTAAAGCAGTACTACCAACATTAACCGTAACACTATTTGCAGTCGTATTAATTAGCAATACCTCATCTATTGCAAAAGTTGCCTTAACTCCTGATATTATTCCGTCTATACCTGTTAAGTTTAACGTTTTGTCTGCTGTTATTCCTGTTTCTTTTAAAATATTAAACGCTTCAAATGTTGTATATTCTTCAACTTCATTCCCTGCTTTAAACCCTAAAACACTTCCATCTGAACCTGTTAATTCAGTCATAAAGCCATTTACATCGCCAACTGGCAATCTATTTGGCGCAAGTTTTACATCAAATTGGCTACTACCGTTTAAATCTAGCCTTAAAGTATTTACTTCCTTAATAGAGTTAGGGTCTAAATCCACTTGAGTTTCTTCATCAATAGCATCATCGACTGCCTCTAAATAACCGCTAAACCTTAGTTTATTTCGCTTTGTTAATGGGGTTATGTCTGTTCCGTTGTAAATTTGCGCCCCACTATTTGCAACAACGTAAGCCTTATCTACCAAACTCCTGTCCGTATAATCAGCCGAGTAATCAGCGTTATACTGTAAACCTTTTTTTGTAGGGCTTAAATCTTCAAATATGTTTTCGCCGTCTAATGCAATTTGCCTAAAAACAATTCGCCCATATTCGCTATGCTCTAACAACGTTTGTTGGGGATTAAAATAAATCCTATTCCTACGTGTTCCAACGTCTGTTATGTCATCAAGGCTATCAATGTTAAACTCATTTGGATTAACTCTTGTAATTATTCCTTGACCGTCATTTGTTGGATTTTGAACCGCAACAGTTTGATTGAACGTTTCGGAATTTAACGTAATTTCGCCAAAACGTTCCTCACTATTTTCTCCAATTCTAAATATAGCTCCTGAATTAACATGGTTAGTTATAAACTTAAATTCGCCGTCTTCAAAAACTTCAAAAACACGAACTAAATCCATTTGCTCCAAATCGGTATTTGCAAGATTTTCGCTAACAGGCATAAACTCCACCCATGAAGTTTCAAATTTATAATATTTATTTTCGGTTAAATTATAGCCAAAATACCCCGCTGTTGGCGTAACTGCAACGGGCACACCATCAAAAAATCTAACTATATCATTCTCGGCACTAAAACCCCAATCAGCGTCAACCGTTCCCGCTCCTACCAAAATATAAACGTGATTGTTGGTGGTCGTCGGCGGTGCTAATGTAGGGTCTGCAAAGTCTATAAACGTGCCAATATTAATGTTATCTACATAACGACTTTCGCCCCTTTCATCACGTATTAACTTGCTGTTATTAGTAGCGTCGGTAAACCCTTTTGGCGTGTGCTTATTGCTTTCTGTTGAATTTCTATGTAGATTTGATAGTGACATTGTTAGAAATTAAAATATGTAAATTCAGGATATAGCACTATTTTAGTTGCATCAAAATCGGGATAATCAACCGTGTTATTTAATAGGAAGTTACCTAACTGCTTTTGGTAATGAAAACATTTTTCATACAAAAAAAACGCTTGTCTGCGCTCGTTTTCTTTTGCAACGTTTGAATAATCGGTACGATTTTCCATTAACCCCTGATTTTCGGCTTGTGTTTGGATATTGCCCACAACAGAACGGTATGCCGTGCCATAACAAACAATAAACTTAATATATCTATCGTATAAAATTTGATTTTCTGCGCTTAATGGCAAAGTTTCAAAATCATCTAAAAAGGAATAGTAAAGCTCCTCAGTTAATAGATTTTTTAAATATATTTCCTGACAATATAAAATTTCTCTATCAAACCAAAACGGATCAATAGATTGATCAAGGGTGCAAACCGCAAGTATATCACTACTCGTAATTAATTTTGTCGTTGTGGCCATTATCGTACAGCATTTTAAGGGTTTTTTGGCTCAGTTTAGAAGTAAGCAGAAAACTGCCCAACTCACTATGTAGTCGGCAGTTCTCAAACTTTTTCTTTAATATGTACTTTTTCTTAGTCATTATGCGCCAAAGCTTACATCAGTACCTGTTGCACCGTCCTCAACCGTAATAGTTCCAATGAACTCTCTAGTTAATTCAGTACCAGCACCAACCAAAGTTAACATATAACCATTTTGCCCGTTTACCGTAGCTTCTAACATTTGAGCTGTAGTACCCTTTAAAAATGCATCGCCACCGATTTTCTTATCGTAGCCAAATACTAAAGCTTGTTTGTCAGTTCCCGCACTTTCGTAAGTTTCAACGATTGCAACCGTACCACGAACAGCGTCTAATTGCGCTAATACCTCAGCTTTTGTTTTGTTTAATTTCGGGATAAACAACTCGATAGTGTGAGTGTATCTCACGCCACCGTTGTCTTTGTTTGCCTCAGTTGAAATAGATTTAGTTTCAAATCTACCCATATACTCCACAAATTTAGCACTATCAACGGTTGTAATACCTGTAATAGTATGCGCTGGAGCAACGCCAAATGTAACAGACGCCACTTGTTTATCTGCTACCATAAAAATACGTGACAAACCACCGTTTGCAGTTTCGTCGGCACAAGTTACCGATAAGTTAGAAGTTATTGCACAACTCATAATTTTTTTAGTTTTAGTTTATATTTTTTCAAAGTTAATAAATTTTACTTATATCCGCCTTGCATTTTGTAAATTTTTTACACGATTTGCAATATTTGTTGTTTCGGTTGCAACATTCACGACTTCAATTCTTTGCGGTTGCATTTGCATTGGGGCGTTTTTTTGTCCTATTGCTTCGATTGGGTTGCCCCCGTAAGCCGTATTTATAGCCGATAATATTGGAGCTGTAATTGGGTTTACTGCTTCACGCATTATAACCGCTTCGCCTTTTTCCGCTTCAATCATTGTTCCCCCTTGAGAGTGTAATTTACCACCAACATTACCACCAAATCTGAACTTCTGCGCTTTGATTGTCGCAATTTGTCCAGCTGTTTTGGCGGCTAAAGCAATTAATAAAGGTAAAGAAAATGCGCCACCTTGACTTAACATTTTAGAAACCGCCACTGCTGAGTTCATTAATACCTGTTTAATATCTAAATTCTTTTTTTTCTCAAAGGCGTCTTTCTCAATCTCTAACCTTTTCTTTTCGTATTCCTCTTGTGATATTTCCCCCGCTTGGCGTCTTAATGTAAGGCTGTCAATTTCACGTTTTTGTGTTGCTTCTATTCGGCGTAATTCAGCTTTAAACGCTTCTTGTCCTACCTTTTCCCCCGCCTCGTATAATTCTTGTTCCTTTTTAGCTTGTTCCGCCTTTAACCCTAGTTGATATTCTTGGCGCTCTTTTTCATCTTCCTTTAATTTATCTACTCTTTGCTTTTCAAGTTCCAATATAGCCAAATCAGTTTCGCGCTTAACCTCCACTTCACTATCTCCAGCTATTTTCGCATATTCCAATTTCAAATCAAGCATTGTTTTTTGGTGCGCCACTTCCATTTCGTATTCTTCCTGTTGGGTGCCACCAAATAAAATTTGTTTTTTCTTGAATTCAAATTCTTCTAAGGCGATGCGCTCTTGCAATGCTTGTTTTTGATTTTCTAAAGCTGTTTTTTGCGCTTCCTTTTCGGCTTCTGCTTGTGCTTTTAAACGTTCCTCCTCTTGTTTTTTTACATCTGCAATAGCTTGTTTTTGAAAGTCGTTTAACTTGTTTTGCACTTCAATGCGTCGTCCTGTTGCTTCTGCCAACATACGCTCGTTTTCGGCTATCATATCGTAGTACTCGCGCTTTGCTTGGTCGTCGGTGTCGTTGGCTTCCATACTTAAACGTGCGTGTTCTAACTTCATTTTGCTTATATCACTTTCACGTTTTACATTTTCATCTAATAAACGCATGTACTCCTTACCCGCCTTATTTCTTTCCTCGATTGGTAGTAATTGGTTTTCTAAGATTAGTTTTTGTTCTTCCATTTTGCGTCTATTACGCTCCAAATCTCGGTTTAAAGTAATTTCGCTTTTACGGATAGCCACCAATATATCTTGCATTCTCTGCGCCCTCTTACTTGCTTCATCCATTGCTTTACCTGCCTTATTAAAGCCCTCTACCACTGCGTCCATTCCCGTTGCTTGTGCAAGTCCTTTCTTCATCTTTTGCGCTCCGTCTGTAACTTTTTTTTCAGCTATTGCAATATCTTTATCCAACTTAGCCAAAGCGTCCTTACCTAAACCCGCTCCAATTATCGGCACATTATTTAAAACCTTTTTTAATTTCAGTCCTAAAGTTTGCCACGAACCCACAAAGTTATTGCCCCATCCCTCAAAAAACATTTGTAAACCTTTAAAGCGGTTAATTACAACATCTTTGACAAATCCTAATAAATCTTGAAACGCTTGTTTAGGGTTGTTGATTGCTTCCTTTAAACGGTCAAATATTGCCAACGCTTTATCTTGCAGGAAGCCAACAAACACCGCAAAAATTTCTTTAACAGGTGCTAAAGCCCTAGCAATTGCATCCGCCCCTCTTTGAGTACTAGCAAATGCACCAATTAAACTACCTAAAGCCACCACTATCGCACCTATACCCGTAGATATTAGGGCAATTCTAAACAATTTTAACGTTTTTACACTCCCATTTGTAGCTGTTGCTTGGGCTTTCATGGCGGTTGTAAATCCTGTTAATGCGGTTTTAATCTGCCCTAAAGTGCCTATTATCGTTTGAATTTGTCCGCCAAAGCCACCCATTATAGGTAAACTTGATTGTATTGCGTCTGAGTAACTACCAACCATTACTTGGGTGTTACCAATGCTTACTTGTAATTCTTTATATTCAGCGTCCTGAGCTTGTATAGTACGCAATAATTCGCCCCCGATTGCGTCATTTTCTCGCTCCTCTTTGCTTAAATTTTGATACGCTTGTTTATTCTTGGATAATTCCGCGCTTAGTTGCTTTATACTCATACCAGCACCCGCCGACGCTTTAGCGTTTGCCATGTATGCCGTTTCAGCTTGGCGCGTTGCTTCCTTTAACGACTTTGTTTCGGCTTCCAATTTAACTTGGCTTTCGTAATATTCCTCTTGCGAAATAGTACCTAGTTTTAAAGCTTCCTTATTTTCTTTTTGTTTTGCAGTTAAATCTGCTAACTCCTTTTTAAGTTTCGCTAAGTTTTTAGTTGCATCATCCGCACCCTCAAAGTTTAGTTTGTAAATTAATTCTTCAGCCATTTTCTATTCGTATATTAAATTAATAAAGTTTCCATTATCATCAACATCAAGCACGTTAATTAATTGCCCTGTCGTGTCGTCTTCAAACAAAACAAATCTTGCTGGTTGGTTTTGTTGGTTTTGCGTATTTGCATTTATATTCGTTCGTTGGCTCGGATCAACGGTCAAAGGCGCATAATCTTTGTAAGTTAGCAACTCCACGTTAACCAAATCATCATCTAATAAATTTGCTTCAATACTTTGCACCGCATAATATCCCGCTAATTGTTGCGGTAAAGCAATATAAACGGGTTTACTAAAGTCAAAAGTTTTAATCTCGTATTTCGTTAACCGCACCTTACACTTAACCACTACGGCGTTCATTAAATTGCGTATATTCTTGCTCCAAAACCTTTCAAATAGTCCGTTTGTACCGTTAAAAGTTAACTTACTGCTATCACTAAACACTACCAAATCATCAAAGGCTTCCATAACAAAATTCGAATACTCAAAAATAACAGGACCAACTTGAATACTACTATTCACTATCCACCCTATACGTGGTGCATATCTGTTATTCGGGCTCGGTTGGTCTGTATCAACTCCAATTAATGGCGCGTACTCTTGGCGCACTATTGAAGAAACCACGCCGCTTGTACGCCCTTGTATGGTTGGCGCTATTAGTTTTGTTTCAAGTATAGTTTCGCCATTCGGGAACCTAGTGCCTAAATTATGAATATACTGCGCGTATGTACGGTTATTATTTTTTTCCCATTGTAGTAACCATTTGTCATCTGCATCGGCTTTGTATCGTAACTTTAAATCTCGGTTATAGTTTAGTTCGTTAAATATCTCGGGTGGATTTGTATAGTCGATTAAGTTCGTCCAATTACTAGCCAAACCAACACTTTGATAATATCCGTCTACATCAGCACTATCCACATCAACCCAACTATTGCGGGACTCTATCTTTACTACCTTGCGTTTAATATCCGCGTCAAAGTACAAATTAAACAAAAATTTAAAGTCGCTAATCAAATCAATGGCTTTCATTTCCTTAGGTACGACTTGACTAATTGCGTAGGTATCGCCCAACTCTATTTTAGCTTTAAATTGTATGTTGAAAGTGTTGGCATTAGGCACAAATCTATACATTGAAAAAATTTGAAAAGCGCCATTATCTAACCTTATATTATCTTTAACTAATTCAAAGGTGGCTAAATCCCCTTGCAACATATAAACACCCAAATCAACTTTTAAACCTGCAGGATTTGTTGAAGAATTTATAGGCATAAAGGCTTTTTGTATTCCGTTAACCAATATCCTTAAATTTATCAATGGGAAATTTGCCCCTGTTGCGGGTTTATATCTAAATATACTAACCCCCGGTCCTACTACGCTTTCTTCTATAAAGTCAGCGTTTGAACCTCTAAAATCAAAAGTAAAATTATAAAAACCGTCTTTCGGTGCTTCATACCCTCCTAATGTCGTGAATAAATCAAAGGCATCATCTATTTTAGTTTCGTATCTGCTATTTAAATTAAATCTTATTATTTCACTTGTTACCGCACTACCTGCGCTTTGAATTAATCTCCCTAACCTTCCTAAATCAATATTTAAAGTACTTCTCCATTGCGCAATAGTATCAACTATATCGCTTTCATCAAATTCAAAGTTAACGCCTAAATCAACCGCTAACCCTTTGTTATCGCCCGAACCGTTTACAAATTTGCTCGATAAAAAGTCGCTATCTATACTATAACCAACATCAGGATGTCCAAAAAACAACTCGAATAAATTACGCAAATAAAATACAGGTCGATACGTGCCTATATCGTTGGCGGTGTTCCTATCTACAAATGGATAAAATATATCATTAATTGAACGTCCCGAAGTGTTAACCGCAGTTATTCCCGACTGCGTGAAATTTTGCGTGTCGTTTTTCCAATCTAAATCTTTAACCAAAATATTTGCGCCTTCCTCAATCCACTCAGCATTTCCCCCGAAGAAGTTGCAAACGTATTTGTCCATAAACCTAGACGCGCGAACCTCGACAAATCCACGTTGGTATTCAGCACCGTTTAACACTATAACCGCTTCTTGTTTGCCTAATATAGATTTGTCTGCATAACTCACATACTCCATACCAAACAAAATGCTGTTATTATTCGCATTGTTTGGTATTTCAAAATCGTAACTGAAGTCACTCTCCCTTGCGGTTACATCACTAATATTAGCAATACTTTTTTTAAGCACCAAAGGAAAGTCGGTAAAATCTAACAAATCCAAATATCCTTTACCTATTATGTAAATCTGTAAATCTTCCATTATACAACATTTATACGTTTGTTAGCCATTACCATGTTAAAAGTAACTCGGTTTATTGGCTCGTGATAATTGTAATCTTCCGTAGTTGCGTTTTCAACTATTACAGGTATTATTTGCGCTCCTATCTTTACAGCAACTTGCGGACTTACCGAAATGTAGTTCAATTTTTCTATATCTTCCATTTTTTCATAGTCGCTCCAAATGGTAAACCTCTTAACACTTTCAACCATGTAATTATTCTGCCCTCTATCATATGAAGTAGGGTTAACTGGTCTTACTTTCTCAAATGATTTTTTATTTATTTGCGTTCCAAAGGCAAAATTGGAATTAAACAATGTAATTTCCATTGCTCCAAATTGGTTAATCCATAATACTTCTACATATTGACAAGGCTCAGCAACCTTTTCAAAGGTGTAAATTCTGCTCCTAAGCGTACGACTAAACCCCGAACCGCCAACATCAGCAATAAATATACTCATTTTCGTGGCTGTTGGTTGGTTAAATTGTTGTATTAACGTGCTCCCGTAGTTTATATCACTCCCTAAAGTATCGTCAAATACAGGCAATACCTCAGCGTCCGAAACAATACTATCACTTGCATCGGTAAACACTACGCACCACCTTTGACTATCGCCCGTTCTAAAGCTTGATAAAGCCACGTAGCTATTTAATATTACCTTTCTAGGGTTTAAAAAGTCGGTTAAAAGCAAATTTGTTGCTATACCTGTATTAGAATTTAGATAATCGGCAATATCAATAGGGTTTAAATCATCACTGCTGTAATTCATTACTACGTTTGTGCCACTTGCGGACGTTTCCCCACTTATAACATCGTTGTTTA
>Ga0208898_1002771_pt1 | contig 10541 bp, 10 predicted proteins | sample VirMetDEL_Mar_4_FD_184513 | JGI IMG/M metagenome (GOLD analysis project Ga0208898, IMG submission 184513) | Aqueous microbial communities from the Delaware River and Bay under freshwater to marine salinity gradient to study organic matter... | ecosystem: Environmental > Aquatic > Marine >...
TTGCGAACCCCTTGAACAACCCTGAGGCAACCTCCAATGTAGGCACGGCCATTGCCACACCGGCTCCAACACCAGCAGCAGGAGCAAGCCCAACAGAACCAGCCAAGGCTCCGACACCACCAGGTAGCGCATACTTGCCCAAACCTCCTGTGGTCTCATCAGTCAGCTTGGCAAGTTGCCCAGCCTTCTCTGCGACTTTGGATTCCAAGCTTGACAAGCCTCTGGCTGCTGCGCCAGTAGCCCTGGAAGCCAACTCAGCAGGCTTTGCTGCAACACTACCCAGTGCTTTGTTAATGAATGAGCCAACCTTGGTTGAGCCACCCGACATCAGGACAGTTGGGTCCAAAAAGTAGGATGCCGCTTCGGCCATCTCTGTGTTAATCGAAGCAGGGTCCGCTGAAATGCCAAACCGTGACAGAATGGTGGAGTCACCCTTTCTGGCCGCTTCCCTGATGGAGTCCATTTCCTTGATGGCAAGGAATCGGTTGTATTGGTCTTTCTTGGCGTCTCCTGTGTCTTGAATGTAGGGCTCAATGTATGTGTTCAGGTTGTCCCCGATACGCATAGCTAGGTTGCCTAAATCGTAAGTCCCACGGGCAGCACCTTCTGCCAAGGATGCTCCCATTTCCCCTAGCTGACCTTGTGCTGCCAAGTTCAAGGTAGACCGGACACCGTTCATGAGTTCGCTGGCGACAACCCCTGCTCCCTGTGCTACCAGTCCAGCCAAGTCCCCAACGGACAATTCCGGTTTCAGTTCCTGGTATCTTTGGAAGTCTTCAAACGAAACAGCAGACGCTGGTGTGGCAGGGTCTGCTATTCGTGACACGAACTGGTCATCTGTTTCAGGATAGGCCTTGTTCAGCGTCTCCTGGATGACATTGTCAGGCGTGTCGTCTGGAAACTGTTCAACTACGTCATATCCGTCTATGTAGTATTCTTTCATTGGGTGACAATGTTGCCGAATTTGTCGCGTGTCGTGACGCGAGGAGCTGCCTTGGCTTGGCCTGGGGCTTCCATGCCCATCGGGACAAGGATGGACTCTACAGCCTGCTGTCTCAGTTGCTTTTTAAGTTGAACGGTGCCTGGTTTGTCTCCTGGTTGTGGGAAATACTTGGTGAAATCCCTCTCAAACTCATCCTTGCCGATAACGGCACCAGACTCACGTCTCAGAACAGCAGTAATCCAGTCGCTTGCTGCTGTTTCATATTGTTTGCGTAAGTCGCTCTTCATGACGTTGGGCATTGCTGACGCAATACCTCCAAACGTCCCAGATGGGTCAAACTCTTTCACAAGGTCTTCCATCATTGATTCAGCATTCTGCATTCGCATAGCAAACCCGAGAGATTTCTGCTCACTTTCTGTCAGCTTTGGCTTGGCTTGCAGCTTGGCCTTCTCTAAAGCGAGTTTAGATTGCTCCAGTGTGTCTTTGGTCAGCATTTCATGCAACCGCACCGCTGCTCCTGGTGACTTCTTGAAGGCATTCGACCAGAAGTCTCCCAACCTCTTTGCTACTTCTTCAGGTGTCTCAGGGCGGGAAGCAGTCGCTCCCTCCGCTGCCTTGGCCTGAAGAGCGGATAACTGGTCGCGCAGGCTGGTGACCTCTTCGGGTTCTGGAGGCATCTGCTCGGGACCAATTGGTCCGCTTGGCTTGGCTTGCTCTGGTTTGCTCTGTGGTGATGGAGTGCTTGCTTGCGCTGGTCGGCTCGATTGGGCTTGCCGCATGGCACGCATCTCGTCTCTCATCTGGCTGACATCACTCCGCTGAGTTCTAGGCCTGGGAGCTGCTGACTGCCCCGGGAACAAACCAATGCTGACATTTGGAGTATCCCTTTGTTGCAAGCTCTTTGCTATTCCCGCAGGCAACTCGGCCAGACGGTCTGCCACACCTGGCCCTGCTTGCCCATAGAATTGGTTCACGTCAGGCTGCACTGGTTGCTCTGCCTGTGTTGGGTAGGCAATCTCAGGGATGAACCTGTTCCGCTGGATGGCTTGCCCTAGCTCGGATTCTGCTCGCTCGATTTGGGGACCAAAGTCAACCTGTTCACTCACGCTCTGAGGCCGCTTGGCCTGCTGGTAGCTGCTCAACACTTCACCAAACTGCTCCTCTTTCTGCTTGGCTAGTAGGGACGGGGCATTCTGACTAAATGATAGCAGCTCATCAAAGCCCATCGAGTTGGCCCTGTCCTTGTCAAGCAATCCAAGGTTGACCATGGCTTCCCGCATTCCCTTGCTGGCACCTGCTCGACGTTTGTATTCGGCAATGCCTTGTCCGATGGATTTACCAATGCTGGCACCCATGTTGGCGAGGTTTGCCCCAATGAACTCCCCTGCACGTGGGTCCATTTGGACTATCCCCTGACCTGTGTATGACTGTTGTGAAAACGGCATAGTATTATTTAAACAAGGTTCGGATACGTGAATCCATCCACTTCCTGACAAAAGGCTTCAACCATGAGTTCTGGGTCAACCATTCAGCAAACCTCTTCCCATGTTTGACGTATAGGTCATGAAACCATCGTGGTGACTCTTCAGTCAGCCAATGCCTGAACAGAAGCCACATTGGGTTGCCTGCCCCATACACCTCGCGTGCTACCCAGCATTTGCCTTGAAAAATCCCGCCAGCAGCAGACCCAATTCCTTGAGCAATGCCAGACATAGCACCAGACATGGCGTTGGCAGATGCGATGTTCGCGTTCAGCTTCGCATTGTAGTTGTTTGCATACAACGACCCCGCATAGGCAGACTCTGGGTTGAACACACTACCAGGATTGAATCCCTGGCCCTGCCCTGCTATGCCAGCCGCTTGCCCAACCTGCACACCTGGCCTTCCGAGAATAGCCAAGAATGGGTCTGTGGCGGTAGCTGCATTCATTCCGACCACGTTCTGGGCGAACTGCTGCCTGCGCCTCTGAAGCTGCTCTGCTTGCAGTCCCTTAATCAAAGCCTCCTGGCCAACGTCAGCCATGCCATAGCCCATGCCTCTTGCTGCCTGACTTCCCCGTATTTGCTGCTCAATCTCACGGGCCAATGCTGGAGGCAGGCTTGCCCCTGCGTCCAGTTCAGACATGGCCTGCTGGTTCAACCTGTCTAGCAGTGCTGCCTGCTCTGGGTTGGCACTACGGAAGGCTTCGGTGGCTCGCTGACCGAGCTGCTCAACGTCAGCAATGTCAGCTTCCCGTGACACCCTGTTTCCTGCTGCGTCCGCTCTGGACAGACCAGGCATGATGTCCTTTTCGTAAAGCTCAAGCAATCCTGGTTGACCGTCCTTGCCTGTCATGACATCCCTCAAGATGTCCAGGTCAAGTTGCGCGTACGCAGCCCTACCATAATCAGGGTTTGCTTCAGCAGCATACAAGTCTGGTGCCAGGTCAATTTGTGCCTGCAATGATTCCCGTGTCTCCTTGGCGTAATCCCTGTCGGGTGGTGCCTTTGCGCTATACATTCCCATGATAATTGTCTTTCTGGTATTCCCGGTGGAGTGTTGTAAATTCCCGCAGAGCCTTCCACCCACCGCAAAGGTAGACCACTGCAAACATCACTTCGTGATAATAACTTTTCAGCACATCCGAATGCACCCTTTTAACCTGGTCCTCTGACTTCTCCCACTTATTTGCATCCAGCCAGGCATTGCATGACATGATAAGCAGAGGCATAAGGAACCCTTGGTGTGCTGTATAAAATGGGTTCTTGGACAATGCCAGCATCCACGCCAGCTCTGCTTCGATTAACTGCTCGTCCGTCAATCCCTTGTCACCATCAATGATGTCATCAAGCTGGTGTGACCTCTCAGCAAACAACTCCACAAATTGCCAAGCCGACTCATTGTTGTGGGTCAGGCGCATGAAGTCATCCTTTATGGAGCGGTCAAATGTCATGCTATTTTCCACAGAGTGAATGTTGTGTAGACCTCTGGTTGACCTAAGTTTGCCGCCTTGCCAAACCCGCCAGTCACGGCTGCTCCAGCGATTTGTCGTATCTCAAGTGTGTTGGCACCGCCAGATGACAGAGTGAACCTTCCCTTCAATGGGAGCCAACCGCTTTCTGCATTGCTTGCTTGCGTAACAGCAGCACCACCGTAGACTAGAATACTACTTCCAGTAGTGTCATACAGCCAAGCAGTGGTGTTCTGTGCTGCTGAGTCATAACTGACCAGGCCGTCGATAACATACGTCCCGTCTTCAAGTGCAAATGATGTCCCGCCAAGCGTGACAATGCCGTCAGGGTCTGTCTTGTTGGTCACCTTGCGTGCGGAGGCAGATGTTGTGGATGCTTCCGCAGCAGTGTTGGTGGATTCTTGGTGCCAAACTGTTGCCACACTAATGGCACCAGGCTTGGCTTCCCATTGTATGTTTCCTGATGAGTCCGTGCTGATGTATTTGTCTGCACCAGACGTGACAATCTGGGAAATGTTGACAGTGCTTACCCCGGCTTGCGCTGCCCATTCTGGGTCTGCCCCAGTTCCGTTTGTTTTCAGGAAGTTGCCAGCAGTGCCAGGGTTCAAAGTCACCAGGTCACCGTTTGAGTCATAATACAAGACTTGACCGTGTGTGCCGCTTGCCAGCTTGGTCAGGTCTATGTTGTGGTCGGCTATCTTGCTGTTGATGTCAATCGTGCTGGCAAGCTTGGCAGTGGTGATGGACCCGTCTGCTATCTCTCCGGACTCGGCTTGCCCGTCTAGTGTGATAACCGGACTGCCAAGCAGGTTTAGCTTGCTGTATGTGACCTTCTCCGAATCCGAGAAGGAATAACCTGGGGTTACTGAAAAAGAAAGTGCCATAGCTTTAACTGATTGTCAGGTTACCGCTCACTTGAACATACCATTTTTGGCTCAAGTCAGTGTAGAAAATAGCCATCTGCTTTGTGGGTATAACGACCGAGGTTGAGATACTCGTATCCCCCCAGAAGCTGCTCGTTATGGTGGCATTGCCTGAACTGTTGTTGATAACCACCTTCGACGAGATGACATTGACTGTCGGCTCCGGTAAAGCATATGAATCTGACACTGAAATCACACTGACGGCGACATCAGCAGTTAGGGTGTTTGCTTCCGTGTCATTAATAGTTTGCCTGACCGTGGAAGGAGTGCCAATGCCTACCGTGGGGTTGCCTGATATGCCGGTCGCGTTTGAGACCGAGAGGCCATTATCACCTGATATGGACCTTGCATAAGCATTGCCCAAGCTGTCCACCGACACCAAGCCAGACCCTGCTAGTTCATCAATGGCCCGGATGTTGTAGCCTTCGGCATAGTTCAGGTGTTCCATGGCAGTGATAAGCTCTGCCCGTGTCACCGTGGTGGTGGAAATGGGACCGTTCGTCCCGTCATAAGAAAAGTTTTTTGCGCTGTCTGGCATTACCAAAGTCCTCCGTGCTGTCCGTCTCTTCGTTGTCCTGGCACATTGCCAGACGTGATTGTATGAAGTCTCACCCTGCCATCTGTGACCTCAACCTTGAGCTGGTAGTAGGCACCACGCCTGTCTACACGAAGCTTGTGGGTCCAATACTGGTAAAGGTCCAACTGAGTCCCAGCTACGTCCAGCAGTGTTCCTCCACCGGGCTGGGCTGTGTCCAAGACGACTGAGTAGTCCTCCCTGGATGCTGTCGCATGGTCCTGTCCCGTGTTGGTGACTGCCCAGTCCTCAATCCCAAATGTAAGGTATTTTGTCCTGGAAGGGAAGGTGAAAGTGGTGTCGTCAATCAGAACAGATTCCTCCTTAACCCCGTCCACAATGGCTGTAACCTTGTATTTCGGGCACCATGTCGAAATGAACATCTGGGATTGAAGGAACCTTTGCCTGTTCCCTGCTTCAAACCCATATCCACGGGTGACAAGCAGGAAATTGATAGGTCTGTCCTCGATGTCTTCGGACTGCGAGCAGATAGCTTGCAGGTATGGGTCATTGGTGGAAATCAGGATTGGGGAATCATTGGTGAACCGGACCCCACAGTCCAACTGTGACACAGAGTCTGTGTTATGGGTCCATCCATCACTTGTATAACCGAGATACAGATTGTCGGCTGGAAGGTCGCATGGTGCCACTGATGGGTCATCTCCAACGCCCCACAACCAGCCCGATTCAGCATCGTTGGTATTGGTAGTGACATCCTCAACCATAGTGTCCCCGTCATCCTCCAATAAGAAGCTGTCAGTTGTTCCGTCAATGATGTCCCTGGTTCTGGCCACAGTTACTTCAGTGCCACCGTTTACCTGCAAGGTGTTGCCCTGTTGTGGGTATCCTTTAACCAGCAAGTCACATGTGTATTGGAGCTGGCTGGCTAGTTGGCTTTCAAGCTCTCCGAATTCGTAAAGCCCAACCGTTCCAGAATAGTCCACATAATACAGGTGCTCAGACCCCTGGAAGTCTGCAATGAACAGATACTTGATTTTAATTGCGTCACCATCGTCATACCCTGACCAGGCTTGGTTCAGGAAGTCGTAGACAAGGACAGCATTGTTCTGCTGGCTTCCATCGATTGGAACCGATAAATAGTATCTGTCCCTCCAATAAGCCCCGCAGGCAGTCTCTCTGGCCACCGCAAAGTCAATCCGGTCTATGATTGGCTGAATAGGTGCGGACTGAGGTTGAGTCACTCCCTGCACCTTGTTGAGTTCGGTCTGACGTAGCGACACCACACCTCGCTGGCTCAGGAACCAGAGGTCGTCACCTGTGTTCGCAACTGACCTGGGCCCCACCAAGCCATACTCAGTTGTGATTTGGTCAAGGACAGCGTTCTGGGACCAGTCACCTGTGAGGTTGGACACTGCATAAATTGACGTGTCCTTGAAAACGACAACCGTGGTGTCGTTATACTTGTACAACCTTCGGATGTTGTCGCTGTCTCCCTGGTTGATTTTGAAGCTGGCATATACTGGGTCGTAGCTTGTGTAGTCCAGAATGTCAGACACTGCCACATGGTCTGCCTTGTAGCCAGCCGCAGGAGTGTGAGGGACAAGCAGCCGGTTCTGGAAGAACAGTGTGTTCTCTGCATTAGGTATGTTTTCCGTGCCAGCGATTGCTGCTGGGGCTTCTTCAAATCCGACATCCAGGCTTGACAAGACAAGGTGAGTGTCGCTCCCTCCTCGGCTCAAGATGCACTTATCAAAGGCTTGTGTAAACCAATACACATCCTCTGTGTTCGTGCTTTGGAAAGTGGTGTCAGGAACAGTTAAGGCAACACTGACGGGCACCTCCCTGGCCGCATTGCCCTGCCTGATGCGCCAAATCTTGACAGTCACATCATCGGTGGACCCTGCAACAAATATCCAGTCACGCCCATTTGGGTCATTCCAAACCCCGACACCATAAACCTTGCCAAATCGGCTGGTCAGGTAGTTGCCCCAGTTTATGTCACCACTGTCCCAGTCAATCGGGAATTCAAACCCAGCCACCCTGCCCCATGACAATGGCACAACACCTTTTCTGGGTTCTGCTATTCCATAACGGAATCGAGCGTTCCGTGCCTCACTAACATACCCGGGGCGAAGCAGGTGGGGTGCTGTCCGCATGTCCACACCGATGAACCCGTTGTCCCCGTCTGTTAAAGGGGCATTGTCGTTCTGGGTATACGTGCGGTGTTCTCTCATTTGTAAAAGCCTGCTTTAGTCAATACTTGGTCAAGGATTCGGTTGCTGTTATCCCAGTCCAACGCCATGCCTCGTTGCGCTGCCTTCAGTTCCTTCTCTGAGCCGCGCCTGTCATACACTTCACGCATCCGGTCCACTAAGCTGTCAATCCTTGGAACTGCCCAGAGGCCTCCGTTCTCATAATGGTTGCCAGCCGGTTTCAGGTCGAAGTCAACCGGGAAACCAACCGAGTCATCAAAGAACTCTGTAATGCCCCCGAAAGGAACCGCAATAACTGCCCTGCCTGTTGCCATGGCTTCGTGCTGCATCAACCCCCATCCTTCACCCTTGCTGGCACTGGCGAGGCAGTCCAGCTTCTGATACCACAGTGCTAGTTGATTTCGGCTCCAGAATTCCTTGCTGACTAACACCCGGTCGTCGTCAAAATCCAAATCAGGGTCATCAGGGTAACACTTAACGTGCAGTCGAACATCACGAACCTTTTTCGGAAACGCTTTTCTCCAGGCGTCAATGACATCTTGCAAACCTTTCCTGCAGCCCCCAGCAGCCGTTCTTCCAGCCGCACCAAAAATGAATACATTCTTCTGAAGTGGTGGCTTATAACTAAAAATGCCAGTGTCAATTCCCATCGGAACCTTTTCAATGGCCCTCTTGACTCCCTGTGCGTTAAAAGTCGTCTGGTTAAATGTGCTTGGCACCACCACCAAGTCTGCCATGTTCAGGTTTAACACACATTCCTTGTGGAGCTTGGTAGACTCCCACATGGTGTTGTAAACCACCCGCCGCTTGTCACCAGGGTTAAAGGTTGGGCAGTGTATGACCATCTCCCAGTCTTCCAGTTGGTGTTTGCCAACTACGGACTCACGAATCAGCCCTGGGATTGGAGCCTTGCCCAGCTCCTGGCGGACAGGGAATATCGTAATATCCCTCCCCTGCTTGTTTAACCCTTCTGCAACACGAAAAAGATGGAGACTATAACTTGAGTATCCATCAACCACACCTCTCAGATTTGCACGTTTCACGTTTTCAATTTGCCTCGTTCTCGTTCCAGTTCTGTCAGCAATGCCAAAAGCTCTGACCTCTGTTTGTCATCAGTCGCACTGGCAAGCCTTCCCTCAAGCTTTCTGACCTGCTTGGCAATGGCTTCGTCAGCCGCACTCAGTGTTGCCTTCACGGCACTGCTGCTTTGCACCACTTTCTTGATGGCGAACAGCACTACCAAGACACCAATACCAAGGTAAGCCAGTTTAACACCACTTGGTATACTGTTCTCAATGCCGCCCAACAAAGACTGGTCACCGTTGCCAGACTCGCTATTATCCATGCTGACCTCAACAAAGCCTCCTTGAGGGTTGCTTTCAAGTGCTGCCACTGCAACTTTGAATCGTTCTTTCTGGTCCCTCGACCATTTCTCAGAGACCTCCGTAGTGGCGTTCGTTTGCCGCTCCGCGAGTGGGATTCCTGCACACCCTGCCAAGAGCCATGCTGTGAGGACCGTAAAGACTGTTTCACAATAGCGTTTCATCTTCGTGTTTCTGTGTTGGGTTTAATATCTTGCGCCACACCACAACCCCTTTGCCAACCATATAAATTAAGGTAGCGAATGCTATCAGTAGCTTAAGCACCAGGTGCAGGTCGCTGCCAGTCACGGTCCAGCCGAGAAAGGCAGCAGCCCACACTTTGGATGCATCTACCAAGTCATGGCATAGCCTGTCCAACATGGTTTTATTCTGGCACAACAGCAGCGTCAAATCCAGCCATAATGTCAGCAACCGAATCCATTGTGATTTGGTTGGAAGCATTGTAGGCAGTGACTGCGGCGACAACCTGCGTGAGCAGGACTTCCGTGTTGGCACGGTTGACTGGTTCCGACAATTCCTCCCGTGCTGCCAGCAGAGACTTGGCTTTGCCCAGCAGTTGGAGGATGGTGGACTTGCCGTTGTCGGCAGCAAGCTGTGAGTCAATGCCAGCTATCTGGCCTCTTAGGTATGTGATTTGTGGGTCCATAGTGTTTTATTAAATTTGGTAGGTGCCGCTGAAACGTAGTTGACTGCTATTTCCAAAATTTGTGTCATCGAGCGCGGCGGTTCCAGTAGCTCCCCAATCGTAAAGGTTAATTGTTGTTGCTCCTGCATTAACCCGAGCCGTAATAGCACTGGTCAGACCAGCCATAGACGACACATAATTGGCGACAATTGAATCAGTCACGGTTGAGGTAGCCCGTGATGTAAACGGTAATCCACCAATGACTGCGGCACCTGTGTCCGTTCCTTTATTGGACAAGTTGATTTCAGCAGTGACGTGTACAATGTTGCCGATGCGAGTGTAGTAACCAGACTGAGCGTTATAAGTAATACCAGTGCTACCGCCTCCGAATGTAATAGAAGGAGTCCACGTTCCGGTTTCATACACTGGTTGTTCCCGCCCAGTAAGGCTGACACTGGTTCCTGTTCCGACAAATGCATTGTCGCTCAGGTCGTAGAGTTTGCTAGTGCTAGTGTCATACTGCTCGGCCCGGAAGTCTGCAAGGGTGCCGATTTCGGTAATTTTGATGTTTCTAACATACAGAACATCATCTGAGCCTGCATCTTGAAAAGTTTGCAGGCCACCATCCAAAGCATAAACATACAAGTAAACAGCAGATGAGGCAGTAGACTCTTTAAACTCTGCTGAGAAAGTAACCCAAGAATCAAGCGATGGGCTGGCAGCATTTAATAACGTATCTGGTGAAGACCCCCCTGCCTGAATCAAAACCCCATCAACATTGCTTTGTGCACTCGGGATATAAAACTCACCATCGACACGATACCTCTTACCTTTTGAAAACGCCCCGCTTCCGCCCGTGTAGCGCAAATAATGCACACCACTTGTTGCATCGACAGTCAGTCTCAAATTGTCATTCTTGCCACCGATTGAATCTACATTGCCTGCCGCTGTGCCGTTAGTTGCATCCCAT
>Ga0208898_1002772_pt1 | contig 10540 bp, 22 predicted proteins | sample VirMetDEL_Mar_4_FD_184513 | JGI IMG/M metagenome (GOLD analysis project Ga0208898, IMG submission 184513) | Aqueous microbial communities from the Delaware River and Bay under freshwater to marine salinity gradient to study organic matter... | ecosystem: Environmental > Aquatic > Marine >...
TGTTAAAAGCAAATCACTCAACTAAGGTCTCTGAAAAGTTTACCGTTGACGATGATAAGATCATTATCAAGAAAACCTTTGACGCATCCCACATGCTCAAGGACGCGGCACAAGCGCGTGAGGTAACACAGAACAGCTTTGGCTCGGATTACAAGCATGTGGGCAACGTAGACATGGGTTTGCTGTCCGTATGGCTTAAAGAGGCAGGTGTGTCTTGGACTGATACACAAGCGGTCAAAGATGTGTTAAAACGTAAGTTGGCAAGCAACGAATTTAGCGCCCTTCGGGTCTGGGAAGGTAGTTACTAAGATGGAAATGGACGCGATTTTGAATATACTTTTCGGAGTTGTCATCGCTGGCATTGGCTGGTGGTTAAAGACGCAACGCGAAGAGCTGGATCGCCTTCGTATTCTGCTTAATCGAACCCGCGAAGAAATGGCTAAAGAATACGTCACAAAGTCTGACAGCTCTGAGGTTCTTTCTCAAATTATGAACAAGTTTGATCGGCTTGAAGAGAAAATTGACCGACTAATGGAGCGGTAAGATGATTGAGGTTCTCGCTCTCGCAAGTGCGGTTAGCACTATCGCAGGCGGGATCAGTTCCGCCGTGCAAGCGGGCAAGGACGTTGGCTCTGTGCTGCCGCAGTTTGGCAAGCTGGCAAAGCTGGAAGCCGACATTCACCTCGCAGAGCAGGGCAGGCATAAAGGCCCGCTGGGCAGGCTTACCTCTACTGAGGAGGAAGGCTTTGCAATTGCCAATGCCAAGATAAAACATAAGGAAGCTATGGATACCCTTCGCAGCCATTGCCAGCTATATGGACCGCCGGGGATGTGGGAGACAGTGCAACGTGAGATGGGTGCAGCCAGAGCGCGGCAGAAGAAAGCTCTGGAGGAGCAAGCCGCTAAACGTGACCGCATCTTTTACTTCATTACGATTGCGGTCGCCTGCATAGTTTTTGCAGTCGGCAGCGGCGGCTTGCTCTGGCTCGCAGCCTTGCTAGCGGATGAGGTGAGATAATGTGGGTGCTTCTTTGGTTTCAGCTTTCTGCAAGCGTCATTCACTTCGAGGTTGGCCAGTATAGCTCTGAAAAAGATTGCACGGATGAGCTGCGCAGGGCGTCTGTTCTGGTGACGAAGAACAATGAGTATCTGCAATGCTTAAAAATTACGAAAGGTAAATAGAATGGCACACACGATACTTGATGACTGGAAGGTTCTGCCGCGCTTGATGATGCTGGCGGTTACTGTGCTGACCTATCAGGCGGTACATTGGTTTATGTCGTTACCTGACCCCAGCGTTGCCCAGTCAGGGCTTGTCAGCGTCTGTATGGGGGCGCTCACAGGCTGCTTTGGCATCTGGATGGGTAAGGAGTCCAAAACGAGCGTAACCAACACTGGTTCAAGCTCAAAAGTCGAGTATGAGGTGGGGCAATGAGCTTTCTCAGAGATCTGATAGCGCCAGCCACAGAGTTGGCAGGAAAATTCATTCAAGACAAAGATCAGGCCGCACGGCTCGCGCATGAGTTAAGCACGATGGCCGACAAGCACGCCCAAGAAGCCATGCTTGCGCAGATCGAGGTCAACAAGGCTGAAGCGGCCAGTGGCTCAGTGTTTAAGGGCGGCTGGCGTCCTTTTATCGGATGGGTTTGCGGCGCTGCTTTTGCATACCACTTTGTCCTACAGCCATTCATCGTCTTCGGCGTTACCGTTGCTGGCGTCGAGATACCGGAGCTGCCTACATTTGACATGGGCAGCTTGATGACCGTTATGATGGGAATGCTCGGCTTGGGCGGTCTCCGCAGCTACGAAAAGAAACAGGGGCTAACGAAGTAATGGAAAACATCAAACTACCTCTGGCCCTTGTTGCTGCAATGGCCGTCCAGTTGGCCGCTGGTGTGTGGTGGGTCAGCCAGCAGGCTGCAACTATTGCCAGCCTAGAAGAGACTGTCGGTCAAATAGGCTCTCGCATGGCCATCGAAGACAACATCAATTTGAAGCGCGATGTCCAAGACAACGCGATGGAGCTGGAATATGCTTTCGTTGAGGTTGAGGAGATTTGGGATGAGCTGGCATCTATGACAATGGCCATTGGTGAGATCAACAAAATCAAGCAAAGGGTTGCTCTTATCGAGAACGATTTGAAATATATTAACCGTGACCACAACGGCATCATGGATATGAAGGGCGGCAAATAGTCATGTTCCTCGCGGCCCTCCTGATATGCTCGACATTGGAGGCGCAATCCTGTGTGGTCGTCGCAAATACGAACAATATATGGTACAACGAGGCTAAGTGTCAGGCAGACGCGATGAACTTGGCGCTTGAACTGGTTGACAAGGGCTTTGCCGTAAGGCCGTATTGTTTCAAAGTTGGAGAAAACACATGAGTAGAGCTACACCAGCGAAGGGCAAGGCCCGAGTTAAAGTTACATCAAGCGGGCGCAAGGTCAGCTATGGGCAAGCGGGCAAAGCGAAAGACGGCGGGCCACGGGTCAAGCCCGGCACATCCAAGGGCGATGCGTATTGCGCACGCTCTGCCGCGCAGAAGAAAAAGTTTCCCAAGGCTGCGGCTGATCCAAACAGCCCACTAAATCTTTCACGCAAGCGCTGGAAATGCTCCGGCACTAAATCGAAGAGGACTTAATGAAATGGGACTGTATTCAAACATCGCAAAAAAGCGTGCGCGCATTAAAGCCGGAAGCGGAGAGAAAATGCGCAAGCCCGGCACTAAAGGAGCGCCAACGGCCAGTGCATTTAAAGCGGCTGCCAAGACAGCAAAGAAAAAGGCTAAAAAATGAGCAAGGCAATGGCAACGCTCCAAGCTAAAATCGGCGCAACAGCCGATGGCGAGTTTGGCCCAAATACAGCGCGAGCAATCGCAAAGCACTTCAACCTATCCCCGGCGCGTGGCGCTCACTTGATGGGGCAGGCATCGCATGAGAGTGGTGGCTTCAAGCGCACCCGTGAGAGCCTGTATTACAGCACGCCAGAGCGCATCCAAGCTGTTTGGCCATCGCGCTTCCCAACTGTTGCCGATGCAGAGCCGTATGCCAAAAACCCAACCGGGCTTGCTGGCAAGGTTTACGCTGGCCGCATGGGCAATGAGAATGAAGCGCAGGCCAGCCTGTACATTGGTCGAGGATTTCTTCAGTTGACCGGGCGGAATAATTATCGGGCGTTTGCGTCCGACATGGGCGTGCCGAAGGTTATGACCGACCCAGACTTGGTGGCTGACGAATATGCCTTTGAGACTGCGCTGTGGTTCTTCAATAAGAATGGATTGTTTGCCATTGCCGACGAGGGTGTGACGGATGACGCTATCAAGCGCATAACCAAGCGTGTGAACGGCGGCTATCATGGTCTGGATGATCGAAGCAACCAGAGCAAGAAAATCCACACTTGGCTCATGGCTTAGCTAACTGGACTAAGCTAAGTGGCCAAGCAAGATCAAAAAGCCAGCGCAGCGGTGGGTAGGGCCGGAGAGCATTTAGCCCTCGCCTATTTGTCGCTCGCTGGCTACATCTGCACGCTCTGCCAGATCAAAGACCACGATGCGTATATACAGACGGATACACAGACGTTGACCTTACAGGTTAAGACAGCCAGCAAGACGCATAAAACCAGCAGAAGTTACGCATTCCACACGCCGAAAAAGAACGTCGATGTGTCAGACGTGTTTGCGTTTGTATCCATTGAATTAGGCGCTGTGATCTTCCGCCGAGGTGATGAGCTGACTTCTGTGACAACATACATTTCGCCAGAGGAATTTATGGATGAAAAGCAGTCGATGCAAAAAACATTCGACAGCTTCAAATAACCGCTTGTGGGTTGGTGTACGGTTGATTAGAAAGTCTGAGTGGGTGGCTTAACCGTAACCGTTGTTTATTGGTTGTGCGTTACCGAATGTGCCAACATCACGCCACCCACACGACTTCAAAATATAATTGCGACCAGCATCATTAAGCCAGCGCCGCTTGCGAAGCCAAAGATGGCTCCGACAAGTCCGGCGATGTGAATTTTACGCTCTACATCTTCGTCAATCATCTAAACTCTCCACCATTTGTATTCTCTCGCCAATCCAACGCATAACCGGAACAGCCATTGAGTTGCCCATTGCCTTATATCGAGGCCCATCCGGGCAATCTTCTGCTGGTTTATTGCGCCACGGTATTTGCGTGTAGTCGTCAGGGAAGCCTTGCAAGCGTTCGCATTCAGTTGGGGTTAGGCGGCGGGCTGCGCTGGTACTATGTAGAATGTGTCCGGCGTTTATATCTTGCTGGGTTACAGTGCCTCCCGCGCTACTTGCGCGCGTTAATGTCCCCACCACCGCTGGCGTCTTGCTCTTGTCCAGCGTTGGCGTGACTTCCGTTGACACGCTGTCGCCTTGGTTGGCGCTGTTTTGCGCGCCGAAGGCTATTGGTTGCAATATGTGGTAGTCGCCCGTTAATGCCTCCTGATTACCCAACCACAGCTTTGTGCCAGCGCTAGCCATCAATGTGCCAATATTAGGTTTCCCACTAGCAACTACTGGCACAATAGCCTCAGTCTCTACTGACTCGTTTCCTGTGCGACTGAATGGAGCGCCTGTTGTAACTGTGGGGGCAGCTTTTTGCCCCGCTTCTCGGCTCGGCGCAGGATGCCCTGACAGGCTTTCGCGCTCAAATAGAACCGCTGCGGCACGTCGCCAGTCTCCAAGGTATCCGACAACGAACACACGCTTGCGTCGCTGGGCCACGTTGAAGTATTGAGCGTCAAGGCTTCTGTAGGCGAACCCATACCCGAGCTGGCCCAACGCCCCGAGGAAGGTTCCAAAATCCCGTCCTCGTTGGCTAGACAAGACGCCGGGGACGTTCTCCCAAACCAGCCACTTGGGCTGATATTGTGCAGCAATGGCAAGATAGGTGAGCATAAGGTTGCCTCTTGGGTCATCAAGTCCTTTGCGAAGTCCTGCGACTGAAAAACTTTGGCAGGGGGTTCCTCCGACCAAAAGGTCAATTGATCTGTCAATGGGCCACTCCTTAAATTGTGTCATGTCGCCAAGGTTAGGGACATCTGGGTAATGATGCGCCAGCACGGCGCTTGGGAACTTTTCTATCTCGCTAAACCACTGCGGTTCCCAGCCAAGTGGATGCCACGCGGCGGTGGCGGCTTCAACGCCAGAGCAAACTGAGCCGTATTTCATGTGTCACCCTCATCAAAACAGTTATTCAACGGCTGAATAGGTTGCTTACTAAATACCCATCGCCACTGGCGCTTGGTGTAACCCGGAACTTCAACAAAATCACGCACGCGGTAAACCTTGTTCGCTTGCCACATTTTCTTGAGATAGCTTGACGTGCGAGGAATGCTGTCACCCAGCAGCTCAGCCGCCTCAGCTGCCGTCACGCGCTGGTCATACGGGATCAAGGAAAACAGGCGATTGCCTTGGTCAATGCTGTGTTGTTTGCTGGCCTCAGCTGCGCGCTGCATAGATGGGGCCATAGTTGTCGGCCGACGCGGGCCAGATGGCAGAGCTTCACGTTTGCGCTGGCGATACATGAGATTTTCAAACTCCCACAGGCAATGGCCGTATGTGATCTCGTAACGCTCGTGCTTATCGGTTACGCCCTCCAGCTTGGCCCTCAATCGCTCTGCTGCATCTTTTTCATATCGCGCTTTAGCAGATCGAGAAGCGCTTTCTGCTCTTCCAGCCGTTGCTTTAAGTTTGGCCTCATCGCCGTCTTCTGCTCGGTCAGCATTATGCTGTTGTTGCGCTCCAGCCTTTTTATAATAATCTGAGTTTGGTCCGTACTCACGTTTTTTCCTTTCGAGTTTTATGTTCGCAGCCGAACAAATGCGATATATTGTTGACGGTGATACGCGCAGCAATTCTGCGGTTTCAATTTGTGACATGCCTTGCTGAGCGCAGTCAAGAACGTGGCGGGTGAGCGCATCTGGATCGTATTTCATTCGTCTTCCTCGCAAAATAAGCCACAGTCGGGCATAGTTTTCAATGGGCGACCCTTCGCCTTGGGATCAAGTTCATCAAGAAAGATGCGCTCATTCTTTACGCGCACAAGCCTTGCTCCCAGCCTGCGTGATTGCTCTGCACGCTGATCAAAGACTTCTGGAAATTCGCGGCGCACCAAATTCCAATATGTCGGGCTGGTCGCCTTTACACAGCCAATGCAGTTAGCGTTTGGAAAACCGCGCCCGTAAATCTCAGGCAACTTTATGCCAGCGGCACGGATCATGTCGGCACAATCATTCTTTGTCATGTTGGCGTCAATCAGGATCGGCAATACATTGTCCCGCTCAGTCATAACAAACCTGTCATGCCTGTTGCGCTCATCAACGGTAAAGCCAAGAACATGCCAATCAACTGGATGGCTTTCCTCCCACTCTTGGCGAGCGCGCTTTTTAAGCTCAACCGTACATGGTGCGCCGTGTGGGAAAGCCATGCCCTTGCGGCGGTCAAATACGTCAACCACAGATGCCAATGGATATTTTGAATTGACTGCGTATTGAATATCAATGCCAACCCATTTGGCCACATCTTCAGCAAAACGCTTGTTATCGTGATGCTCCTCAATAACAGGATTGTTGACAGCGTACACATTGTCAGCGCCATACTTGTCAACGGTTAGCTTGAGTGCCGCAGCACTGGCCGCGCCGCAAGAAAACCAGACTGCAATTTTCATTCGTCTTCCTCCATTGGTTCAATCTTACCCTTGCCATCGCAGTTATCGCAATCTTCCATAACGGATTCAAAGTCGCCATGCCAAGTTGAGCTTTGACGAACCCAAACATCGCGCTCAACCTCGCCTTCGCCATCGCACTCAGGGCAGTTAATCTTATTGTTCATAGCATTGCGCTCCTGATGAACAATGGCACTGCAAACAGAGCCAAGAGAAATATGATTTCGGCGGCAATTTCTAGCTTATGTTTCATTGTTGGTTCTCCCGGTTTGAGTGGGGAGCCGAAGCTCCCCGGTTGTGTTAAATGTAAAATTTGCCTACGCCGCCACCAATGTCTGAGAACCGTCTATCAGCGTGCAAAACTTTTTTTCCACCGCGCGGGCCGATAACAACAGACAAGGTGGTGGCGTATAACGTGCCTTCCCCGAAGCAGCAGAAGCTGGCGTATGAGCCATGATCGGATACATCAATGCGTAAATCATACTCTGGAGCATCTCCTTCGATTGAACTCTGCGTGTTTTTCTTCATTGCAGACATCAAGCGAAGTGCTGCTCGCTTTTGAGACATGTTGAGTTTTGATGCGTCGATTTTTTCGATTGCTGTTGCGATTGTCATATCCGTTCTCCATCTGTTTATACAATCACACTAATCCGCAAATCATCCTATGTAAATACTAAAGATGCACTTGCATAAACTTTTTTTAGGATGTAACGTCCTATCAAATTAACCTTGGAGGGTGACATGAAGAAAGAAAGTCGTGTGGTCTTAACTGAAGCCCAGCATGAGGCGCTGACGTTAGCCGCCGAGCGCACTGGCATGGCGCTGGCCACGTTTATCAGGTCGGCGGCACTAACCGTGGCGGCCAATGCAGGCATTCACGCTGAACAGCCGCGAGCTGACTAATGGTCAACGGGCGCAATAAGGGTGCAAGTTTCGAGCGGGAAGTTGCCAACATGCTGCGCGATGAGCTGGGCATAGGCTTCAAGCGCGACCTCGAGCAATACCGCGCTGGCGCTCATGCTGACCTGATCCCAGACGATCCGGCATTTCCGTTTACGTTGGAGCTAAAACGATACAAGGACGGCCCAATCGGCGGTTCGCCTTCATGGTGGGAGCAGGTCAAAACCGCCGCCGAGCGTGAGCAAAAGATACCCTGCCTAATATATAAATACGACCGTAAGCCGATGCGATGTGTGATCCCGCTGGCTGCGCTAACCGATTGTGATCACGATTACACAGTAGAGGTCGATTTTGAGACCTTCTGCTTTATTGCTAGGGAGGCAATGCAATGACTGAAGACCAAATTAAAACTTTAATTGACCACGCCGCCGAGAGCCTTGGCCATCAGTGGAACATGCACGGTAGTGGCTCAGGCGTAGCCGATGCGCTTGACACTATGGCCAGAGGTGATGGCAACATTCGTGGAATAGCTCAAGCACTGTTCCAAATCGGTGATGCGCTTGAGTCAATCTCAAAAACTTACGCTCGTGAGCTTGATGCAAAGCTAGAAGGCGAAATATAATGAGCATGATCCCAGCCGACAGACTAACCAACACGGAATACCATGCCAAAAAGGATCACATATCGTCATCTGACGTTAAGATGGTTCACAGCAAGTCGCTGGCACATTGGAAGGCGAAGACATACAGCCCAAGCCCAGTGTTTGATATGGGAACCGCCGTACACGCAATGGTGTTAGAGGATGGCAAAAGCATCATCCGTGGGCCAGAGACCCGCCGGGGCAAGGCTTGGACGGAGGCACATGAAGAAGCACAGGCAAACGATCAGACCTTGCTGACCGCCGGCGACTATGACCTTGCGCGGAATATTGCCGATAGCGTGCTGTTTCATCCAGCGGGTCAACGCATGGCTGGGCCGACAACGGTCAACGAGGCCAGCTTTTTTGCCACTGACCCTGAGACTGGGCTGAAAATCAAGTGCCGCCCAGATAGCTATTGGGATGCCAAAGGTGTCCTATACGATCTCAAGACGTGTCAGGATGCTTCACCCAGAGGCGTGGCGAAGGACATGATTTCGTACAACTACGCAATACAGCAAGCCTTCTATATGCACTGCATAGAGCAGGCTGGCTATGAGGCGTCACAGTTTGTATTTGTTCACGTCGAGAAGTCTGGCGCGTTTGCAGTCTCGACAAATATCATACATGAGGAATATCTTGACTGGGCCAAGGCAGAAATGCACATGATCCTGCGCAAGATTGCAAAAGCCAACGAGGCCCAGAAGTGGGACACTGGTTGGTCAGATCAAACTAATGTGATTGATCTGCCACGATGGCTGCGCTTAGATGCAGTCGAACTTTAATAGCTTGGAGAAAAACAGATGGCTAAAACAGACTTCAAACCCGTAATGATCCGCAACGTGGAATTTAAGTACCCCCGGCTGAATGCCTGCTACCGTTACAATACTTCGGAAAAGAAGAGCGAAGAGTGCGCGCCAACAGCGTCAAACGCGGCTTACTCTATCGCTTGGGAGATGCAGGCCGATGACGCTAAAACGCTGCACGCCGAGTTGAAGGCACACTATGAGACGTGCCAGACGAAAGCGCCATTCGGTAAAATTTTCGGCATGAAGAAACTTGACAGCGGCAACTATGAGTTCCGCGCCAAACGCAACGGCACAAACAGCCAAGGCCAGCAGAATGAAAAGCCTCGCGTTATTGACGGCATGAAGCAACCGCTGGCCGACACAGCTTTCTGGGGTGGCTCAAAGGGCAGCATCAAGGTGACAGCGTATCCCGTGACCGATCCAGACGGCAACGGTGGCATTTCGCTGCTGATCGACACCGTGCAGGTTACGCACGCAGTGTACGGCGGCGGCGGCCTCGATGACTTTGACGAAGTGCCAACGACGATGGCTGGCGGCGTTGACGCATCGCTGGATGACTTTGGCCCAGCCGCAGCGGCAACAGCGTCGCCAGCGCAGGACATGGCCGACGCGCTCGACGGGGACGAAATTCCGTTTTGAGTATAAGAAAACCCCCGGCAGTTGGGACGCTGCCGGGGGTTAAAGTGAAAGCGAACCCACGATTGGATGGAGAAAGGTCCGAACATGCACAGACTAACAAAGACAAGCGACGTTGGCAAGAAAGAGCTGCTACTTGCAGCCGGTGCGCGCGACACTCGCATTAATCAAACCGGGTCAGAGTACGACGGCATCACAATCGGCAAAATAGCTAAGCTCGTCAGCGAGCCACAGGCGACCGAAAAGGCCGACGCATTATTTTTCATTCCGTCAACTTACCGCGAACACGATGGCAGAAGCCACGCGACACAGCGCGAGCATGGCGAGTATTGGATGCTGGCTATTGACGTTGACGAGGGCGACCCATCGCTCACTGAGGTCAAGTCAGCCGTTGAGCGTGTCACAGGCAACGCATCCTCACTGATTTATTCGTCATCCGGGGCAACAGAAGACAATCGCAAGTGGCGTGCGCTCATCCCGCTGTCAGAGCCGATCAGCGGTGAGGACTACGTTGACGCCCAGCTCGCACTGTTTGACCTCATGCAGCAGGAAGGCATCACTTGTGACGCAGCCCTCTCGCGCACAGGTCAGCCGATCTATCTGCCAAATGTGCCGCCAGCTCGACGTGATAACTTCGGACAGCCAGAGTTTTATCATGGCCTGCGCAATCGCGGTGAGGGTCTGCTGATCCCAACCGAAAGCAAAATCTGGGCAAACTTGATTTTTAGGCGGAAGAATGAAGCCATCGCAGCTGAACGTGCCGCCGCCGAGCGTCAAGTTCGTGCGCAAAATCGTGCGCAACAGCGAAAAGATTTCGATGACGTTGATCCAGTTGCCGAGTTCAACCGTAATAATACAATAGCCGACATGATGCTGCGCCAC
>Ga0208898_1002778_pt1 | contig 10529 bp, 19 predicted proteins | sample VirMetDEL_Mar_4_FD_184513 | JGI IMG/M metagenome (GOLD analysis project Ga0208898, IMG submission 184513) | Aqueous microbial communities from the Delaware River and Bay under freshwater to marine salinity gradient to study organic matter... | ecosystem: Environmental > Aquatic > Marine >...
ACAATTTGGCCATTGTAAAAGTTGGTAAACACAATAACAACTTATATATTCATGAGCTTATTTATAAAAAGGGAATGACAAACAGAGATATTGCTGAGTTTATTAAACAACAAAAGCTAGATGATATGCTAATGTATTGTGATAGTGCTGAGCCAAAAAGTATTGAGGAGCTAAAACAAATGAGTATATGGGCAAAGCCAGCAGTTAAAGGTCAAGGCAGTATAAATGCTGGTATTTCACTATTAAAAGAATTTGACATTTATGTTAGTGAGGAATCAACAAACATACTAAAAGAACAATTATCATATATTTATGATGAGTTAAAAGATGGCACAATAATCAACAAACCAAAAGCAAATCAAGCGGACCATTTGCTAGATTCAATTAGATATTGTGTTTATAGTAGGTGGCGAAATCGTAATGACTTTTTTGTTGTATAATAAAAGAATTTAATATTTTGTATTTTTACATAAAATTTTATTTTAATGGCATCATTCTTTGACAGATTCAGAAACCTAATAACCAAAAATGCTCAACAAACAGCACAAGAATATAACAAAGCTATTTATAACTGGCTAGGAGAAAGCATAGTTTGGAATCCAGAAAACGACACAACATATATCAACGAGGGTTACAGAAAAAATGCAACTGTATATTCTTTAGTAAATATTATAGCAAAAGCGGCATCATCAATACCATTTCAAGTTTATGAAAAGGTAAATAATAATGACTATAAAAGATATAAGGCAATGAATAGCGGCACATTAGATTCTAATGTAATGCATAAAGCTGATTATTTAAAAAAGAAAGCATTAGTTGAATTATATGATACTGATTTACATAAATTATTGGAACGACCAAACCCAGCTCAATCCTATGCATCATGGATTACTGAGCTTATTGCATTTGGTAAATTAACTGGCAACAGATACATTTATGGTATTGCTCCAGAAACTGGCAATGGTGCTGGTAAATACAAAGAGTTATATGTTATGCCTAGCCAATTAATTGAAATTGTATCTGGTGGTATTATGCAACCAGTTAAAGAATATCAAATTGAATACAATGGCCAATATAAAATTCCAGCTGATCAAATTTGCCATATAAAAGATTTTAACCCATACTTTGATGGTAGTGGCTCACACTTATATGGGCAATCACCACTTAGAGCTGGTTTACGATCAATGACTACAAATAATGAAGCGGTACAAACTGGAGTTAAGTATTTACAAAACCAAACTGCTAGAGGTGTTTTAATGAGTGATGAGGGTGATTTAAATGAGATGCAAGCTCAACAATTAAAAGATAAATTTAGGAAAAACTTTCAAGGTTCTGATAATGCTGGTGATGTTATTATAACTCCAAAAAAATTATCTTGGGTTAACTTTGGATTAAATGCTAGTGATCTTAGTTTGATTGAACAATACAATGCATCAATAAAAGATTTATGTAATATCTATAATGTGCCAGTTACTCTACTTAACAACACAGAATCAAGCACATTTAATAATGTAAAAGAAGCTAAAAAAGCATTATATCAAAATTGTGTTATTCCAGAGCTTAATAAAATAGCAGATGAGCTAAACAGATGGCTTGCACCTAAATATGGTGATAAACTTTGCATTGAATTTGATTATAGTGTAATACCAGAATTACAAGAGGAAACTGAAAAAGTTGTTGATCAAATGGCTAAGGCATGGTGGCTAACTCCAAATGAAAAGAGATCTGCAATGAGTTTTGGAACTGATGAGGAAAATGAAATATTAAATGAGTATTATATACCAGCTAATTTAATTCCAGCATCTGGCAATGATATTGACATTGAAGATCCGCAACCAATAGCTTTACAAGAAACTGAGGAAAAAAAAAATCCAATAAGTAATATTGAGGTAAAAGAAAGCATTGAAACTAAAGACACTTATGGTGATTATCCTCAAAGTGCCACAAACAATGCTAAAAGAGTAAAGAATTGGATTGATGAGCATGGTCGTAATGAAGTCGATGGCATGACTAGTATTGGTTTAGCTAGAATGAATCAATTAATAGCTAGGGAAAAATTATCATTAAAAACATTAAAAAGAACATTTAGTTTTTTATCTAGGACCAAAGGCGGTGGCTATAACAAAATAAATCCAGATTATAGGGATACACCTTGGCGAGATAAGGGTTATGTTGCTTTTCTTGGATGGGGTGGTCAAAGTATGTTAACCTATGCAGAAAAAAAATTAAATCAATTAGATGAGTAATAAATGGCGAGATGCTTTTGAAAACCAAAGGCGAATTACTGAAAAACGTAATATCTCAAGATTTACAAGATATTACCAAAAAGAATACAATAAAGGAGTTGATAATCTTTTAAACTCTGGCAGTACTAATTATCAATATTTATTTACAGTAGATTTTTTTAATAACCTATACAATGAGTTGTATCAAGATACATCAATGCATTTTGCTAAATGGTATGCAAGAACTTTTGACAAACTAATTAAAAAAGGTGTATCAAGTAAAGATTATGTAACTCAATGGCAAGCATCATTCGGTTTATATGCTAAACAAGTAGCGGCCACTAATGTAGTTCTAGTAAGTGGCACAGCTAAAAAGACATTAATTAAAATAACACAAAGATTGTTTTCTGATCCAGAGTTTATGGGGTTAGGTTATGATGCAAAAGCTAGAATACTAAAAAAACAATTTAAAAGATATTCAAGGTATCAAGCTCAAAGATTAGTTAGAACTGAAACTACTAGAGCTGCAAATTATGGAGTTGAGCAAAGTGCCTTAACTGTTTTTCCTGGTGAAAACTTAATTAAAGAATGGTCCACATCATTAGATGGCAGAGAGAGAGATTGGCATGCACAAGCTAATGGCCAAAAGGTAAAAAATCAAGATTCTTTTATAGTTGGTGGTGAAGCTATTATGCGACCAGGTGAGGGATCTGCTTTGAATGTTGTTAATTGTAGATGCTCAGCTATTTATTATCCAGATCAAACTAACCAACCTAACTCATCAAGTGGGTTGTTATTTAACATAGGAGTTGGCTTAGCAATCAATGAGCTAACAAAGGATTAAAAATTAATTTAGTAATTTTACAAAAAATACATATATGGAATTTATTTATAAGGCGGCTCCACTAGGTGATATAATTGCTGATTTTGATGAAAAGAATGGGATTGTAAAAGGTTATGGCTCATACTTTGATAATAAAGACAGCGACCAAGATATTATAAGAAAAGGAGCATATCAAAAAACAATTCAAGAAAATGGCTCTAGGGTTAAGTATTTATATCAACACGATATGATGCAACCAATAGGTAAAATGGATGAGCTTTATGAAGATGAGAAAGGTTTAGTATTTGTGGCCAAAGTTCCTAAAACACAACTAGGAACTGATGTAATTGAACTAATGAAAGCTGGAGTAATTACTGAAAACTCTGTTGGAATTATGCCAATAGTAAAAGAACAAAAAGGCGATTACAGAGAAATAAAAGAAGTTAAACTATATGAAATTAGTGCTGTTACTTTAGCAGCAAATGATCAAGCTAAGATATTAGATGTTAAAGGAATGTCTAATATTGATCACGTTTACAAAAGATATGATAATATTTGTAAACTACTTAGAAAGGGCAATATCTCAGATGATATGGGATATGCTTTAGAATCCGAAATAATCAAACTTAAAACATATTTCATTAATGCTACTCAGCCAGTTGTTGAAACTACTGAGCCAGTCGAAGTTAAGCAAGAGGTTGATATTTATAAATACTTGTTAAATAATTTAAAATAATCTTTACTAAAATGGAAGAAAACGTAAAAAAACAGCTTGACCAGATTGGCGATCTTATAGATGCTAAATTGGAAAAAGCTCATGGACAAGCACTAGAAAGTGCTAATGGTAAGGCAGATGAAATGCTGAAAGGCGAAATTTCAAACCTTGCTAACAAATTTAATGAGAGATTAGATCAAATGGAAGTTGCTAACAAAAAACATTTTGAAGCAAAATCTAATGAAAATCTAACTTTCAAAGGTGGCTTAATGAAGTCAATTAATGATGGTGCTATTGAAAACCTTGTAAAAGGTAACTCAAGATCTGCACAATTTGAAGTAAAAGCGGACATGACTGTTGCTGCTGACTTTACTGGTGAAGTTATACCAGCTGATAGAGTTGCTGGATATAAATATGATCCAACACGACCAGTTCACGTTAGACAATTAATCCCACAAGGATCAACTAGCTCTGATGTGATTAGATTTGTAAAAGAATCTGGATATTCAAATGGTGCTGCAACAGCAGCAGAGGGAGCAACATTAGCTCAATCTGATTTTGATATGACTGCATCTGACAGCAATGTTAGAAAAATTGGTACATACTTTAGAATTTCTGAGGAAATGTTAGCAGACACTCCACAGCTTACTAGCTATATTTCAGCTAGAGCGCCAGAAAAATTATTAAATGTTGAGGATACTCAAATTTTATCTGGTAATGGAACTGCTCCAAATTTATCTGGTATTATAACTGATGCTGCTGACTTTGATGTTTCATCTGGTGGTGCTTTTTACCAATCAGTTGAATCAGCAAATGAATTTGATGTTTTAGTTGCATCTTTAAATCAATTAGCACTATCTAACTACCAAGCTAGTTACATAATGTTAAACCCAACAGATTTTCATAAAATCTTATTATTAAAAGATAGCCAAAACAACTATTTAAAAGATCAAGTGTATTCTGGATTACAACCTAACTTTATGGGTGTGCCAGTTATAATTAACAATGCACTATCTGCTGGATCGTTCTTATGTGGTAACTTTAATGTTGGTACACAACTTTGGATAAGAGACAACGTAAATGTTGAATTCTTTAGAGAAGATGGTACAAACGTAAGAGATGGTTTTGTAACTGTAAGAGTAAGCGAGAGAATTGCTCTAACAAACTACTTGCCAAATGCTTTCGTAAATGGATCATTCTCAACTGCAAAAGCAGCTTTAGAAACTCCATAATAATATTCTTTATTATAATTAAAGGGGTATTTATTACCCCTTTTTTTATGGGGTAAACTCAAATAAATATAAAATAAATGCAAAAAATATTTTGTATTTAAAAAAATTCTTTTATCTTTGGTGTATAATTAAAAACAAAACATTAAAAATTATTATTATGAAAGTTCAAATTAATCCAAGACAAACTCAAGAAATTAAATCTTTTAAAACTGTTAGATTTATAAACAAGCAAGATTTAGAATACCAATTATCAATAGTTAAATTAGGTATGAAATATAACAGATACCAGCAAATGATTGTTAGAACTGTTAGAGATTATAATAAGTTAAATAAACAAATGGAAATTTTATTTAACCTAGATGTTAAAATATATAGGTTATTAGAAAGATTTGATTTTAACAAACAAGAAAGTAAAACATTAGATTATTCAATAAAATAATAAAAACAATGGGGGTGTAAAAACCCCCTTACAAAAACTTAGATATGAAATTAGATTTAAAAAAAGTAAATTCAAAAAAAGCATTAGAGGCACAAGGTTATTGCAGAATTGATTTAAACAAAGGTTACTGGGATTATGATAGTAACGATAAATACGTTTTAGTAGCAGATTATGGTTTGTATTTTCAAACTGGCGGCGAAATGTTTGGTTCAACTCCAGTTAGTACAATTAAAGAAGCAATAAATATTTATAATAATGGTATTTATAACACTAACTCAAAAATAGAATTATCAAATGTTTAGTATGTACAAAAAATTCTTAAAACAAGATCCGAACAACTGGAAATGGCTTATAGCTATTCATGTAGTTGTTTATTCAATAATGTTAATCTTAATGTTAGATATATGAATTGTAAGAACTTAAAATTAAAAGATGCTTTTAAATTAGCTATGAATGATATGACTGATGAATTATGTTTAGCATGGCAACCAGTAACTGATTATGTTATTGATAATACATTACAAGATCTGGCAGTTAAGTTTAGTAATAATTTAATTGAGCATGATAGGGTTTTATATTATAATGTTGATTGGCAACAACCAGTTTCTAAAACATATTTAAACACTAAAGAACAAAGGCAGTTAAATAGTAAGCTGGGAATTACTAAAAGTAAAGGAATAATAAATTGGTATAAAAATTAATTTAACAGAGGGGTGTACAAAACAATCAAGGTGGATAGCTATAAGGTGTACAACTTTTGACCACTACAACGGAGCAAGAGAGCCAACCCACACCCCTCACATTAAAAAAAAATATGAGCTATAATAAAAACAAGTTTGAGCATAATCTAAAAAAAACTAAAAGGCAAAGTGAAAATGAGAGATTTTTGTTAAATAATATTTTTTCTGGGTATTCAAAAACCTTGATTGAAATATGTAACCCTAAAATAAATGAATAAATACTATATAAGGCACTTTTTAGGGGGTTTACTGCTCTTTCTATCATTTAGGGCAATGTTACTATCAAACGACTTATTAACAGCTGTAATACTAGGTTTATTAGCTATTGCAGTAATAACAAACAAAGATGAGTAATATAAAAAATAAAATAGTAGTGTTAGATGTTGATACAATAGTAACAAGCTCTGTTGATCAGAATACATTTGAAAAATTACCAGCCACAAAAAAATTAAGAATATACTATCATGCACAAGAGATAGTTAAAATAATGCAATCACAACCATTGTAATAATTTTGTTTTGTTTTGTAAATCTGTGATTGTTAAAAAGCCAGTTGTTAATTCAGCTGGTTTTTTTTTATATTATGTGCATGAACCACAACCAGAAAGGTTGCTTTGCTGAATATCATTTTGCATCAACAGTTATTGCTCTAGGTTATAATGTTTCAATGCCATTATTAAGTTCTAGTTATTATGACTGCATACTTGAAAAGAATGGCAAGCTATTTAAAATTCAAATTAAATATTTAGGCAAAGATCGAACACAAAGAAAAAATAGCATTCAAATAACATTAAGGCGAACTGGTATGCCAACTTATGAAAAAAAATATGTTGATTATTTTGCATTATGGGATGAAAGGAATAATGGGTTTTTTATTATACCTAATTTAGGACAATCTAGTTTAAAGTTAAATCCTAATGGAAAGTATAAAGAAAATTTTAATAACTTTGCCTTGATTTCATAAATAAGTTTAAGAGTGCCACTAATTAAAACCTAGTGGCACTTTTTTTTTATCTTTACATAAAAATAATACTATGAAAATTAAACTTTTAACATCAATCAAAAGAAATGGCCAAAATTATATTGAGGGTGATATTTTAGATATACCAGAAAATAATGTTGGCAAATGGCTTAAAAATGGTTGGGGTGAATCTATTGAAAAACCAGTTAAGAAAAAAGAGGTCAAAGTAAAAAAAGAAACTAAGGAACTAAAACTAGATTCAAAAGAAACTAAACATGAGGCAAAATAAAATAAATTCAACTGAGGGTTCTGAGATTGTACTAGTTGCAACTGTAAAAGATTATATTAGAGTTAGCTCTAGTGTTGATGACAATATAATTACCAGGATGATTACACAAGCTAGAATATGGTGTGAAAATTATATATCTAGGGATATTGTTTCTAAAAATAGAACATACTACATTCCAGAAACTAATGGCTTATTTGATTTGCCATTTGGTCCAGTTAGTAGCATTACAAGTGTAAAAAGTAATGATGTTGATGTTGAATATTCTGTTTTAGGTTTAGACAATGAAAGCATAGAGCTTGATGGCGGCCCATCTGAAAAAATAAAAGTTGTTTATGTAACATCTGGATTAAATGATTCATTGTTAGTATCTGCCATAATGCAATTAGTATCAACATATTATGATAATAGAGCTGACTTTAGTTCAGATCAAAAAAGTAATGTTGAATCAATACCAACAAATGTTAGAGATATTTTGAACTCATATAAAGCAATGTATTTATAATGGATGCTGGCAAATTAGATACTAGAATTGGTGTATATAGATTAAATCAAACAACTGATGGTTTTGGTGGCTTTACTGATTCGCCTACTTTACTAACTACATTATGGGCAAATATTGAATATGTAAGTGGTGAGATGAGTACTGAAAATGGTAGCCGAAAACAATCTAAAAAAATAAAATTAATATTTAGAGATTTGGCATTAGTTTCACCTAACAATTATTTTGAGTATTATTTACAAATTGATGGCAATGCTTATAAATATAGAATTGTTAATTTATTTGAAAGCACACCAGATTTTTATACAACTATTGAAGCAGTAACATTTTCGTAATGAAAAGTAAATTAAAATTTAATAAAAGAGATTTAGACAATGTCGAAAAGATTTTGCAAGATTTAAATATTGTCGTTAAAAATGCAAGTAGTGATAGATTAAATAGAGCCGCCGCTGAAATGACAAAAGAAATTAAACTAGGTGCCCCAGTTAAAAGTGGTGATTTAAAAAAAACAACACATTACGAAAAAACAAGTGGTGGTATATTTATAGAATCACCAATGGAATATGCAAGTTTTGTTGAGTTTGGCACTAGTAAGCAAAAACCAAACCCATATTTTTTTAATCCTATAAGAGTTAGGTTTAGAAAATTTGTTGATGATCTAAGAAAAAAAGTTAATAAAGAGGTAAAAAAATAATATGAAAGATCCGATGAGGTTTATAAGGCAAGCTATAATTAGTACACTAGGTACTATAAGTTTAAGTGGCCAACCAGTACAAGTTACAAATAGGGTTAGCAGATCATTTTCAGCTCCTTATATTTGGGTTTATAGTGTAGCAACAAATGAGATTGATTCAAACCAACAATCATTTACTAGTGAGATTATAACTAGAATTGAAGTTGTTACTAAATTTCAAGGTGATTCTGGCGGTGATTTAGATGCAAATTACTTAGTAAATACTTGCTTAACTTTGCTTAGAACTAGATCAAGTGGTTATTTTGATTTATCATCTAACAATTTTAAAGTTTATGGATGTGTTAATGAGGGTGTTACTTATAGCCAAGAAGATACAGATGGTGGCACTTATTTTAAGGGAGTTATAGAATTATCAAACAGAGTTGAACAATTAAGTTAAAATGGGATATACAGACATGAAATTATATATGATGAACACTTTTGCCTTAGGCATCTCATTGACTAACATTGAGGTAACTTTAAGAATTATATTGTTATTAGCTACTATAATTTACACTATACAAAAAATAAAAAAAAATAAAAATGAGTAAGGAATTAAATGAAGATACTAGCTTTAATATTAGTATAAAAACATTAATAGCTATTGGTGTTGGATTATCAACTCTTATTGGAATGTGGTTTGCTTTACAAGCTGATATTGAGGAAGCAAAACTATTGCCAGAGCCAGAAATTAGTAGAACTGAATACGATTTAAAAGATCAATTAATTAGGGAAACCATTATGAATACTGGAACTAAAGTTGAGGAAAATAGTGATGCTCTTAAGAAAATAGATGACAAGTTGTTTGAAATAATTAGTAAATGAAAAATTATATATTATGTGTGATATTTGTATTGGTTGCGGTTTGTGTTAAAGCTCAAGATATTACTGTTTTGCAAATTAATGCAAAATGGAATGAAAAAAACAATTATGATTTAAGTGATTTAAATGGTGTAATTGTAAAGTTTAGCTATTTAAAAGATCAACCAAAAGATATACAAAAGGGTATAACTGCTGTTCCAGTTATTGTTATTATTGATAAAACTGGTAGGGTTAGAATGCAATACGTTGCTGATTTATCATTTAAAATAAATGTCAGTAATATGGAGATACAAAACACTATCAACAAAATAAAAGGCAATAGAAGAGCATCTACTAACTAAATTAATTTATTATGATTAGTAAACACATTTCAGAAAAGGAAGCAACTAAAAGCATTACAGCAATGCGATTAGGTTTAGCAAATACACCAGATGGCAATATTTTATCTAATATGAAAAATGTAGCTGAGCATATATTTGAGCCACTTAGAAAATGGGTTGGCGGTCCAATAAAGATTAATTCTTTTTATAGATCAGAGGCACTTAATAAAGCTATTGGCGGTGCATCTAAAAATGGTAAACAAACAAGTCAGCATTGTTATGGTCAAGCTATGGACATTGATGACATTTATGGCCATAAATCAAATGCTGAGATGTTTAATTATATAAAAGATAATTTAAACTTTGATCAAATGATTTGGGAATTTGGTGATTCAACAAATCCTGACTGGGTTCATGTGAGTTATGTTAGTGATTCTGTAAATAGGAATAGAATATTAAAGGCAGTTAGAAATAAGGGAAAAACACAATACATTGATATTACTAATGGGTAATTTTCAATTTGGCATATTAGATATTATTAGCAGCGGTCCATTGCTAGGGTTTTCATATTATCCAGCAGATGACAAAGCTGAATATTCAGAGCTTAATATATATTTAATTTTATTTGGTTTACATTTTAGATTTTTTAATTATGAGTGATAAAAAGAAATTCAAAGAAACAACAGTTGGCAAATTATTATTTGGTGCTGCATCAATGATAAATCCAACATT
>Ga0208898_1002779_pt1 | contig 10528 bp, 16 predicted proteins | sample VirMetDEL_Mar_4_FD_184513 | JGI IMG/M metagenome (GOLD analysis project Ga0208898, IMG submission 184513) | Aqueous microbial communities from the Delaware River and Bay under freshwater to marine salinity gradient to study organic matter... | ecosystem: Environmental > Aquatic > Marine >...
GCCGCTTGCTGTTCGATCATGTCGGCGTATTTTTCACACTTCATTTCTTACTTCCGCACGTTGGGCATACATCAGCTTTGCTATCGTCAATGATGACGCCAAACAGCGAGGACATTTGCGGCACTTTCTCATAGCCGCAAGCGAAGTGCGGCACTTCTTCCTTAATTACATCACGGAATGCTTGCGCGGCTCGGTATGACTTGAACGTAATCTCAATCTCGCCTTGGTTGAGATTTTGTTCAGCCGCCCATCTGGACAGGTTGAATACGCCGTCGATTAGTCTACTTCTCATTTCTTCACAATCTCCAATTCGTAGCCAAGCGCAGCCAGCACCTGTTCAAGCCTAGCCCACGGCTGCTGGTTATGCGGCTGTCGGTACTTTCTCAAAAGCTGTACGGAAATGTTAGCCGCTTCCGCAATCTCGTATGCAGGGCGACCATCTTCGTCGCAGAGTTGGTCGAGGATTTCAGATATTTCAGTCATCGTGTTTCATCCATTGGACAGGGGTATCCGCACTCTTGGTACAGGATGGCTTGGCGGTCCATGTGAGTTTCAATACTCATGAAAATCATCAACCAGAACATGACCAGCATGGCTGTAAGTGCAGACGCAATAAACAGCCGCCAAACAGCCCACAAGAAAAACCCCTCGCTTTTATCAAACATTATCCAATTCTCCCCCACAGGCTCCGTAGCCCGCCAAATCAATCCAATTATCAAGCTTGGTTCCGGTTGAAATACGCGCCACTTTAAGAAGCGCCATCATCGCGGCGACATCCCGCGGCTCAATCCGCTCCTTGTCGCGTAGGTATGCGGTCCAGAAATCGGCAATCAGGCGAAAATTATCTTCCAGCCCGCCATAATCTTGCTGGCGGCTGTTCAGCACCGCTTCGGCCGCTTCGGCCAGAATTGATTCACGGTCATGCATTTTCAGCACCCCCTTCAATAAGCTTGAGAATAGGCTTTTCATCAATAAGCGCCTTAGCGCGGCAATACGGCAGGCTACTAATCTCTTGCAGAACATCAATGCCGTCATGATAGCTGTATCTTCCAAGGGTGATATTGCGGCGGATTTCGTCAACGACGGTCATCTTCATCTCCATTTGATTGAGTTTGGAACGGGCACGTTGACCAGATCAGCAGCATATTCGATGTTGCGGATCGCATTAGCCAAGCGCGTATAGTTTTCGGCCGTGGTGCGGATCTCTTTCGCCTCAACCAGAGTGTCGATAAGAGACGCCAATTCACGGATGCGGTTGTGGATCAACGGGCGGATCTCATCCATACGCTCCGCGTCTCTCACAAGCTCATTCAGATCGTCATTGTCGATCTTTTCATTACGAAGATACTGAATGTGCCCCAACAAATCGCAATCAGACCCATCGAACAAAAAGTCTAACAGGTCGTTATCTTGAATGGATTCGGTCTTCATGATTAAGCTCCCATTTTCTTGGCGCACTCAGGGCCAATCCCAGTGTCGATGCTATCGGGATGGGTGAGCGCGCGGCCGCAGCGGCAGCAGCGGCCTTCATGTCGAATTTCGAGGTCTTCGGGAATGTTACCCGTCATGGTGAGACGACGAAGCGCCCAGTTTAGGGCATCAAGAGCGGCCCCACGTTGGCCTTTACGGCCGGGGACGAATTGCAGCACATCACAGCCAGCGATGCTGGCGAAGTTGCTGTGCCCCAGATAGGTCTGGTTGTCCCAATTGGTGTTGTCGCCGTTTGACAACACTTTAGCAAACAGGATGATGCCGTCTTTCGGCTGATCAATCCGGTAGGTGAAGTGTTGCTCAGTCTTGAGCGATTTAAGGGTGAAAACGGCGTGCCCGCCGGTGAAAAACGTCAGTGCATCTTGAGCATTGGTAAACATCGGGAATCTCCTGTACTGGAATGATGTATTACAGCATACAGAAGATTCCCGTGGCGTCAACTGTCAAAAGCACCCTCGCTCTCCAGTTTTTCAAATACCGCGTCTCGAATAAAATCTGCACGCTCACCGTTCAGTGACGGGGGCGGCATCTTTTCAACCAAAAGCAACGGCATTCGGACAGTGATCAACGTGGTTTTCGGCAAATTTTCTGCCGCTTTTTTATCCATTAGTAGATACTCCTTCGATCAGTTCATTTTGTTTCGTGCCGTGATCGCGCAATTGACGAGAAACCGTGTCCTCAACCGTGCCTACCGCGGCAATGACATGCGACACCACCTGATTCTTCTGACCTTTGCGCGCCAACCGCCTGTTGCCTTGTTCCCAAAGCTCTTGACTGTCTGGCAGGGTCATCCAAATTGCGGTGCAGCACCCACCAACGTGCATATTTAGTCCGTGTGCGGCCGAAGCCGGATGGACCGCAATGAGTTGGTGTTTTTGCTCTAGCCATTCGTCCAGTTCATCGATCGTACAGGAATCGGGAAAAGCTTCTCGTATCCGCTCCAGTTCATGCCGGTAGCGAAAGAATATGACCGCCTGCTCACCTTCCAATTCTTCGACCAGATCAGCCAGTGCATCGATTTTAGCGGTGTGCGATACGACATACTCATCCTCATTGGTATAAACAGCGCCGGATGTAATCTGTAATAACTTATTACGCATTACACCGTCAAATAATGCTTTAACCTCTTGGCCTTCAATTTCAGCTTTATGCTCGGTCATAAGATCCGTGTAGGCGTCACAGGCCTGTTTAGGTAGGGTGACCGATATAAGGTTGATACGGGCCTCTGGGGTGGCTTCCTCAAGCGGCATAGCATAGGCGTAAGGCTTAACTTCCGCCGTTAAACTCTCTTCTGTGTGCGCCAAAGGCTTCCATATGCGTCTTTCGACATCCACAGGGTAAAACCATCGCGATCTAAATTCAGTGAACGTGCGGCCCAATACAGGCCCGCTGGTCATTAATGCCTGTGACCAAAGGCCAAGCATACTGTTTCCGCGAGGGGTGCCGGTCAGGCCGATCCGCACAGGCACTTGTTGTATGGGTTTGCGGAGTTTCTTGACCCGCTTGGCCCCGGGGGTCTTCATTTTGGAAAGTTCATCAAAGATTACGGCGTCAAACGGCCATGGTGATCCGTGCAGTTCATCCGCCAACCAAGGTAAAAGCTCATAGTTGATCAGCAGATAGGTGGCGTCACTGCTCTCTAGCACCTTCAGACGCTGCTTGGGTGTGCCTTGAAGCCAAGCAAAGGTGCAATGCTGTAGATGCTCCCATTGGTTCGCTTCGGCGGCCCAGACGTGCTGTATGATGCGCTTGGTGCCGACAATAAGCACACGCTCGGGCAGCATGTCATCCACCGCAGTCAATGCGATCGCCGTTTTTCCGGACCCCGGTTTAGCCCACAACATCAACTGCTGACGGGCAGTGATGGCGTCAACTGCCTTCTTCTGGGATTCCGATAGCGCGTCTCTCGGCCTTAACGACATCAAGGGCCTGCTCCACTGAGGTTATCACGAAAGCTTTATGTCCAATCGAACTCAATTCTTCAAATCTGATTCGCTGCTTAGGGCCTAGACGGCCCTTGGGTTGTTTAAACTCAAACCACAGAACCTTGGTCGGCGCATAACAGATCAACCTATCAGGCCAACCGGCAAAGCCAATCTTGACGCAATAACATTTGATCCGCTCCAGTTCCTTACACGCGCGGGCTTCTATGCGGCTTTCAAGGGTCATTGACTATGAAACTGGGTGTATTTTGCGTAATCGCGCCCATCAAAACGAAACCAAGCGTAGTTTTCGTAGCCTTTTTTGCCGTTCATCATGAACGACACCCGTCCGATCACTTGCACATCGGTACAACGCCATGCGACACGCGAAAAATATTTGTTCGCGCCCATATCCCACGGCATCAACAGCCAAGTCGGAGCGATATCCGACAAATGTTCGATTATCCCAAGTGTCGGTTCGCCTTTTTTCCCCGGCAATGGATACGGGGGATTGCTGATGAATACATCTCCAACACAATCGGTGAGGGTCATGACATCACGTTTGATGATCCCCGGTGCTTGGGGTTCGATATCACTGGCCCGCCAACACTTTCCCGGCAAAGCATTAATTAAGTGCCCTGCGCCAGCCATAGGCTCGTCATATTGAGGCTCAGGCAGTAAGTGCCGCAACAGCGGTTCAACCGCCTCTGGCGGGGTAGGGTAGAAATCCCGCGGGTTGCGGGGCAGGCCCTGTGTTCGTTTTGTCATTTACGATACCTTTCAGTCTCAAAAGCCTCGACCGCCAGCGGGAATGTATCATCCAGCCAATCGGGGCGGGTTTCCATTGCCTCGACAAATCCGTTGAAATCACCGTCATTAAGCATGACCAATTCATCATGCACTTGCAGGATTAAGGGCCGATCACCTAAGCGCACCATGGCGGCGGCGATGACATCGCGGGCTGTTGCCTGCGTGATATGCCCGCAAAGCTTACCGGGATAGATTTTATCCATACCGTAAGCGCCATTTTTTAGCCGCCCATACGCCTTCCACCCTTCCCGGGTATGTTTGACCTTGTGATAACGCAGACGGCGTCCTGACGGCAAAATAAGATGCATCTGGTCGGCAGTTTTGAACGTGACGCCGACATGAAAGTTGATTTTAATCACCGTGCCCTGTTGCTGGTACGCAAGGGTTAGGGCTTTGCCGATGCGATCCCAGAACTGCACCACCTTCGGCGCGTTCTTACGGTAGGATTTCACTATCTTATCGGCCTCATCTTCTTCGATCTGTACGTCATACGTAACGTCGAGCATCGACGCAAATCCGTACCTGCCAAGGCCGTATCCGCAACCAAGCACGGTTTGCTTGCCCATAAACCGCTCCTCGCCGGTGACATCTTCAACCGATTTGTGGTAAATTTTAGCTGCCATCAGTTTGTAGGGATCTTCACCGCGCCTAAATGCACCAAGGATCACGTCATCGCCCGCCAACCAAGACAGCAGACGCGCTTCGATCTGCGAATAATCCCCAACATACATGGGCGCACGGATCAGCCCACGGATCATGTCGGAAACAGTGGGCAAGATCGCATCGTCATAAAAAAGCTCGAAAAGACCCTGTTCAAGCAGACTGAACGCGGTGTCCTGCTTTTCTCCCATCCCACGGGGAAGGTTCTGCGGCTGAATCCCCGCGCCGGAAAAGCGCAGGGTGCGCTCAGCACCGCCATAAATCACGGAACCGACAACTTTATCGTCCACCTGAGCCCGAGCGATGATCTTTTTAATCTTGGCCGTCGATGATTTACCAAACAATTGCCGCGCTTCACCGACCTCGCGCTCGTCGGCGGGTAGATTGAGGTTTTTAAGGAAATCCCGCAGCGGGGCCTTGGCAACGCTCTCAAGGCCAAGGAAACGCGCCACCTCGCTGGTTTGCGACAGCGTGAAGCCGTATTTTTCTTTCGTGACGGCCGACATACGCTTCATTTCAGCGTCCACAATAGCCGCTAATTGCTCCGCAGCGGCCATGTCGATGGGCAGGCCTCTCTGGTTCATGCGGTAGGTTGCGGCGTACACAGCCCGCTCAAAGTCGCTCAAAACGGCCATATGGCGCATGGCATGGCGAACTACATCCACGTCACGTTCGCAATACCTATACATCGTCTCGAAATCATCCGGCTTCACATCAGGACGCCAAAACCGATCTGGGTTGTCTTTGGATGGGCGGCGGGGCTTCGCCAGCTTTTTCATGACCCGTCCGTCGGCTTTTTCAAAACCAAAGAACAGACCAAGATTTTCAAGGCCCCCGGGGAGCCCGTTGTATCGGGCGACGGCAGCACTGTCGATCACACGGTCGAGGGGGAAATCTATATCGAAACAGACGCGCAGGACGGCGAGGTCAAACTCGGCGTTGTGCAGCACTAGGATCGTGTCAGGAGAGGTGAGCGCTGAACGGAGAGGAGTCACGTCATCAAACTCCGTCCAGCGCTCTATCGGGGCATCTGCTGGGTTCAGATCACCCCAACATACACACATGCACTCAAGAGACGAATCGGCGGCGTAAACGTAAGTGCCGTCAGATTTGACATCACGCTCACACCGCGTCTCCGTATCAAGAACAATGATGTTAGGCGAGGACATCGTCCTCATCGTCGTCATCATCAAGAGAATCGAATTCTTCGTCGGCGTTAGGAGCGCCACCGAGACGAAGATCAGGATCGTTCTTGGTGATCTGGATGTTGTTCAGCCCACAGGCAACACCCTTGTTGGTGCCGACATCGTAGCCGTAGAAATTAACGGACACGTTGCCGTAGCAACCGGAGAACGCCTCTTCCTCACCAGTGATGAGGTTCATGCGGCGGTCAACGACTTGCGGCTTGCGCGTCGAAGCAGCACCGATGAAAAAGCAACCGGAATACACCGGATCGTCTTCACGGTCCTCGTCGCCGTCACGCAGCGTCGGCTTTTTCTTGAGGATAGCCTTGGCTTTTTCACCAAACTTGGTTTCAGCGGCCGCGGCGATGGCTTTCTTGACCTCATCAATCTGCGGATGATCTTTAGGGATCACAATCGACACACTGTAGCGCATCTTGGACGCAGGATCGCTGGGGTCAGCGGGCCGCGGCGTGAATGCGTTGAGGTAGGAAAGACGGACGTTCTTCAAGATCATGCTCATATTCGGGAATCCTTTCTATCTAGAGCAATCGGGAAACGAAACACATAATACAGACTTATTCGGTACGGACAAGGCCTTTTTTACCTTCCGGCCGAATTAAGTACGGTTCGACATCGAAAACCTTTTTCAGCTTCGATTGAGCGATGGGTTTGCGGGGCGCGACCTCATCCAGATCAAGCCCTGCCTCTTCACACGCGGAAACAACCTCGCTCTCGTCAGCATACCGCGCGCGGCCTGCTTTTTGTTCGATACCCCATCCCGGTACGGAATCAGGGTCAAACTCAAGCATGACCTGTGCCTTTTCTTTAACCTTGTCGAGAAACTGCCGGATGGCGGCTTCCTCTTGAAGGATTCGGGCGATCTCTTCGCCCTCAAGGTCTTCGACCGGCACGCCGAAGTCTCGTTTCAGCGCCCATTCCGCCTGCGCCTTACATTGGCCTGCGGCGGGGCACCACCGGCATTGTTCTTCGCCGGGGGTAAACTCGGGGTCTGCGGAAAGCGCGGCATATATACCGGCCTTGGCCTCAATACGAAACGCATCAAGGGCTTCCGGTTCGACCAGCAACTGCTTCACCCCACCGGACGCGGGCTGGATGATCACCACCCGCATTTCCTCAAAGGAACCAAAGACGTGGATCGCACCGGACAGATACATCAAGTCCTGCTCTTTCCCGGGTTGCACGTCATTGAAGCCGAATTTGTAATCGACATTGGTGATCGTGTTGCCTTTGATGCCAACGAGGTCTGCGGTGCCCCAGCATATATCTGGATCGTTGAGGCCAAGCGATTCGCCGACCGGCAACCGCACTTCGGTGTGGATCTCATCAAAATCCTGCTCCAACACCCAATCGTACACCTCTTCGCAGATGTCACGATCGTCATCAGGAATGTCGGGCAGGGGATCTTGATCAACCAACGCCTGCATATACTCATGCATCAACGTGCCGCGTTCAGCGGCCGCATTGCTCTCGTTGGGGAACTTCGCGGCGTAGTCAAGTGAGGCTGGGCACCGCCTGACACGCGCAAAGGATGACGGGCCAATTTTGGCGTGATCACTCATCGCCTTCACCCGATAGCACGATGTTGTTGAATAAGGTCGCCAAGTCCTCGAAATCCTTTTCTTCGACTTTCGACAGACCTTCGGCGAAACCAAGCACCGCGGCCTTGGTGGCTCCCTTATCGACCTTGGACGCCTGAGCGGCCAAAGCGCGCATCGATTCGCGCGTTAGTTTCTCTGCCTTTTTGGGCGGGGCAGAACGCTCAGGTACGGGCGTCGGCTCCACTTTGGACAGAGTTTCGGGAGAGATCAAGGCGAGAACCTTCTCGACCTCGACAGGATTGGTGGGATCAAAAGTAATCTGCATAACGGGAACCTCGTTTTAATGTTGATGAAGAGTGCGAGTTATGTATTATGTAATCAGTCTTGTCAATGGCGACATGACAAAAGCTAGATTTGGAGAAAATTGATGGCACTAAACGAAGGCCAACAGGCCGCTTTCAACGCTTTCAAGCGTTTTCAACAAAACCCCGATAGCACTGTCTTCGCACTGTTTGGCGCGGCTGGCACCGGCAAAAGCTTTCTTAGCGGTCAAATGGCCCAAGAGATGACAAAGGGTGTCGAGCTTCCTGCTGCCGTGGGCGGTTTCTTTGGCCCGCAAACGGGGGCACGGTTGCCGTCGCCGGTTATGTGGACGGCACCGACGTGGAAGGCGGCTCGTATCAGCAGCGGGTTTCTGAGTAACAACGGAATCGACCATGAGGTGGGTTGGGATAAATATTTTCACTCCCCGTATATGAGCGTTGTGACGACCACCGCGCAGGCTCTGGGCATCGGCCCTATTGTCTCTGAGGATCAAAACGAAAACGAACGGGCATTCGGCGCGCGAACCGAGGGCGCTTATACCGCGATGGGTCCAGAGTATTTGGTGATCGACGAGGTGTCGATGTTGGGCTGGGGTAACCTCAAGCGGTTGGCAAACATGGTGCGCGGGCGAGAGGCCAAGCTTGTGCTGATCGGTGACCCCAATCAAATCCCGCCAGTGAAGGATCAAGAGATCAAATGGGATAAGATCGAAAACCAATACGAGCTTACCCAGATCATGCGCCAAAGCGGCGACAGCGTGATCCCACTGGTGGGGCGGGCGATCATTGAAGAAGCTGATTGGCGCTCCATGCGCGGGCAGGGCTTCAATATGATGCGTGATCAGGCCGCGCTGGCGCAGGAGTTTCTGCAAACGGTTACGGTGCCGACGCGGGACGAGAGCGGGCGCACGGTATATGTCGCCTATCGCAACATGATGGTCGATGCCATGCAGGAAAAGGCCTGCCAGCAAGTGTACGGGCACGGTCGGGATATGTTTGAACGCGGGCAGATCGTGATAGCGCAGAAACCTTTACGTGGTAAGGGGAAGCAAGCCATTGCCAATCAGGACGTGCTTGAGATCCGCGAGTTTGGGGAGCGCGGCCGCTGGGGTAAGTTGGTTTCCGTTGAGGATAGCAACGGGCGGGTACACAACGCGGAGTACCTGAGCGGCGACGAACTAGCTGACAAATCCCATCCCTATAATGTAGAGTTAGAAACTCGTCGCCAGCGGGCGGTTGAGCTTCAACAGCAATACAAGGGCGGGAATAGAACGGTGAATGAAGCGCGTAAAGAAGCATGGCGGATGTTTTTTGAATTGAAAGACAACACCATTTTGAATTTCGCGCATCCGTTTGCCATTACGTCTCACAAGTCACAGGGATCGACATACCAGCGGGCCTTTGTCCACGGTGGCGATCTGGAGCGGTTTGGCGGTAAGCGCGCGCTCTACGTGGCAATGACCCGCGCCAGCGACGAAACATTTGCGTGTTGATTAAAAGAAAACGCCCCCGTGCATAATGCGCGGGGGCTTGAGTTATTTGGGAGGAAACATCCTCTGCTCAGAAGAACAGGAGTGTATTATGCCGAAAGGTACAGTTTGGAAGCAAGCTAAATCAGAGCGCAACTGGATGCTATTTGCGTTATTGGAACCCGATAAAACGGGTAAAGTGGGGAAATTCCCGGTTGAACGCCACAATATGTACCGTCCCGTGGGCTGGCAAAAGTCTGCGGTTCTGACGTTTGATGAGGCCGCGGAAGCGGTCAGAGGCCGTCGCGAGAAGGGTTTTGAGCGGCTCAATGAGATGGTGGACCGTAAGAAGTACGGCCGGATCATCAATGTCGTCGTCGGTTACGTGGCGCGCGAGGGATCGGCCATGGTTGTGGTCGATCTGGACGGGTGTGTCGAGGATGGCGAGATCACGGTCGATTGGATTTCCGATTATGTGACCATGACGGACACATACGTTGAGGTGTCTGTGTCGGGTAACGGCCTGCGGGTGTTGATGCCACGGGCAGATGGAGATGAACTGCTGACGCACGCCGAGTTTGGCGGTGTTGGCGTCTTTGGGCGAGGTGGTAAAGGAGCCACATTGCAATTGAAGGCAGACAGGCCCTTTGGCGGCGACGAAGTGGTCCGTGATCAGGATTTCTTTGACGAGTGTGTGCGACGGCGAGACAAGGGGCGTAAGGTCCGTAAGAGCGAGATTGCGGCTGGCGTCTCGGTCGAGGATCAGGTGCTGCACCATGGCATTATGTCGGTCGATGAGTTCAAGGAGCTTGTAGGTAGGGTGGAAAACAAGGGCATCGATTTTAACCAATGGTACGGTCTGGTGCTTGCCGCCCGCGATTATTTCGAGGTGGTCGATCCCGACAGGCTTGATGACGTTCTGGATATTTTGGATGAGTGGACCGCGCAGTGGAGTGAGGGTGATCATGACCCTGAGAGGTTGAGAGATGATGTCTGGCATAGGAATCCGAAAGATGATCGTCGCGATTGCGCTGGTCTTGGCTCTTGGTTTTTCATGGCAAAGAAGGCCGACGAGAAGGACGAGGTTTCTGCTGCGGTATCTGATGGGGT
>Ga0208898_1002783_pt1 | contig 10509 bp, 22 predicted proteins | sample VirMetDEL_Mar_4_FD_184513 | JGI IMG/M metagenome (GOLD analysis project Ga0208898, IMG submission 184513) | Aqueous microbial communities from the Delaware River and Bay under freshwater to marine salinity gradient to study organic matter... | ecosystem: Environmental > Aquatic > Marine >...
CAACAAAAAGCACTCCCACCAGCAAAACAAAGACAGTTAAAGGCTGCTAATGGATGAAGAACAAGAGGAGTATCTGAACAGTACAATCAACAGATTTTCTGAAGAGGAAGTCAATCGTATCAAGGCCATGAGGGTCGAAGATGATATGATGTTAGAAATCATTGAGAAGCTTCAAACCGAAGTAGAAGTTGTTCCTGATGTTGGTAAGTATTTTACTTTCATCTATACAGCAAAGACACCCAGAGTTGAATACGATAGGTTCCCTTTAGTTGCGGTGACTGGTATATTCAGATGGGGATTCAGAGGACTTAATTATCACTGGGGTGAGTTTAAAAATTATACTTGGGAAGAACTACAGAGTAATCTATACAAAGTATATCCTATGGAACTTAAGACTTTAAGATCTATTCCATATCAAAGTTTCACGATAAATAATTAAAAAAGGATATGGCAGCCGGAGATCCTCAAGGTTGGGAAAGTTTAGGAGTAAACGATCCCACCAAATATAAAGCCACTCTAAAATTACTGAATTCTTCCCGAAGATTAAAAGATAATATAAGAGTAATTACTGATAGAACTACAGGAAACTATGATGTCTATCAAGTTACATTGTTTGGAGATACGTTGATTTATCAACATAATGCAAGTACTGGAAGTGATAGTATCAAAAATAATAAATTGTATGCTGAGTATTTTACTGGAAAAAATTCCAATCAACTACGCAATTTAACTCAATCTGTCAGGAGTGCTACTTTAACTCTTGCAAAAAATAATATCTCAGGTCAAACTTCAAGACAAGAATATCAAGATCTTCAAGCAAAACCAAGTTACAAGTCATTAAGTAATACGACTCCTACACCAACTCCAACTCCTACACCAACTCCTACACCAACTCCTACACCAACTCCAACTCCTACACCACTTCCTACTGATGTGAATGGAGATGGTGTAGTAGAAGAAGTTAATCCTACAATTCCAACCGCAATTAGAGGTGGTACTGCTAAAACTTTAAGATATCCATATCATGAGCCACCAGCCGGCTTTGAATATGACTATATTTCCATAACAGCATATGATTACAAACCATCTGGTTTGGATGTGTTGAACTCTAGTTATAACAAAAGTGATAAAAATATTGAAAGGGGGCAGAAATATGAAACTATATTTTTCCCAATGCAACCTCAATTGAGTGAAACAAATGCAGTGAGTTGGTCAGACGATCAATTGAATCCAGTTCAAGCGGTATTAGGACAAGCAGCTGCGGGGTTAATAAAAGGTATAGGAAATATTAGTGTAGAAGAACTAAAAGGTGCATTTTCAGGATTAACTGCAAGTATTAATGAAGCAATGAATGATGCAAATTTAAAGAAATTTGTTGTATCATATTTTGCTGGTCAGGCAGTTGGTGCAAATCTAGTAGGTAGATCAAATGGTATGGTAATTAATCCAAACCTTGAGCTTCTTTTCAATGGTCCTAATCTTAGAACTTTTAGTTTCAATTTTAGACTCACACCAAGAAGTCAGATAGAATCAGAAGAAATAAGAAGAATCATACGAGCATTTAAAAGAAATATGGCAGTTTCTAGAAGTTCCTCGAATTTGTTCCTGTTATCACCAAGAATTTTCGAATTGAAATATATTTACAAAGGTGGTGGTGACCATCCATATCTAAATAAGTTTAAACCTTGTGCTTTATCAAACTTTCAGGTAAATTACACACCAGATGGTTCCTATGCAACATTTGATTCCACTGGGTCTTTGACAGCATATGACTTAACAATGACTTTTAGTGAAGTTATGCCAATTTATGCTGATGATATTCCTGACACTGCTGACGATAAAATATCCACAATGGGATACTAAAGATGGCACAAAAATATTTTAGAAACCTACCAAACTTTGATTATGTAAACAGAGTCAAAGGTGGTGATAATATTTCTGATTATACAGAAGTAAAGAATCTCTTCAAAAGAGGTAAACTTAGGGAAGACATCTTCCAAAATATTACATACTTTACCAAATATAAAGTGGTTGGTGATGAAAGACCTGATGAAGTAGCATATAAAATTTATGGAGATCAGAATCTTGATTGGATCGTAATGTTATCTAATAATATTATGAATCTTGAATCTGAATGGCCTTGGTCTCAAGAATCCTTTGATAATTACCTACTTAATAAGTATGGTAGTTATGAAAAAATGTATGAAACTAGACATTATGAGACTAATCAGATTCAAGATAGTGACAAAAGAACGATTGTAGAAAGAGGATTGATTGTTCCTAGTGATTGGAGTATTACCTTCTATGATATTGGTTTAGAACAACAAATTACAAGAGCTTCGACTTATCCAGTTTCTAATTTAGAGTACGAGACAAGAATTCAAGACAGAAAGAGAAATATATTTTTATTGAAAGATATCTACGTGAGTCTTGCTATTGATGACATGGAAGAGTTTATGCCATATACTCCTGGGTCTAGTCAGTATGTTTCTGATAGGTTAGTACGGGGAGAAAACGTTAGATTGTATCAATAAAAAAAGTAAAGGGGCCAAAAAAGCCCCCAGGATTTTTTTACGGCTTTTTTGAAACAAAAAGCCGATTTTGGTATCAGGACTCAGCCAGTTTTGAAAAATAACTCATGGGGTCGTCATCGTCATCGTCTCCTTTACTGAGAGTAATATCAGGAGAGTTGAAGTCATTAGTTGCCTTTGAAGATTGATAGGAGTCTTCAAGCTTTCGCATGACCTCTTCTTCAGAGACAGTCTTTCGTTCTGTTGCTGCGTAGTTATTGCTGCGTAGTTATCATACTCAGTTTCTTCCTCTACGGTTGATCGACGTGTGGACTTGTTGCCCAGAACATAATCAAGACGCTTCTTCAGTTCATCATAGGATTTGAACTGATCGGGTGCAGTGAAGGCAGTCAGTGAATACTGCTTCTTCCAGATTGCTTCCATCGCCTCATCATCATCCAGAAGTGGACTTGGACGATCGAACTCGGAACTATCGTAGTTCCAATAACCAGCAACCTTCTTCAGTTTGAGTTTGAAGTTGGCACCTTGCCAGAAGTCAAATGGGTTGATAGGAGTTTCATCTTCGAATTCAGGTTGCATTGCTTCCATGATCTTGTCGAAGATCTTCTTACCAAACTTGTACAGGAATACCTTACCTTCATTCTGAGGGTTGGCAGGGTCCTTGACCACGTAGATGTTTGCGTAGAAAGAAAGTTTACGCTTTTGTTTGCGAACGGTTTCCTTATCCGATTCGTTACCCGTGTTCCACAATTCACGGTTCAGTTCACCGATAGGATCCTTACCACCAATGGTAGTCAGGGAGTTTTCGATGTACCAACCACCAGGACCTTGGAAGGCATGGGAGAACAGTTTCACCCAAGGGAGATCTTCTCCTTCGGGAGCAGGAAGGAAACGAATAACAGCATATCCGTTACCACTTTTGTCCATCTCTGGTTTCCACAGACGGTCATCGGAGGACCCTCCTCCTTGTCGTCCGTTCTCTTTCTCAACTTGTTGGACGAGTTTCTGTGTAAGGTTTCCCAGAGAAGATTGTTTCTTTAAATTAGAGAATGACATTTGTTGTTCCTTGTATTAGTCGTATTTGGTCTGTGTCCCAGATTTGGGTGGGGTAACTGGGGACCCCTGTATCCTACACCCCTCAGAGGGACTCGTCAAGATGTTTTCTCATGTTGTCGATGATGTTGGTCATATTACTGAAGACGTATGTCAGGTCCACGTCAGCAGGGAATCCGAGTTGACGTGCAGAAGACATAATACTCTCCTTCATCATCTGAGCTTCGGGATCATCAGATAAGCTCAGACGTGTGTAGAGAACCTGTTGTTTCTTTAACAGACTCTCCAACATTTCAACATGTTCCAACTTATCTTTGTTGGTCATTGTTGCGAACGCAAACACGTTCTTGTAGATCTCTTCTTGTAATTCAGAGATCTCTTTCATTTCCGTTTGAACTATTTCTGATTGAAAGAAACTCATTGTACTTGTGCTTCTGCTTCTAAAAGTTGTTCGTCTTGTTGTTTAGATTCTTCAATCTGTTCGAGAACATCGATTGCTCCACATACTTTCAGGTACATTTCTCTACCACCATCAAGTTGTTTTTCCAATTCTTCTCTCTGAGATTTGAGATTTTCAAGCACGGTAGCATTATCAAGTGCCATTGATTATTACCTCCTTGAGGATAGATCTAAATTTAAATACATCAATATGTATAAAGGAATCATACTTGTCAATTCTCATCGATAAGAATTTCCACACAGGATCATCCAGTTTACTATCGAATTCTTTTTTGAATCCTAGAATCTTATTTAAGATTACTAAAGACTCAAGAGAAAGGTTCTTTCTCAGGTGTTCTTTGATGAGTTGAGGGTGACGATTTCCCTCAATCTTGAACATCTCATCAAAGTTTTTACCAGAAAAAACATTCTCTACTTCTGACTTGAACGTATAAGATAGACTTTGAAGTCGTCTCTTCCAATCGGTGTAGTTCTGTTCCCCGTTCCGAACAATTTCTCCGATCCACAGAGACTGAGGATCGTTACAACCGACAAAGTTAGAAACAAAAAACTCAATGACTTCACTATCATCTTTTTGACGACTCAACTTTTCAAAAAAGAATCTGTCCTTACGTTTATAGAAGGACTCTAATGATGCACGTGACTTACCACCATAACGATGGTAATCATATTTTTCTTTTGTAAAGTGATTTTTCAATCCAAGGTATGCCTTGTATGTATCAAAGGGACTCACTTTGGGTATCATAAAGGTAGTTTCGCATGAGATGTACGTTTCAATAGGTTGAGTTCCATGGCCTCAGCCTTAAGTTTTTCCTTCAAAGGTTTGGATATTAACTTAGGAATAGACTCAATGTCAATATTATTACTCTCACAAAAGAAAACAATTGAGTCCATGTACTTCATGTCCTTGTTTTCTTTTGCAATCTTCTCAATCTCCTCCGAGAAAGTTCTACTATTATAGAACTTCTTTTCAATGAGTTGATCGACACTGAGTTCTTCAGATTTAGGCATGTTGCTGTAATTTGAATTCAACAAACTCGCTAATATATTCTGCGAGAAGGTTGATGTACTTTCTCTTATCATACTGTTCATAGACTTCAACTTCTCCATTTTCACAAGACATAATGATGACAAATTTTTTGACCATAATACCAGTCATTTCGTATAGCATACATGCATAGGCTGCACACTGTACATAATAATGTTCGATCCACTTTTCTGGTTTAGGTTTCTTACTTGTCTTGAAGTCAATGACAGCAAGTTCTCCATCATACTCAGCAATACAATCGACTGTTCCTGCAACACCTAACTCTCTACTAAAAAGAGCTTGTTCAATTGCATGAATGTTATCAATTTTATCTAGATCAGGTTTGGCTTGTTTAAAAAGGAACTCTGACAATGGTTGTACTGTCGGAAGTTCCTTGTTTAACATATAGTTTTCAACCAGTGTGTGCATGTCAGTACCACGACTGGTTGCTGCCTTTGTGATCTTGTTTGCTTCATCAACACCAACCCTCTTTCTCCACTTAGTGAAGATTTCTCGGTTGTAGTGACTAATAATCGATGTGATGGAAACTAATTTTTGTCCATCTGGAGTATCATAATACCTTACACCGTCAATCATCTCTCTATCGAGAGTTGGATAATCTATTTCAATGTGATTAAACATTACATACCGAGTTCAAGTTTGGCAATGATGTACTCTTTAACAAGACCACTTCTACAGATATCTTCTGCATTGAATTCAATTGTATCAAAGGATGGCATGTTCGTCAAGATACGCATGAAGTCTGCGATACCATTCCTCTCATTCTGTTTGGTCAAGTCGGACTGAGTTGCATCACCACAGAACATGATCTTAGAATTCTCACCGATACGAGTGATCATTGAGTCAAGTTCGTGGAAGTTTAAGTTCTGGAACTCATCAACAATCACAATCACATTATCCAATGTGGTACCACGAATGAATGATGTAGACCAGAAAGAAATAGTTCCCTGTGCCTTGAGGTTGTTATACAACATCTCAAATGATGCGTCGTCAGGCATCTCGAACATGTACTTGACCATGTTCTTGTATGGAATCTGGTACAAAGAAGACTTGTCCTCATGGTCACCAGGAAGGAAACCAATCTCTCTGGTCGGTACAAGAGACCTGACGATGTAGATCTTCTCGTAGGGTGACTTAGGGTCTAAGACATCCAAAAGGGCGTTGTAGAGGGTGATAAAGGTCTTACCTGTACCAGCACATCCATATGCTACCAGGTTCTGTTGATTTTTATACTTCTCAAAGAAAACTTCTTGGTTTTCTGTAATTGGTTCTACCTTCTTGATATAGTCAAGATTGATTGGCTTCTTTCTCTTCATTGTCCTATTACTCATACCAAATGGAACTGGGTTAGTAGTTCCGACACCTGTCTTTTTCTTTGCCGGCATAAAATTAGTCGTAGTGTTTGAGTGTTGAGCCTGGTTGTTTCTTGGCTGCGCCAATCACATCTTTCCAACCTGGATGTTTGGTGTAGATCTTATTAAATGGGTCACCCATTTCAACACCCAAACAAGGAGCGTTGTCGGGGGTATAAAAACGTTCCCAGTCGGGATTGTCCTCACGCCATTGATCCCATGCATGAATACTCATCTTGATCTCTTTCTCTTCACCAGTCTTTTTATTTCTTACTGGATACGTAGCCAACTTATTTCTCCATTGTAATGTGTATATTTATTACCACTCCAGAGCCTCTGAAATCACAGGGAACTGTTCCTTGAAGACATCCTTACAGGAGTTTGCAATGTCCATGTGTTCCTTCTGAGTACCATTAGCAGATCTCAACTCAATGTAATGAATCCATGAGCGAACAGAACCACTCATGTACATCTTTGTTGGAGTGGCGAGTGGCAACACAAAACGTGCACATTCTTTTGCAACACCCACCTCTAACATCTGGTTATACAATGATTGGGCTGAACTAAAGAGAGTGACCATCTGACGTTCCAGTTTATCAACAATCTCAGGATCAAGGTCATCAATACTATTCTGACGGTTCTTTGTGTCCTGTCTCCTCAACTCTGGAAGTTGAATATTCGTATCGAGAAGATTGGTACTCGCATATCGTTGAGAGAACTCCTGGAATGTAAACGAGCGGTGACGCAGGACTTGAGCAGCAAGACCACGGGTAGTCTCAATCTCAAGGGTCATGAATGCTTGTTCAAAAATACTCCAGTGTTGATGTTTGATACAATATTTTAAGAGACCAGCAAAGTTCTCATTGTCCTGATTGTTTGGGTTAGACACACGTGCACAGTATGCAATGTGTTGCTCAGCATCAGGAGTTACTGAGATTAGTTTCGCTTGATTCATGTTTCTTTTGTAACTTTTGTTGTTTACGTTCTCTTTTTACCCTTTGTACATAAAGTCTCTCACCTTCTGTAAAAAGTTCTGGGTGTTTAAGGATGTACTTAATTGCTTTCTTTGTTTTCATGATTGAAGTATGCGTTGAAGTATGCAACGATTCCATTACTTAACTTGTTTCCCTGAGAGATCCAAGTATCAACACACTCATAAATGTCTTGTGTAGAATATGATGTTTCGTTAATATTAACCTTCCCATATCTATTTAACAAAACATTAAGACACTGTTCACGAAGTTTCATTCTTTCCTCCGTGTACCTCCAATCCTCATTCATCATCTTCAAACACCTCGTCGTAATCAGGGAGTGGAGGAAGGTTTTCCTCCGTCTTTACGTATGCACCAGGATCAGAATACACCTCCGACTCCAATGCGTCAAGTAGAAGTCTGAGATTTCTGATGATTAATTTAAGATTGTCTTTTTCCATAAAAAAAGGGGACCTATGTCCCCTAGTCTACCAGATTGTTCGTCAAATGACAAGTATCATTTGCTGTAAGTATGACCACGATAACAGAATGTACCATGTGTTTCATCGGTACCTTGAGTGCACTCATACTTGACACCACGGTATGATGTCATATGAATTTGTGCATCGTGAAGTGCAGATGCTTTTTTGATCTGCCTACGAATCATGTTAAGTGTGTTCATTGTGTTTCTCCTGAAATACTAAGGTTAATTAAAACCCGTTCCTTCAGTCGTTTGCGGTCTATGATTTAATGCACCTTGAAGGAATTTTAATCCTCCTAAGGAAAGCATCTTTATCTTTCTCAGTTAAGTCTGATTGCTCTACTGTTTCCACGACTTCCTTCCATTGAAGGCAAGTCATGTCTGGTTCTTTAGCAAAGAGAAGTAGTTCGAGAATCATAGACTGAACGCTCCGTTCCGCGACTTACTTGCGACCCATAAGGGTTGAACGATAGGGTTATTATAAACCCCATTGAATATTTAGTCAAGTGGTCCGTATTCTTCACCTTCCTTAATGAGTTGGGACACATAGTTTTCTGTCCCATCCATAGTTTTAACAGCAAAGAGACTGGACTTCTGATACTTCTTGATCTTTTTATATTTTTTGACGAGGGCTTGAACCTGATCTTGGTTCATGTCCAAACCTTCGAAGGATACATTAAATCCGTTACTCATTTTCTTTTCTTCTCGGACTTCTTATCACCACCCCAGAGTTTGGGATTGATTCGACCTTCAGTTTGTGTCATGTTCTTAAAATCATTACGGTAGTTGTCCCAATAATGATCGAAGATATCTACCCTTTTTTTAGAAGTTACAATATCAAACTTTGTGATGCCATCTTGAAGATATTCAACAAGATAAGCAGTGTAGGGAAGACTCCTATCTTGTGCAAGTGATGGATCACAATCTTGATGGATAAATTTTATACTATCACTCAAGACCGACCACCCCACTCAATATCGGGATAGGCTTTACGAACCACATCATTAGTAATATTGTACTGAGCACCAAGACGTTTGTCTTTTACAAGACACAGGATTGATGCTTCCTCAGGATGAAGACCTTCGAGCATTTGAATAAACATAGACTCTCTACGTGTCTTAGAGAGACCGTCATTACCACCTTTCACAAAGTGATACAGATTCCTACACTCCTTACGAAGTGAAGTGTGGTCAGTACCAAGAGGTGCCTCATTCTTATTGAATGGTACTTCACCCTCAGGGAGCATTGACAGAACACTCTCATCAAAGTTCCAAATCAGAATAGATGTGAGTGCATCACATCGATGTTCTTGTAAGATTTCAATCTTTTTTGCTTTCGTTCTTTGTTTAGATACCAACTCAAGAATCTCATGAACAAATGGGTTGGGAGGTAATTTAGTTTTCACAGTGAAAGATTTAGTTGCCATTGTATGTTCAATTTAGTTTAGAATATTTATTAGATGGTGTCAATCCTCAGATTCAAAGTCCTCAAGACTATTTTCAAACCTAACAGACAAGACTTCATCTGGAATGATTTGTCCATTTTCATCAAACATCTCTGGATGTGTTGGGATGAATGTCGAATTTCTTTCGATTACATATTCTTTTAAAAGATATCCAATCACTCCTCCCACCAAAAGGAACATGATTGAAATAATCGTGGACAATGTAAGTGTGACTGCTAACATCTTAGCTCTCCTTTTTTCTTATGTCGAACTGTATGTCTAAGAAAAAATGGAACTCTCTTCGGAAGAAGGAGACCATCTTTCCAAACTTTACTTGAAAAGTTTTTGGTGGGTCCCTCCTTTTTTTATTTCTGAGTAGTAATTCAAATCCCCTATTCATCTTAGGAGATTCGTTGTCATTATTTAGAGACTCTTCGTTTTCTTCCAGGTCGTTTATCATTTTTATACCTCTCTGCGTCATGAAGAATATTAGCAAGATAATTTTTAATCTTTCTTGCCTCTGGTTTACCTAGGTGACCGTAACCCTCACGTAATTGTTTGTGAACCTCGTCACTACCACCCTCCAGATACCCTTCAAGGTCCAACACAAGGTTCTTTACCTCAGTGGCAGTACAACTCATCAGGAACTCTTCTACGACAGTTCTAGAGACCTTGCTGTCTTTCAGATATGCATACATGTCAAGCATATATCTACCTTCGAAGACGTAATCAATTGTCTTCTCTACTACTTCGTATAGTTCCTCTACCATTACACCAACTTATTCTCCTTCAAATATTTAACAGTTTCCATGCATCCACCAATAGTTTTACCATTAACTGATACCTGAGGGAAGGTAGAACCTTGTCCAAAGTCAGCATAAAATTGATTTTTATCAAAGTCTCTACCCAGTTTGAGTTCAACATACTGAAGTTCAGCAAGTTGTAATACAGAAACTACCTTGGTGCAATAAGGACAACCGTTCTTTGAGTAAACAGTGAAGACGTTCATAATAAAATTAATAGTGGGATTGAGATAGTTAGAATTGCTATTAGGAAACCCCCTGCCATATTTAACAGGGGGCGTGTACTGTGTTCAGTCATCGTTTTTGTTGTGTTTACCCGTGATCTTTTCGTAGTCATTCTTCATAGCCATAACCAACCATGATGATG
>Ga0208898_1002789_pt1 | contig 10498 bp, 12 predicted proteins | sample VirMetDEL_Mar_4_FD_184513 | JGI IMG/M metagenome (GOLD analysis project Ga0208898, IMG submission 184513) | Aqueous microbial communities from the Delaware River and Bay under freshwater to marine salinity gradient to study organic matter... | ecosystem: Environmental > Aquatic > Marine >...
GATCGCGTGACAGTGGCAATACAACTTTGCACAAAGTCTTTGCGGGCGGTCATGTCACTGCATGTGGCGCTAACTCGCCTAGTTCATTGGCGTCACGTCCATGCCGCATAATCTTGTGTGATGAGGTTGATCGCTATCCTATCTCTGCTGGCACAGAGGGTGATCCCGTATCATTGGCGAAAAAACGATCTGCTACATTCTGGAACCGCAAGATAATCTTAGTTAGCACCCCTACTGAAAAGGGAGCATCTCGGATTGAGCAGGCGTATGAAGAAAGCGATAAGCGCAAGTTTTTCGTTAGCTGCCCTCATTGCGATGGCAAGCAGACGCTTCAGTGGGCGAATGTTAAGTTCAGCAACAATGATCCGAATACTGCCGAATACGTTTGCGAGCATTGCGGGTCTTGCTGGGATGATGCTGACCGATTTCGGGCCATCCGATATGGGGAATGGCAAAAGACTGATACCGGCGATGGGAAGACTGCTGGCTTTCACCTATCAGCATTGTATTCGCCTTGGACGCGACTTGATGAGATTGTTGGTGAATTTATTGCAGCCAAGCGTGATCCTATGCGGCTCAGGACGTGGGTAAACACGACTTTGGGCGAGACGTGGGAAGAACAAGGCGAGATGCTTGATGAATATGACTTGATTGATCGGGCAGAGGATTGGGGCGATGAGCTACCCGAAGGTGTCTTGATGCTGACTGCTGGAGTGGATGTTCAAGATGATCGACTGGAATATGAGATAGTCGGCTGGGGTCGTGGAGAAGAAAGTTGGTCAATCGACTATAATATCTTATATGGTGATCCATCATCAGCAGAATTATGGATTGATCTGGATAGGGCTTTGCAGCGTACATACACACATCCGCTATCTGGTGATATGACGCTTAGATCGGCCTGCATTGACAGTGGCGGTCATTACACGCAGCAAGTTTACAATTATGCACGAAATCGTGCAGGAAAGCGGGTTTTCGCTATCAAGGGGATTGGCGGCGAGGGTAAGCCTGTGATCGGCAGGCCAAGCAAGAATAATATCGGCAAAATCAACCTATTTCCTGTGGGAGTAGATACAGCGAAAGAATTAGTGTATGCTCGCCTAAAGATGACTGAAGAGGGCGCGGGATATTGTCACTTCCCGATTGGACGAAACGAGGAATACTTTAGGATGCTTACCGCAGAAAAAAGGGTGGTTAAGTATTTCAAAGGGCGCCCAAGGCGTGAATGGGTGAAGATTAGACAGCGCAACGAAGCGCTTGACTGTCGGGTTTACGCTACCGCAGCTTTAGCGCTTTTAAATATAAACATGGATGCAGTTGCAAAACAGGCCCAAAATAAGGTACAATCGGACAAACCTCAGCAAGTCAGGCGTCCAGCATTGCCGCGCCGCAATTCGTTCGTTCACGGTTATAGGTGATAGATGGCTAATTTATTCGACGCAGCAAATGCACCGACTACTGAACCGACTGACTTTGTGGTCGGTGATTTCGTACAATGGAAGCGCACAGACCTAAGTGACGATTATCCGAATACTGCATACACGCTGACATATGTGTCAAGGGATGCGGGCGGTGGCTCGCATGAGTTTTCCGTAACGGGAACAGCAAGTGGCTCTGATTATCTATTTACCATTCCAGGATCTGCATCATCTGCATTTAGCGCTGGTCATCACAAGTGGCAGCTTGAGGTTGTACGCAATAGCGACAGTGAGCGGATTGTTCACGAAACCGGCCATTGGGATATTCATGTTGACATGGATGTTAATGGCGTTGACCCAAGGTCATTCGCTCAGACGATGGTTAATAAGATCGAAACCATATTAACAGGCAAGGCTGATAGTGATGTTGGCAGTTATTCCATTGCTGGCCGATCATTAACGAAGATGACATTTGCTGAGTTAGAGGCGGCTAGAGACAGGTACATGGGCATCTACAAGCGCGAACAGTCTGACGAGGCTGTTAAGAAGGGCAAGCCAAGCCCTAACACGATTAAAGTGAGGTTTAGCTGATGGGTGTACTTGATCTCTTCAAGCGGTCTAAGAAAAAACCGCAGCGCCGTAATTATCAAGCAGCCGCCAAGGGGCGGCTTTTCGCTGATTTTCACGCATCAAACCGAAGCGCTGATAGTGAAATACGCTGGGCTTTGCGCGATTTGCGCAACCGCAGCCGTGATTTGGAGCGCAATAACGAATATTTTCGGCGCTATTTGCAGCTTTTGCGTGTAAATGTTGTCGGGGAAAACGGGTTTAATCTACAGATCAGGGGTAGAAACCCAGATAATTCGCTAGATCGCGCTGGAAATAACATAATTGAGGGCGCTTGGCGTGATTTCTCGCGCTTTGGCGGGCCAACCATCGATGGCGGGCTTTCAATGGTGGATTTGTGCAATCACATCATATCTGGCGTTGCGCGTGACGGTGAGGTGTTCCTGAAGATTGTTAAGGGCAACTATTTGCGTTACGGCATAGGTTTGCAGCTTATTGAGCCTGATTTAGTGGACGAAGAGAAGAATGAGCTTGCGGCAAACGGCAATCAGGTTCGCATGGGTGTTGAGCTTGACAGCAAAACCAAGCGTCCGATTGCGTATTATGTGCTGAATTACCACAAGGGTGATTATGATTACATGACGCCAGCCGCAGAGCGCAAATATACACGGGTTTCTGCGGATGAGATGATGCACATCTACCGTCCAGAACGCGCAGATCAGACTAGGGGAGTTCCTTGGTCTGTTGCTGCGATTGCGTCATTGAAGATGTTGCATGGCTATCGTGAGGCTGAGTTGATTGCGGCCAGAACTGGCGCTGCTAAGATGGGTTTCTTTACTAGCCCTGCTGGGGATGGTTTTACTGCTGATGGGTTTGATGATGAGCAAAATACTGTTCCCATCTATGACGCTGAAGCCGGTACATTCCATCAATTGCCTGCTGGCGTTGACTTCACCCCATTTGATCCCACGCATCCAACATCTGCGTTTGCTGACTTTGAGAAGGCAGTTCTGCGCGGCATAGCTGGTGGCTTGGGCGTAAGCTATACATCATTAGCCAACGATCTTGAGGGAACAAGTTATTCGTCCATACGTCAGGGCGCATTGGAAGAGAGGGATTTCTATCGCACGTTGCACAGATTTATGATCGATCACTTCCTTGATCCATTCTACCGCATCTGGCTTGAGCATGTGATGGATCATGGGTTTATACCTATTTCTGGTGAAAATAAGGTGTTTAAGTTCAGTCAGGACGTAACTTGGCGTGGCAGAGGTTTCCAGTGGGTTGACCCGTTGAAGGAGATGAATGCTGCGGTTGTAGGGTTGCAGAACGGTATCCTTAGCCATTCGGATATTGCTGCTACTTATGGGCGTGATGCAGAAGATACGTTTGCTCAGATCGAGCGTGATAAAGAGCTTGCTGAGCAATTTGGCTTGTCTATGGCTTATCAGCCGTTTGGCATGAAGCAACCAGTACCGGCAGAGGTGGATGATGTCGAACAAGCCGACTGATGGAATGGTGGAAGAAGCGAAGCGCGGCCTAGAGTGGCGGCGTGAGTTTGGGCGTGGTGGTACTGAAGTTGGCATTGCTCGAGCGCGTGACATATCCAATGGCAAGAATTTGTCAGACGATACAGTCAAGCGCATGTACAGCTTCTTTAGCCGCCATGAGGTGGATAAGAAGGCTGAGGGGTTTCGCGTAGGCGAAAAGGGTTATCCATCAAATGGCCGTATTGCGTGGGCGCTTTGGGGCGGTGATGCTGGCTTTTCGTGGAGTAGGCAGATTGCAGAGCGCTTAGATAAAGAAGATCGCGCCCCTGAATTGACTGATGCTGTGAAGGTGGGATTGGCTAAGAAGGCCAAGGATCACAACGATAAAGTTGGTGATGTCGCGTCTAAGCGCACCAGCACACGCACATTAAGCGCAGTATTTCGTCGCGGCATTGGCGCTTATAAGACTAATCCGCAAAGCGTAAGGCCGAATGTGAAATCACCTGAGCAATGGGCATATGCCCGCGTAAACAGTTTCTTATATGCGCTGCGCAATGGCAAATATCGCAGCGGAAAGCATGATACTGACCTTCTGCCAAAGGGTCATCCAATGGCTAACGATGAAAGGGGTAGCGCAGATATGGCAAAAGATGATATTATCGGTCTTGAACTAAAAGGATCAACAGAGATGGAAGAGCGTCACATATTGAACGTGGAAGAGACAGATGATGCTTATACTGTCACTTTTGCAAAGCCTGATCGTGAAGATCAGCCAGAAGAAATGCAGACTACTCAGGAAGATGATGAGCGCATTCAGCATTACGATGATGAAGAGCGCCTTGACCGTGAGAAGATGGAAACTCGCGGCATGTCATTTGACGGTAAAGTTGTTGACGAAGATAAGCGCACTGTGCGGATTGCTGTATCCAGCGAAGAGCCAGTAGAGCGCAGCTTTGGCAATGAAATATTAGATCACGATGAGCGCAGCATTGATCTTAGCTTTGCTAAGTCAGGACGTATGCCGCTTCTCTTGGATCATGACCCACGCCAGCAGATTGGTGTGGTAGAGGACGTAAGCCTTGATGGCTCGGCCCGTAGATTACGGGCGACTGTGCGTTTCGGAAGAAATGGACTTGCCAAAGAGGTTTTCGACGATGTTGTGGATGGTATCAGAAGCAACATCAGCGTTGGCTATCATGTCAACGACATGGAGCGTCAAGATGCGGATAGCTACCGCGTGAAGTCTTGGCTTCCAATGGAAGTATCAGTTGTGAGCATACCCGCAGACAGGACAGTCGGGGTGGGCCGCGCAGCAGAGAAGCCACCCGCAAAACCTATCACTGAAACTCTTATTAGAGAGGAAACTATCATGTCGGAAGAAAACAAGATCGACATCGATGCGGTTAAGGCCGAAGCTACTCGCGCCGCCGCAAAAGATACTGCTGAAATGTATCGCTTGGCTGCAAAGCACAACAAGCGTGATTTGGCAGACAAAGCCGTATCAGAAGGCCGCTCACTCGCAGAATTTCGCGGTGAATTGCTGGACGTAATCGGTAATGCACCATTGGATACGCCAAATGAAATCGGACTTGCCCCGAAAGAGGCCCGTCAGTTCTCATTGCTTCGCGCTATCCGCGCTCATGCAAACCCAACTGATCGCTCTGCACAAAAAGCTGCTGCTTTTGAATTAGAAGCTGCTGCTGCTGCGTCAGACGCGATGGGTGTTGAAGCACAAGGCATTATGATCCCAGCAGATGTATTGCGTAGCTGGAAAGTGCGCGACATGAATACAACTGACGATGCTGGCATCATTGCTGACGATTTCCGTGGCGGCGATTTCATCGACGTATTGCGGAATGCTTCATCAGTCATGCAAGCCGGTGCAACAATGCTGACAGGCTTGTCAGGCAACGTGAAGATCCCAAAGAAAACAGCCGCATCATCTGCTGGTTGGATTTCATCTGAGGGTGGCGCATCTGGCGAAAGCGAGCCTACTGTTGGTCAAGTCACCATGACGCCGAAAGTGCTTGGCGCTCATACAGACATTACACGCCTTATGATGCAGCAATCATCTTTGGATGTTGAAGCATTGGTGCGTAATGATCTGACAGCTTCTATCGCCCTGGCGATTGATCTGGGTGCATTGGCTGGAACAGGATCATCTGGTCAGCCAACTGGTGTAAAGAACACATCAGGCATCAACACGCCAACCAACTTTGCGGCAGCTAACCCAACATTTGCTGAAGTTGTAGCGATGGAAACTGCGGTAGCAGAAGACAACGCTCTTGCAGGCAACTTGGCTTACATCCTGCCAGCCAGCATGTACGGTGCATTGAAAACAACTGCAAAAGACGCTGGTTCAGGCCAGTTTGTAGTTGCTCCAGATGGGTCAATGAACGGCTACAATGCAATCGTATCAAACCAAGTTACTGCTGGTGATCTGTATTTCGGCAACTTTGCTGACTTGTTGATCGGCATGTATGGCGGTTTGGACATTGTTGTAGATCCATACACTGCGTCTAGCTCAGGCACAGTGCGGATTGTTGCACTGCAAACTGTAGACGTAGCTGTACGTCACGCAGTAAGCTTTGCATTCAACAATGATGGTGCATAAGAGTGCTAACTTGGGAGGGCCACTTGGCCCTCCTTTCCAATAAGGGGCGAAAGATGAAATATATTATCCTGAAATCCTGTGTTGCTGCTGGTCAAGCTAGAAAAGCCGGTGACATAGTTGAGTTGGGCGCAGATGAAGCGACTGCGTTAAAGGGATATGGGCGCATTGATAATGCCCCTGAGCCTAAGCCTGTTAAGGCTCCGACTGATCGGGCTGCAAAGCCTAAGACTACAAGGGCGAAAAAGAGCTAACGATGGCGATACCATTTGCAGATGATTTATCAAATATATTCGATGTTGATGAGTTTGCGACTGCCGTTACATATAGCGGCGGCACGATAAATGGTATCTTCGACAATGAGACAGTTCCGATTGAAGCTGGAGGGTTCGCGGTCGTGCATCAAGAGCAGCCGCGATTGACTTGTCGCACGGTTGACCTTTCCTCTATCGCTGAAGGTCAGGCTATGGTTATAAACAGCGTGAATTATACAATTCAGGCGTGGATTGATGATGGCACAGGTGTCACGGTAATTCAGTTGGAGAAAGTATAATGGCGCATGTTCGCAAGCAGATACGCGACAGAATGGCCAGCACTATTTCCACTGGAGCTACTTTGGTATCTAGCCGCGTATATACTACACGGGTATATCCGCTGACTGACGCCAACCTACCGGCGATTACTGTATATACGGGGTCAGAGGTATCAAACCGCTTGAATATGGGTTTGAACGATCTGAACAGAAGTTTAACGGTTGATGTTGATGTATATGTTAGGGCGACATCAACATTTGATGATGATGTGGATGCTATTGCTGTCCAGATCGAAGAGGCAATAGCCGGTGACTTTACGGTCAACGGTCTTGCAAAAGAGGCTGTGCTTACTGGAACTGAAATTCAGTTTTCAGGGGATGCGGAGCAACCTATAGGGGTTGCGAAGCTGACTTATTCAGTGAGATATGTTACAGCATTAAATGATGTAGAAGCAGCCAAGTAAAGGAGAAACGCTATGGCTACATATTTCGGTTCTAACGGAAGCGTAAAGCTGGTCACTACTGGCGGCTCCGTTGCTACAATTGGTGAATTGTTAAGTTGGACTGTCACCACCACTGCTGAGAGCATTGACACAACATCAATGGGAGATACTAGCAGAACAGTTACCTCTGGCCTCAAATCTGGGTCTGGAAGCCTAAGCTTGTATCTTGATCCTGATGATGCGGTGCAGCAAGATTTGTCTGAAGGAGACAAGGTTGATTGTGAATTCTATGCAGAAGGATCTTCTGCGGGAGATACTAAGTATTCAGGTACATTTTTGGTCACTTCCGTTGAAAGAGGCGCGACACTTGATGGCTTGGCAACCATGAGCGCAGAGCTAACACTTGATGGTGCGTTTGCGATTGGAACCGTATAGATGTCAATTGTATCGCAGATTGAAGTTGCGGATGCTGAAATTAAGTCGTTAGAGATACCTGAGTGGTTGGTCAATGGCCAACCTCTCAAGGTTAATTTCTATCCTCTGACAGTCTCAGAGTATAGGAAGATAAATAAGCGCTATCCAAACTTCATGGAAAACCTTCTTGAAGCTGAAATTCAGGTTCACATAATAATAATTAAGGCGCTAGACGATAATGGCGAAAAATTGTTTGACTTCGGGGATAAGGCTTGGTTTGACAATCGAGATCCAATGGTTGTTATGCGTTTGGCCTCTCGCCTTGTCACCAGTAAGTCGGTGGAGGAGCTTGAAAAAAACTAATTGACGATCCATTCAGGATGAATGTGATTTCCTTGGCTGAAAAACTTGGCAAAACAATAGCTGAGATTGAAGAAATCACCATTGATGAGTATAATGAATGGATCGCGTATTATAAAGTTCTAGAGGAGCGCAGCAAAGATGGCCAGTGATCTAAATATTATCGTCGGCGTTCAGTCTGGTGATGCGCTCCGGCAATTAGGCAATGTCCGTAAGCAAGTGGACAGTGTTAGCGCGGCAACGCAAAGAGCAAGCGGAGCGCTCCGGGCGCAATCTCAGCAATATAATAGAACTGCTGTGGCTACTAATAAGTTTGCCAAAGGTGCTTTGCAGCAAGTTGGCTATCAAGTCGGTGACTTCGCGGTGCAAATCGCTAACGGCACAAGCAAGATGCAAGCATTCGGCCAGCAGGGTTCTCAGCTTCTTGGTATATTCGGCCCAGTGGGTGCATTGCTTGGTGCGGGTGTTGCCATCTTTTCCGCTATTGGTGTAGCCGCTCAAAAGTCTGGCTTATCCTTTATGGACTTCTCAACTGCGTCAAGCGAAGCGAAGTCAGCGGTTGCGGCTATTAAAGAGGAAACTAAGAAATACAATACTGAGCTTGAGCTATTAAATAGTGGCCTTGATACTGCGGCACAGTTGCAACTGCAAAAAGCAATTGTAAGCATGAAGGAAGCTATTGCCGTTCAGGAGGTCAGGCTTAGTGAAGAGCTATTAGAAAAAGGTCGCAACAACACCTCAAAGGAGCAGCGCGCTAGATTGCAGAAGATGCAAGATGGCCTTGCTGTTTTGTACGCAGAGGATGCAGCGAATAAAGAGGCTCTTAAGGCGCTGCAGGATAAGAATAACGAAATAAGGAACGCCAAGGCCGCGCAAAAAGAACTGGCTAACGTCATAAAGTCTGATACAGTTCCTGAAATTGAGCGCCTTAAAGAAGCCTCTGAAATGGTGGGCAGTTCATTTGAGCGTTCAATGATGTCTGTCGTGAAAGGTACTGCAACAGCTAAGGACGCCTTTAGGTCAATGGCTGCGGATATTATCTCTGAGCTTTACCGTATTTTCGTAGTCAAACAGATCACGGGATTTATTACGGGGGCTATTCAAGGCGCATTTATGCCACGCGAATATTCTGCCCCACCCGTTGCGCCAAGGGCTATTGGTGGCCCTGTTTCTGCTGGTAGCCCATATCTGGTTGGCGAAAGAGGCCCAGAGCTTATGATCCCGTCCAGAAGTGGAACAATCATTCCCAACAATAAGCTTGGCGGCGGTGGCGGCGTAGTAGTCAACCAAACAATCAACGTCTCCACAGGCGTACAGCAAACCGTACGTGCTGAGATTAAGCAGTTAATGCCACAGATAGCAGACAGCGCGAAGGCTGCTGTAGTAGACGCCAAGCGGCGTGGTGGATCATATGGAAGGGCATTTGCATAATGGCTATCAGTTATCCTTTAGCGCTGCCTACGCATACAGGCATAGCTCAGATAGAGTTAAGGGCGACTAATGCAGTTGCCTACAGTAGATCGCCCTTTACCTTCGCGGGTCAGGCTCATGCTTATGCTGGCAAGGCTTGGCAGGCAGACGTTACATTGCCATCCATGAAGCGCGAAGACGCGGAGAGATGGGTGGCTTGGCTTATTTCGCTGAAGGGTCAGCTAGGCACGTTTTATCTGGGTGATCCAGCGGCTACTACGCCATTAGGTTCAGCTAGGGATACTGATACGATCCTAGTTGACGGCGCTGTATCGTCTGGTGATACGATTGCCATAGATAGCGCACCGGCAAGTCAGACTGATTACTTAAAGGCTGGCGATTATATGGAGATTGGCACAGGCGTAAATCGTCAGTTGTTCAAGGTGCTGAATGATGTTGATACAGATGGCACAGGAAGCGCTACAGTAGATGTTTGGCCTAATGTGCGCACTAGTATAGCAGATGATGCTGCTGTGACTGTGCAGAGCGCACAGGGGATCTTTAGGCTGGCAAGTAATGAGCAAGCCTTTAGCATAAATGAAGCCAGCATATACGGCATAACATTCGGAGCGATAGAAGCAGTATGAGCCGCACAGTACCATCAGCGCTGCTTACGGCGCTTAGTCAACCAGAGGTTCAGCCGTATTATGCGGTTGAGCTTGATTTTGATACGTCACCAGTTCGTCTTTGGACAGGCTACGGTGATCTGACCATTGGCGTTGATACCTATACTGGATCGGGAAACTTGCTTTCCATTGGGGGGCTTGAAGAGGTCAATGATCTATCAGCGAAAAACATAACTCTGACGTTATCTGGTGTACCTTCCAGTTTGGTTTCTATTGCCTTGACTGAGCCATATCAAAGGCGTGAAGCCAAGGTTTACTTCGGCACTACAGATACACCATCACCTATAGAAGTCTTCAGCGGTGTTATGAATACCATGAGCATTGAGGATAGCGGTGAAACAAGTGTTATTACTGTTGCTGTCGAAAGCAAGCTGATACGCTTAGAGAAGGCCAGCAATCGCAGATACACCCATGAAAACCATATTTCCCGTCATTCTGGTGATACGTTCTTTTCATTTGTTGCTGACTTACAAGATAAGGATGTCATATGGGGCAGAGAGAGAGCTTAAATCGCTACTTGAAGTCAGTAAGGGATATTCCTTTTGAATGGGGCAAGAACGATTGCCT
>Ga0208898_1002794_pt1 | contig 10488 bp, 13 predicted proteins | sample VirMetDEL_Mar_4_FD_184513 | JGI IMG/M metagenome (GOLD analysis project Ga0208898, IMG submission 184513) | Aqueous microbial communities from the Delaware River and Bay under freshwater to marine salinity gradient to study organic matter... | ecosystem: Environmental > Aquatic > Marine >...
AAATGAACCACCCACAAAAAGCATACTTAGTATGCAACATCCAATCTAATAACACCAAAGTCTTCAACGCCACCATTGTAGTCGCTGTTGTACTTAGGCTTCTTAAGACCGAAGATTTTGCCAATAGAGATACCGTTTTGGTTCCCGTAGTCGAAGGTGTCTTCAACAATTTCAGGAAGTCCAATATCTGCCATAGCAAGAGCTTGTGCTCCACAGAATAAAGCAGCAGAACCGTTGATGTCAGCATCAGCGCCCCACTTATATCCAGCAGAACCGGCATTTGAAGATGTTCCAGTAAGAGCATTAGCAGTGTTAAACACATGTCTGAACTCATGGACCATAATGCCGTCAACCATCAAGCTTGAAGAACCTGAGAACAAGCTGTTGCTTGGTCCTCTGACTCCAGCATTTCTGACGTTAGCCAAGAAATCTGAATCAAGTTTAAGGTCAGCCATTACTTGTGGAGATACAAAAAGGTGATATACCTCTTCTCCACCAGCACCTCTTACGCCTCTGATATAGTTATCTTTAGCATAAGCTTTTAGAGCAACAATACATTCATAAGTAATGGTATCGGCTGCTTCTACAGCAGTTACGTCACCAGCTACTAAGCCTGAAGTTGCATCCCATCTTCTGTGTCTATTAGAAGTTGGTGCAGTTACATCACTTCCAAACGCAAGGTCGTTAAGATTTTGTCCTGAAGTCAAGACAGGTCTTAATGCACCACTGTTTTTAAGTGTGTAGTTAATACCAGAAAGCGATAAAAACGCTAATTGGTCAATACGATCAGCCATTGCATATGCAAGTGCATCTCGTGAGTGCTCACGGAAATTAACAACTGATTTTTGATCAGCTAATCTACCCGCAAGTCTATTAGCAAATCTCAATTGATCAAGTTGTACAACGATGTCGTAGGCTCTTAAAGTCTCTTCATTTCCTTCGAGGGTGTTGTCTCCAACAATACCGTCACCAGTCATATCGGCAAGAAGTGTTATAACAGCTCTTGCTCCTTTTTCTGATTGGGTAAGTTCAGATATTCTCTGAACCATAGCGTTAGGTCCGCTACCCGCAAATTGGTTAATGAAGGACATGTTCCTAGCAACACGCCAAAAATCACGCGACCAGATAGTAAGCTGTTCACTGGTCAGTGATGAAAAGTTTGTGTTAGCCATGATGGCATCCTCCAAATTTAAGATTAAAGTTAAACTAACCAGTCGCTTTTCTGGGCCGACTACTTACCCGTGTACCCTTTATCGTTGGGAAACGCTTTCGTGTTTTTACGGACACGACTCCAGCCAGATTTACGCCATGACAGGCGAAAACGTTGTTTTAGCAGAACGACCTGCGTCAAATATCGTTTTGACGGACGAATTACTTATATGTTATACCAACTATATACCAAAGTCACCACGCATTCTTCGCAAAGTTTCTTCTGGAAGCGCACTAAACTCATCGTCAGATAACGTATTTAAATTTATTTTTTTATCACCTTTAGCAGATTCCCCTTTCATTGTGGGTGGTTGCGACTCAGCAGCTTGTAGTTTTTTATTAATATTGGCTACTTTTTGCTTCTCAACAACTTGCTCATCTGCTTTTGAAACTTGTTTTTCTGGTGTAGGATTTAATAATTCTGGTTTTTTTGCTGCTAAAGTATAATTAGTAGCTTTTTCTAGAGCATCTGGGCCTGCAAAACCTTGTACCATAAATGCATCACGCAAATCTAACACTTCTTGAGTCAAATCAGCATCAAAATTAGCACTGTTTTCATCTAAAATAGGATATTGGGCTTGTATTTCGTTTGCTTTTTGCTGTAAAGCGGTCATTTCTTGACTTTGTTGCACTGTTTGGCCCATTTGTTGTTGTACTTCAAACATAAATTGGGCTTTTTCAGCATTTCTGATCTCATTTCTAAGTTCTACAGCTTTTTCTGCTTCGCCATTTAATACTAATTCCTGATATTCAGCTTCTTTAGTTGCAAAATCATACTCTGGGAGCTCTTTTGCAGCTTCTTGTTTTGCTTGGGTTACCTCATCTAGTTGTTTTTGTAGTGCTTTTTGTTTTGCAAGCACTTCATCTAATCTAGATTTTGGCACCATAGGCGCTTTTGCTTGTTCTATTTCTTGGGAAACGTTTTCATCGCTTCCTTCAATTGGTTGAATATCTGATTGTGCATCTGCTTCGCTGTTTTCATCCATTCCTTCTTCGCTAACAGCTTCTGGCTCTGCAGGTGCTTCTTCTTCTTCTGGTGTTTCAGGTTCTTTTTCAGCAACTTCTTCTTCTGCAGAAGCGTCAGTTTCTTCCGTGACTTCTTCATTATCAGATTCCTCTTCTTCTACTGTTTCAAAATTAAGGTCCACTTCAAACTTAGTGTCCTCCTGTTTAATGGGCTCACCTCCCGGCATAGCATCCATAATCATCTCATTGGTTTCTTCTTTTTTAGCCATTTTATCTACCTCCTTGGTTTGGTTTCATGGCGACTGATGCTAATTTAGCGGCAGCCTGGGTTTCTGTTTGACCTTTTCTCATATCGTTGGTCATCGACGACAGTCTTTCACGTAAATCTAATTCTTCACGTTTCATTTCCAACTTACTTTGCAGTTCAGCTACTTTTAGCTGTGGGTCTGCTTCGGTTGATTGTGTTTTAGCTACGTTCAATGCTGTCTCAGATTGAAGTCTAGTTACTTCTGCTTCTAGTTTAGCAATTTCTAATTGCGTACTTCTAATCTGTGATTCCATTTGGAACTGTTGCAACTGTGCTTGCTCTGGAGTTGGAGGCGCTGTACCTTCAAGTTGTCTTATTCGATCTGCTACCATAGCTTTCTTCGCAAGATGTGAGTATTCAACAATTAAATCATTTGGTACAGGCACGCCGACTTTTCTAAGTTCAATAGCTTCTGCAAACTGAACTTCATCAAAATTATCTCTTGCTGGAGCATCACTAATAACTACGTCATATTCACCTAAGGTTAAATCATTAATAATCCTACCTTCTGGTGTCATTTGGTTTACAACCAGTGGGACCCTTTGTTTGTAAGGATCAGCTTCGTCTGTAATTTGAATGATACGTTCTTCCGTATAATAACTTTGTACTAAGTTTAGTATTTTTTCCGCTAAATAATGTCGTGTTTTCTTTAGGTTATCTAAAGGTACTTGGATCATTAAAACACCGCGGTTCTGTTTTGCTTGAATTGCAATACCAGAAACCTCTGGACTATCTGTCCCCAACATAGCATCAGAAATACCACTAATTGTTTTAATATTTGCTGCCGCTTTTTGGCTTATACGATCCAGACCGGTGGGAATCTGGTTTGGGGGGATCTTACTTGGGGGAGTAGAGCCTCGATTAAACTCGAGGACTAAACCAGTTTCCGCACCGTGTTCTTCTAAATCATCTGCTGTCATTCCTGTAAGGGAACCTGACTCAACTACCCAACCGCTGTTCGCAGTTGTGTTTACAATGTGTAGTTCTTGAGATGAAATTTTGTTTAGTTGTTCTTGTGGTGAAATTAAATTTCTAACCATGCCAAAAGGTTTACCTCTTCTCCAATATGGAAAATAAGGAACCAATGTAAATGAATTATAAGGAGACCAATCATCAAACAAAACAACAGTATCAGCTGTTACAGTCCAACGTACTTTTTTAACGGTTTTAGTGACTATGTATAAACCAAAGTCATCAGCAAATTTTTCTCTTTTGCGTTTACTCCAGTCATAAGGTACTTCTCTTTGGTCTCCAGTAACTGGGTCGGTGTAGAACATACACTCTTTTAATTTATAATGTTGTCTTTCTACAACTCTGATTGATCTTACAGCTCTTGCTTCTTCTGGGTTATTTGGGTAATCACTTGCATATTCACCGCTGTAGGTATCTCCATATCGTTCTTCTTCATATTCAATTGAATCTGAACCTAAGGTTGATCCTACTTCTGCTATGATTCTTAATTTATCTGCTTTCTCTTGTCCATAGATTTCTTCTATATCATCTATGCTCATCCACTTTGTTTCAAAAATTTCATTCCAGGTTTTTGGATCATACTCTTTTGCATCTGGATCAATAATGATATCGAGCGGATCTTTTTGAGTAATTCGCACTTCGCCATGAATGTGATCTGAAAAATCTATACGAACATCAAACCACCCTCTGTCTTGAATTAAACCATCAGAAAAAACTTGTGATTCTATCCAATCGAGTTTGTTGTTATCAGAAATCTGCATGTACAACTTTGTTAGTGTCTCTGCAACTTCTTGCATACCAGCACCACGCGGTTTAAATTCTACATCTGCTCTTCGTGTACTTTGTTCACCAATAACAGTATTAACTGTTGGTAAAATTGTGTTGATTGTTAAGGCGGGTCTACCTTGGTCATCTAACGCAGCAATATCTGCTTCGTCCCATTGTTCACCGCGATAAAAATTATCACATTGTTTTGCTATTTCAATATAATCAGTGTGACCGTTGTCCCTGGCTCGTGTGTAAGATTCCCATTGCCGACGGGCAATGTTTAGCTCTTCTGCTGCGTCCAGTTTCTTTTTAGGTTTTTTATACTCTGCCATTAAGCACTCATCGATGATTTATGTTTCTCGCCTTTAGTTAAATGTTTTAACTTATCTCTCCAAGATGGAACATGCTCCGGTCTTTCGTAGAAGGTAGCAAATTCTGTCATCATTAAACCTATCCATGCCAACGCATCGACTTGGTCATCATGGGCTCCATTTGGAAAACGTAAAAGTTCTGCAACCATGGTTCCAGTCCAAACAGCGTCCTTTGGAAAGTATACCATACCTTGTTGCATTCTACCTTGAATTGCACGTGCTCTTGCTTCTTTATCTCTACGACCTACTTTTAGGTCTTTAAAGTAAGCTTCGCTTAATCCCCGTTCTCTAGTACGTTTCTGCAAAAAGGGCCCCAAGGCCATTTCAATATGACCTCGTTCTATGCCTACTATACCCGGGCGCCAGGTTTCGTACAAGTCTAAAATTTGTTCTACTAATTCAAACCCATCATATTTTCCGCGAACGACATCAACAACAAATAAATTATCATATTCATCGACCCCGACAACAATACCAACTGAATAATCGTTCCGGTCACGTTGTCCGATCGCAAGGTCCCACGCGCAATAGTAATTAAGCTGTGCATATTCAATGTCTTCATCCTCATAATAACGAATCATGTCTCGGCTAAAATAATCGCCTTCGTCGGATACTGGATTCTGTTGATACAGAGCAGACCAATCTCGGGGACCGATGGCTTTCCTTATCTGCTCGAGCGCGTCCACATTATAACGCTCTGGATGTAAACTTTCACCATATTTTCTAAAAGTTTCATCAGTTTCTGCAATGGCTGGGTATTTAATTACTTCCCACTGGTCAGCACCTTCTTCTGCTTGTTTTAATAATCGACCAGCTAAATCGTCGTCGTGCCATCTTGTGAGAATCACAAGTATTCCACCCCCGGGTGATAAACGTGTATAAGCAGTTGATGTATACCAATCCCAGGTCGCATCGCGGTTGTTATCTGATTCTGCATCTTCGCGGTTTTTTACCGGATCATCGATGACCATTACGTGTGCACCTTTACCAGTAATACCTCCACCAACACCCGCTGCAACATAACCACCACCTTGGGTCGTTTGCCACGATTCAATTGACTGAGAATCTTTATCCAGCCTAGCTTTTTCAAATACATTTTTATATACTGGTTCTCTAAGGAGTTGACGAACTTTCCTTGAAAAATTCATTGCAAGAGAACCTGAATACGAACAACTTATGAACTCGTGATTAGGATGTCGACCCAAGTGCCACGCAGGAAATGCAACACTGGCTAAAGTAGATTTACCGTGTCGCGGTGGCATAAAGAGCATCAACCTTGGTGATTCTTTATTTGCTACTTGATCACTAAATTTTTCTAACCTTTGACAGATATCTTTGTGTACCCAGCCGGCTAAATAATCTGGATTAAAACGTTCAACAAATGGGAGTAACCTTTTACGTGCTAAGATTCTTTTTGCTAGTTCTTGTTCCGCTTTTACTTGTGCGGATAAGTCTTCTTGTTTCGCTTGAGCCGGTTCAGACTTCAACTGGGGCTCGGGAACTTTTTCAGCCTCGTCCGCCCTACAGTAAACACATATATCATCTAACAATATAAGGGTTTCATGATATAACCCTTTACATCTTTGGCATTCAATCTTTTGTGTCATTAGCTGGCTCTAAATATTTTGTATCTGCCCCTGCAATTCTTAGCAACTCTGCATCGGACAATCTTTCCAACTGTTCTACTTTATCCACATTAATATTTATTTGCGTTGCGTTCTCAGGCATAAATAGACCGTGGAGCTTGCACAACGAATCGACAACATTCTTTTCTTCAGTCGCGGTCGCCGATTTACGGTGCGCTTCTAAATACATTCCCGTTGCTGTGTTTTTATCAAACTTAACTTCTTCACGCATTTCATTACGTAAATAGGCCAGAGCTTTTTGTAATTTTTCTGTTTTAAATAAAGAGTAAACACGGTCTACATCTCTATAGCCCGCAGCTCTTCCAGCGGCAGCTTTTGTCATACCGCGTAAATGAAATAACACCAACCTTTCTTCTTGAACAGAAAGCTCGTTTAAGTGTAATCCGGCATAAGGTAGGTGGGATTGAAACTCCGCTCTATCCTGTTCGGTTATTTCTGTAGGTCTGTCTTCGTCTAATAAACGCATGTAAATGGAATTATATTAGTATTCTTCTCTATTTGTCACGATATTCTTGCACCACCAATAGAGCTCGTGATCATCGAGCACGTGTTTCATGATGTTTACTCTATAACAAACTAACTGTAAATTCATTTTGGTATATGGACCGTCGGGCTGGATTCGGTCAACGCTGGCATTAAAATCATGGTAGCCCCCACCTTTTCTCCACGTCATAATATTATTGGACAACGCACAACGGCCCTCTTGTTCTTGCCACAATTCAAAAAGATCTTCTGGCACAAGGTCCCATTCGCAAGTATCTTTGCGCTTGTTTTTTAGACTGTTGAAGATGTGCCGTAGAAAACGCTCGGGGTCCCCGCTCGATCTCCGTTGTCGAAGGTCGACGGTACACGCTTTGCAAACATTACGTGGGTAAGTACCATTTCCAGATTTCAATTTCTCTTGGACAAATCTAGAAAGATCCAGTTCTTTTTTGCAGCGATCGCAAACTTTAGTTGTCATAAATTTTTTCTGAAAATTTTTTCTCAGAAATTTTTTTTGAAAATACTATACTATATCGCTGATTCATTGTCTCCCCCCTCGCCTCCAGCAGCCCCCCGCCTCCCTTTTTTCATTTTGGAACCTTGTTTCCGATTCATCGTCCTGGAACCTTGTTTCGATTTCCGGGTAGGCTGTATAGTCTCGCTCCCCTGTCGCTCGACGGTTGTTTATGTTATGTGTATTCAATAAAGAATATATACATATGATCTTAATCGATCGGGAGTAATCAACATGTTTGATAAACTTATACAACTATCTGGTTCAGCTACAAGATCTGTCGTAGATCTATCCAAGAAAGTAGCAAGTAAATCTATCCCAGCCGTGGCTCGTGTATCTACTGAGTTCGCTAAAGGATATACATCTAAAGACTGGAAACCTTCAGTCGTTATGCCTAGAGCTAAGCCAACATCTTCTGAAGAGTCAGGGGATGTTGGAGTATGTAACATCTGCACAGGGCCATACGTCGACGGTCAATGTTTAGAATATAAATGCTGGAGATAATTATGAGACTACTATCACTACTTCTATTCACTGCATCAATGATTCTATGGACACTTATGTCTATTGAAATTAAAACAGGTAACTCTATCTATTGGGGTTACCTACACTATGGTATATGGCTTATTCTAAGCTTAACTACAATCGGCCTCGGGTACGCGCTCGCGGTCACAGACAGGAGATAAATATGAACATATTATTCTTTTACTTCATACTTGCACCACGCATGGTATTTCTTAAACCTCGTGAATCTCTAGTAGATTTACGCAACATCTTGGCCTCCAAACAGGAGGTCAAGTTTACGCGAGAATATCGCAGACTTCGTAAGTCACCGAAGATGCCATTTTGGTTCTGCGTTTACACCGCACTAAGAGACTGCGATCTTTTAGTAGACACGCTTGAAACATATGCTATAAGAACTAAGCCTTTACTCGGGCTAACACACTTACAGCTAACAAAACTATTAAACATCAAAAACTATTAATAGTTCTCCCCCGGGGGCTTCGGCCCCCACCCCACTACTATCATCACGAAGTGATGTGGAGTGCGTGCATCATGTGCGTGCGAGCACTGGGAAAATGTTACACGTGTTACACGTAAAAAGCCCATGTGTAACACATTAAGTGTAACGTGCTTCAGCCCAGTAAAATAGCGAGCTTGCATATGTGCATGCATGCAAATGTTACAGCGTTACAGCAAGACCAGATAGAGGTTGTACCATAACGACCGTCGACCGTTGTTCTTTAATCGAGAACATAAATCATCTGTTACATGTAACATAATCCAAGCAAACAGTACAACCACGCGGGTTTCAGGCTGTTACAGTACCCTAAATTCATCTGTAACAAGTGTAACAAATGCTCGCAAACCCGCATTCTTACGTTCAAATGTTACAGCTGACTCCTACGTCGTCTAGCTGGTTGTTCATTATTTGTAAATTTATATAGGAGATACATATGAGTATTCATAAATATTGTCCTGCATGTCATACACCCCAGTCTGAAATCGATCAGACTTGGGAAGACATGGGCATAGATCTTAATGATCTTTTGCCTTGTGTTTGTGATGACGCTCGGGATTCTAATACAACCGACGCCTAACGGCGTTGGTTGGTTGTTTATTATTTGTAAAAATTGGAGATCGTTATGAATCGAAGACAGTTTTTAAGTTTAACAATTGGTAAACCGGCGCAAGCCAAGGAGGACATTATGTCATTTAATACCACGTCTAGCCCACGCCAGGGCAACTCATTGGTTATCACTCAAAAAGGTAACCTTATCTTAAACGCAACTAGGAGAAATCCTAAAGCTGATGAGCAAGGTCAGAATGTGACTTTGCCTATGGATCAGCTGTTTGAGTATGCTTACCTCAAGCCTAACGGCGCAGTGGTAATCAAACAGATTGGACAGGAAGAATTTACTTTCTATCCAGCTGAGAAAAAAGTTGAGGCACAACAGCCTGAGCTTGATTTAGCATCTGCATCAGTTGCATAACCATTGGGGGCTTCGGCCCCCTTTTTAGTGAGCCGAGTAAGCGTGCGTGCTTAAGGCAAGTTTCGGTGCTACGCACCGTAACGGTTGTTTATAGTTTATGTATTTATTCCAGCATGGAGGTATTTATGGAAGAAAAACACATTGACGAGTCAATTCGTCAACAAGCGAGTAATTATTTGTATATACCTGAGTTGAAGAACTCAGAAGTAGTGCAAGTAATTGCAAATAGAAATCAACACTCTAAACCACAAGGAGGTAATTATGAGTAAAGGTGCAGATATATTTGACCCAGCAGATATTGAGGTCGAGATCGATATGGCGAACGGTGAAAACGGAGAGTTGCTCCCAGAGCAATCAACCCCAGAATCAGCGTTCATTCCTGATACTAACGGTGATCCTGTAGGTTCTGAAAACAGAGCCCAGCAAGATGACATTGTTCTACCTGACTATTTCTACAAGAAATATCAGTTGGATCTTGAGGGCAACCCAACATTCAACATTGGTAGGATCGGCGGTATCATGAAGGTGTTCAATGAAAAGTATGGTACAGAGCAACACTTCGGCGATGACGAAGCTAAAGCTACCAAAGAACGTGAATACTTCAACTTACAAGTTGAACAAATCGTTCTTGGACAAAAGCCATTGCTTGAAGTTGACCCACAAACAACTGGTATCAACTTTTTACAGTTGGCTACCAGAACATGGGCTGAGTTTTGTTCCATTGTATTTGAGTATCAAGAATCAATGGCTGAACAAGACCCAACCAAAGAGATACCAGAATGGTTAATTGAGCGCGAAGACAAAATGCTTCAGCTCGGTAGAAAAGCCAGAATGTTGTCTCAAGCGTTAGCTACCATTGATAATGACTTTGGTCTTAAAGATGTGTCAATCAAAGCCGACAGAGTCAAAACTCAAGTCGAGTTAAGATTGCAAAGACTTGCAGAGTGGAACTACAAACAAATTGTAGACACTTCCAAGTTCAGTGCACGCGTCATGACTACCCAAGCAAACAATGCAATGGATGTCGCAAGCGTAGCTTAACAATAATGGGGTAGAGGTTCTAGATATCTCCTCTTCCTCTACCGCCCGTTGTCCGTGGAGCGTTAACCATGGAAGGTGTCTCCTTAACGACCAAGCTGGGATGAAAAGCCCAGCACCTATTTACTATGACAGAGGGGGATCTCCAGTTATGCCTCCTTCATTACAGGTTTGGTTCACCTTATGTCACAACGAACCACCTAATTTTTACACATGGAGG
>Ga0208898_1002796_pt1 | contig 10479 bp, 15 predicted proteins | sample VirMetDEL_Mar_4_FD_184513 | JGI IMG/M metagenome (GOLD analysis project Ga0208898, IMG submission 184513) | Aqueous microbial communities from the Delaware River and Bay under freshwater to marine salinity gradient to study organic matter... | ecosystem: Environmental > Aquatic > Marine >...
GCACCTGCACTTACTTCTGCAGACGCAGAGTTTTTATTACTTGTTGCACCTTTTGTTATCTCTGTTTCTGTTGATGAATTATTTTTTACCATTAGTGATCTCCGTTTAATTTACCAATATTAGCTCTGACGCTATCTTTTAGTTTTTCTACATCGATTCGTAGTCTTTCAACATCTTGTTGTAATCTTTCAATATTAACTCTGTTGTTCATCATACCATCAACTCTTATCGTTAATTTTTCTAATCCTTCTGCTATATGTTCGAGAAGCATGAATTGTTCCTGGTCAATTGGAGTTTGTTTACTAGCTTCTAGTAAATCTTTTTCAAAAAGTTGATTTTTAGTTTCTAATCTATTCAATCTTTCAATCACACCAAATGCAAACCATGCACCTACAATTATGGCTGCGATCAAACCAATTAAATTTCTTAACGGAAGACCAATACTAGTGTTCTCATTTATTTTTATTGACATGATAAACACTCATCTGAATCAGAATCTAATGCAGCTAAAGCCTCTTCTTTACAATCTTGACTACAGAATAAATCCAATTCATCTTTTGGTTGGAATTCTTTCTCACATTGTTTGCACTGTTTCATTTTTTTCTCCCTCGTTTTTTTCTTAAAATTTTTACTCTTTGATTCCATAACCATGTAGATGTATTAATAGCTATAGTTTCTATTTTAGAAAAAACATTATCGATTATATCGCAAAATTTATACATGAATCTGTCAAACATTAAAATAACCAATCTTTAATTTTTTGCCAAAAAGTTTTTTTAACTTTTGCTCCTAGCACCACGCCACCACAATCACAGCCATCACAAATACAGGCATCACATTTATTACTAGATACATAATAACCTTGACCTACACAATGACACCTATGGTTACAAATACTACAATATTTTTTCATTATTAAATTCCTTGAAGTCTTGGATCGTTAGATGTAATATTCTTCTCCGCTTTTGGTCTAGCAATAGAGTCCTTACTTCTTTTACGAAGTTGAGCTTTAGCAGCTTCTTTTTTTCTTCTATCGTCCATTTGTTTTTTCAAATCCCATTTAAAGTTCATTTTTCCTCCTTTGGTTCTATTTCGTAGAACATTTTATCCGAATCTTCTGTAACCCAATCCGAACCTTCGCAATCCCAAACTGTATTTTGGACTTTATAATCAGGCCAGCTGTTATCAGTAGTATAACTATTAATGTGCCACAAAATACGATTATTAGGCTGAGCTGCATAATTCCCGTTATTAAGAGCCAATATATGCGCGCACTTATGTTCTTGAGGAATTTCACTATGCTCAACATTCAATATATTAGACTCTGGATGCGCCCAGTCAACAGTAAATAAATATTGTCCTTTATAGAATTTTTTATCTTTACCAATGTACTTTCCGTCTACACCAGCCAACCAATCAAAGCAATGCACGCTAGGATAATAACTAAAACAATTCCACAATTGTAATTCGTCGACTGACATATCTGGCACTTCGGATCTAGAAAAACGTTTTTGGAAAAACGCGCTGATAGGCAATCTATAAAAGACCGCACCATTCGGTAACATAATATGAAATAAGAGCGCCTTCCCGCTAATGCTTGCCAAACCGAAGACCACACAGTCTTCACTTTCACCATGATGTTCTTTAAAGTCATACAAATACTCCTTCCTTATTTTGCAATAAATTGGAGGGATGTTCGCGTTTAAATATGCCATAATATTTACCCATGTATTTCACCCCAAGTATTGCCATATTCATAATCAACTTTATTTGGGATCGCTAGTGTAACAGCATTCTCCATAATTTCAATTATCTTTTTAGCTTGTTCTTCTGACTCTACCGAGATGTCTAGTTCATCATGTATCTGTATGTGCGGTATAATGCCTTCATTATATAAATCTAACATTGCTTTTTTAGTCATATCAGCAGCACTGCCTTGAATTAATTTATTTAAAGCTTTGTATGTAAATGCTCTTTTGATTCTTCCTCTACCATAAGTTCTTTCAGCTTCTTCTAAAGTCATTGGTGTATGCATACCAAAAGTATTAGGTTCCCATTTATCAAATCGACATCTTCTTCCAAGTAAAGTTCCAATAGATCCTGATAGTTGAGCATGTTGTGAAGTTCTATTCATTAATTCTCTGACAAAAGGTACGTTCTCATGATATTGATTAAATAAATTTTCTGCTTCTGCTTTAGTAGATAAACCTAACTCGGCCTGTAATTTTGCTTTACCCATTCCATAAAATAAACCTAGATTAATTGTTTTAGCTTGTGATCTAGATATTCCTGCCATGTCTGCAACAGTTTGGTGGAAGTCTACAGAATCACTTTTAAATTTTTCTACAATATTTGCAACAGAATCATCATACATAATTGGATCTGTTGTTGCTGCATAGTGTACAACCAATCTTGGCTCTTGTTGTGAATAGTCAAAACAACCCCAAGTATGGTTTTCTTCTGGAATAAATAAAGATCTAATCTTAGGTCCTAAATCTTTATTCCTTGCAGGAATCTGTTGTAAGTTTGGGTTAGAATAAGAAAATCTCCCGGTCACCGTACCACCTTGATCTGATCTTATTGGATTAATATCCGCATGAATTCTACCTCTATGCTCATGTTTTAGTATTGTATCAATGAAAGTTGTATGAGCTTTATTAATTTCTCTTGCCTTAGCAATTTTTTTAACTAAAGGATGTCTATGTTCAGATAAAAAATTTTTAGTAAAGGAGGGTGCTTGTGATTTCAAGGTTCTTTCGTAATGTAAACCGAGTTTGTCAAAGACTTGCGCGATGGACCTCGCTGCCCATATTTGTGTATCAATATTTGTTTCTCGTTTTACTTCTAATAATAACGCTTCTTCTTCTTTCACCATTGACCGTTTTAATTGGTGTGCTGCTTCTACATCTACTCTTACTCCTTTAAATTTCATATCAATAAGACATGGAAATAAATTAGTTTCTAAATCAAAAATGTTATTTAAATTTTGTTTATCTATTTCTCTAGATAAAACTTTAAATAATTCTAAAGTAAGTTCTGCATCTTTTTCTGCATAAGCTCCAACATACATTGCAGGTAATTTATACATTTCTGATTTAGCATCTACACCGGCAGCTTCAGCTGCTTCTTTTAAACCTTTTTCATCTTTTACTTCTCTTAAATATTCATAAGAAATACTGTTTAATGTGTAAGATAATCTGTTTTCATCAATTAATGATGACATGACCATCGTATCTACGATGTATCCATTTATTTTTATATTATATGCTTTTAACCAACAAACATCATACATTGCATTATGAAATATTTTAACTGCATCTGTTGCACAAACTTCTCTTATGTAATCTAAAACAATTCTTTTATCCAAGTTGCCTTCTCTATGTCCTATTGGATAATAACCAGACCATCCATCTACTGCTAAAGCAATACCTATAATTTCTCCTTGTCCAATAACTGCCCCTGATCCTCTTATTTTTAAATTAGGATCTTTAGTTTCTAAGTCAATTGCAATATATTTTGCTTGACTTAAATCAGGAAAATGTTCTGGACAAGTCCATTCTGTTTGTGCTTGAAAAATCATATTAATCTACTCCAAAAAAAATAAGTTATTAATGTATAAAAACACAAATCATGAACTGCAAACATATTCACTTCTTTTTACCTGTATCTTTCATCTTTTTAATTTCTAATTCACAATAATGAATTATTTTTTCTAAATCTTGAATTCCGTTTTTATTCAAGTATCTACACACGTACTTTATAACGTTCCCCTGAAAAAAAGAAAGGTCGTTCTTAGAAATAAATTCATACGGTTGAATGTGAAAGTCTTTGTAGTGACTCCCGCCTATTTGCTTATCTTGTGGAAATGCTCCATCAAACATACCTTTATTTGTCATATTATTTCTTCTCCTATGTTGTATTGATATTCATAACCTTGATTCATTATGAATAAATTTTCTTTTGCTCTTGTTACACCAACAAAAAATAATCTATGTTCAGTGTCTTTATTTACTTGAGCTGCTTCGTAAATAATTCTTTCTAAATCTGTAAATAAAACTACATTTTCTGCTTCCTCTCCTTTTACAGAATGTATAGTAGATAATTTTATTCTTGCCGGTTTATCTAGATCCTCGCCGCTCGCCACAAGTTCCTTGATATAATTATATTGATAATCTTTAAATCGTAATGCATCCCAACCTCCAGATGCAATCAGACCATGTTCTAATCTTAATTCATCCATATCAACCGAGTCTACATTGACTAGAGATTTGCCACCAGAAAATCCGTATTTTACGTCGCCCTCTTCGTACTTTAAATATTCATAAATGTTTCTTGCTTCTTCACCGGATATGCTTGCACCTCTATTTAATCGTCGCCAATCATTAATTGCTTTTAGTGCTTCAGTGGGCAACAAATCATTGAATTTACAATCAAATCTATAACCGGTTTCTTGCAACATGGGCACCAGATTTTTCATTTGTTCATTGGTCCTAGTTAAAATCATCCATTGTCCAAAACTAAAATCTAAATCTTCTAGTTCTAAATTTTCAAAGACTCTACCTTCTGCTTTTCTAGGTTCCCATGTTTTAATTCTTCTTTCATCAATGTTATCTAAAATAGATAACGCAACCTTATGTATTGCTCTAGGCACTCTTCGTGATTGTGTTTGATGATCGGGAATCCCTTCAAGGTTAATAAATGTTTTAGGGTCGGCCCCTTGAAATGAATAGATAGCCTGATCGTCATCCCCTGCAATGTAAGATCTTTTACAACAAGATTCGATGTAAAAAAACATTTCCCATTGCAAGGGATTTAGATCTTGGGCTTCATCGAGAAAAACGCAGTCGAGGGAAGGACATAATTTTTTCTCAACAAACTTGGAAATCATGTCTGAAAATTCATACATGTTATAATCTCTTTTATAATCTAATATATCTTGATTAATTTGTTCTAATGAAGGTTCACTAATATAATCTATTAGATCCAATTCTATTGCTGCATCTTGTAATTTAATTTTTTTACATCTTGAATATTCAATAATCTGCATATATTGATTTTTATATTCATTGAAACCATTTTCATGTTGTTTTGTTTCAAAATGTAAATCATTGTGACCATATTTATTTTTAAATGCATTCCAGTTTTTGCCTTTTAGTAACTGAGTAGGAGTATCAATACTCAATAATTTAGTTCCCATTGAATGCATGGTACAAATCCAATCAAATTCAAACGTTGGATATTCTTTTTTTATTCTATCTTTTGCTTCATTAGCTGCAGCATTACTAAATGTAATATAACAAATTTTTTTAGAATCAGTTTTATGATTAATTAGTTCGTTATGTAAATGTTTATGTATCAAAGTATGTGTCTTTCCTGTACCTGGTGGTCCTGCTATTACGGTTCTCATTCAAACGCTGCTGGTTTTTTTTCTATTCTTTTTGGTATGTATTTCTCAACTTCTATTTTTTCTACAGTCCAAACTTTTACACTTTTTTCTTCTTTACCTACTGTAATTTTTACAACATCTGTTTTTGCATTAAACAAATCTTCTAACAATCTTATGGTTTTATTTTTAGGATATTTTTTTTCAGACCATGTTTTTTGTTTAATTACATATGCCCAGAAATCTTTAAATTTAAAATAACTAACACCATTTTGTGTGTAAGGTTTTCTTTTTAATACATCTTCCATAGACTTACCATCTCGACTGATAAAGGTTGTTAACAATTCTTTTAATTGTATATCTTTTTTAGTATCATCTGGAGCTTCGATCGTTGCCATGTTCTTCATTAAAGATGCTAATTGTTTTCTCCATACTAATTTAGCAACAGGAATTAATGGCATTCCTAATTCTGTCATACATTCAATACTAAATTTTTCATGATCATGTAGTGTAGGTGCATCTACTTCAACCGTTTCTTCATCTATATCTACAAAAAATATTGGTGGATCGGATTCGTATTTTCTAATTGCTGTAATTGCAGGCATTCGAACATCCCCACCTTTTCCATATTGTTTTGTATAACAAAGTCTTTCATCACAAAAATTACAAATAGGTTTATCTTTACATTTATAATCATAATCTTTTTTATCTAATTGTTTTAAAATCCTTTGTATGTCTGTAGATTTTAAAGGTGGTTTTATATATTTTTCTGTATTGTAATCTTCTAATTTGTCTTCCCAACCTATTGGGTTAGATTTTTTTACATAAACTCCAATATTAAATAAACCATTATCGCGACCGGATGCTGCAACATCTCCATTTCCTTCTATAATAGGACCATTTTTAATAATTGTATTTAAACATGGTGGACCATCTGGAAATTCTTCTTTAATTTTTTCTTGTTTTTTATTTATAAATAAATCTTTAAATTGTGATACTTCTAAAACATATTCATCATATAATTTTATAAAATTTTCTATAGTTAGAGAATTACCCTCATCATCTATTGCATACTTAACGGTTCTATCTCCACCATGATAAGGCATATTTAAAAAATTACCCACATCACCTTTTTCTGCCATAATTTTAGATTGTTTAGGAAATATTTCTGCTTTAGCATAACCTAATGCAGATGCCATGAGTTGTAATTTTTGTCTCATTAAAGATGCTGCAACAAATCCTTTTACAAAACAATAAATATGAGCACCACCAGATTTAGATCTAAATACTATTAATGGTAAATGTTTTTCTCTAATTTTTTTAATTAATTTTAAATGATCAAAAGGATAGGTATCAATATCTATTGCACCCCATTGACATTTATTATCTTCATTGATTGGTATAATACCAAGACCAGGTTCTTCACCTTTTAAATGCTTTTCCCATAACTCATTAGTTACAGGTTCTCTTATAGTTTTAACTCTAACTTCATTTTTACCATCATGTCTAATTTCTTGAGTTTTAAAAGTGATACCATGCGCACTTTCTAAACCTTTAAATATATCTTTTAATCTTTCTATCATTTTCCCTCAGTTAAAATTAAATTGGGCGCCACAAACGTAGCGCCCAAATGTGGCAATTATCTGTTTTGTTTGTCCATGCTATCATGGAAATCTTTAGCTCTTTGATAAATCTCAGCGTTTTGAACTGGTCCTTCTGACTCTATTGAAAAACCATACCACTGATTACCTTTACCAGAGTTTAATACAGAACTTAGTTTGTAAGAGAAAGCAAATGATGCAGGTGTAAATGACCCTTGTTCATCTTTCATAGTCTGAGACATTTGAAGTGATTGCCATTTTCTTGCAACTTTGCCTTGAGATGCACTCATAGAAATAAGTGCAGTTTCTGCTTTTCCATCTTTACCAAGTATAATTACAAAGTTTTGATGTACAGTTAAAATGTAATTACCATTCTGTAATCTATCTTTACCACCATCTTTAGTAGTCTTAGATAAAATATCAGAGTCTGCAGGAAAGATTTGTTCTGGTCTACCTGAACCAGTACCAAATTCTGCCCACTCTTGGTATTCCATTTTATAGTAACAAGGAATTACACTAATTCCTTCATCACCATCATACAGTTTTTTAGTTACTGTATTTAAAAACATTCCAGGTTCTGCACCTTCAACATAATTTTGATTACGTTTCTGTGCTTCTCCTGAACCGTTTTGTAAAAGTTTTAAGATTGGTAATGCAAGAGATTCTTGTCTTACGTTCTCAAAACCTTTGTGTGCATCGTCTCTAAATAAAATAGTAGACGGTGCTTGTGCCGTTTTTTTAGTTGTTACATTGTTTTCCATGTTTAACTCCTTTTTATATTTGTACGGTTACCCACGTAAGTTTTAAAGCAATCAGGAAGTTTGATTCCAGACTCATTACACTCCCTGACTACTCCTTTTAAGGTCTGAGGATGGACTCCCACTTTCTGGACAGGTTCGTATCCTTGACCTTTAGCAAGGACAGCATATTGTGCCGCCTTGTTATCTTCGCCACGACCAAAGGTAACGGTAATATCATTTTTAATAATATCACCTCGACCGTTTTCACGAAGCCATTTAAAAGCTGCATCTTCATCAACAATAGATGCACTATAGAAATTGGAGACTTCAACTGTTTCTCCATCTTTCAGCTTTAATTTTTTGATATTCATTTCTTCCATCATTTGAGGAATCTCAAATTGAGAAAGTATATTTGCTTTTTCTTTTAATTTTTTTACAGAATCTTCTGCGTTTGCAATTTCGTCTTCTAAATCTTTTAACTGTTGAACTTTATTTGCTAATTCATTTGGGTTAGCAACTGTTTTGATTTGATCAATTTTATCTTCTCTAAAATTTACACTCATAATATAACCTTTCTATTTCTTTCTAATATAATCCTATAAACTAAATTGTCAAGAGGATTCTTTTTGGTATAAATCAATTTCAATTGGATAATATCTTCTTTCTTGTTTGTCCCATTTTAATAATTTATATTTTCCATTTGTTATATCCGAAACTATTGAACATGCAACTCCAATTATTGCAGGATCACCTGTAAGTAATAAATAATCTTCTTGTGTATAATTTGTTAATAATTTTCTTAATTTAAAAACTAATGGACCGGCACTTAAAATAATTTGTGCGTTCTCTGGTAATAAAACTTTTAATTCTCCAAATTCAGATGCGCCTATAATATTTATTTTAGGACGACCTTCTCTACTACCAGGTACATCCTGGATTACATAAACTTTATTTTTCATAATTTCTTGACTTCTTATATATTATTTGATATGGGGTTTCAACAGAAAGAAGAAAATATTATGAACTACAAATTTAAAACTAAGCCGTTTGCGCATCAGTTAAAAGCATTAGAAATGTCATGGGATAAGTCTGTTTTTGCTTATTTTATGGAGATGGGTACTGGTAAATCAAAAGTATTAATTGATAACATATCCATGCTTTATGATAAAGGTAAAATAAATGGTGCATTAATTATTGCACCTAAAGGTGTTTATAAAAATTGGTATGATGGAGAAATACCTAATCATATGCCAGACCATATCGAAAAAGATGTTGTACTTTGGGAATCTAATGGTGGTAAGAAAAAAGAAAAAGAATTAGAAAGTTTATTTAAAACTACAGAAGATTTACAAATATTAATTATGAATGTAGAGGCTTTGTCTACAAAAAAAGGTAAGTTATTTGCTTGGAAATTTTTATCTTGTCATAGAACTTTAATGGCTATTGATGAGTCAACCACTATAAAAAATCCTAGTGCAATCAGAACAAAATCAATTGTAGAACTAGGTGCAAAAGTAAAATACAAAAGAATATTAACAGGATCTCCAGTAACTAAATCCCCATTAGATTTATTTGCACAATGTTATTTTTTAGATCCTTGGTTACTTGATCAACAATCTTATTATGCATTTAGAGTTCGTTATGCAAAAATGAGATCCATAAATGTATCCGGTCGTCAAATACAAATAGTAGTTGGGTATAGAAATTTAGGAGAACTTTCAGAAAAATTAAAACCTTTTTCTTATCGATGTTTAAAAGATGATTGTTTAGATCTTCCGAAAAAAACTTACATGAAAAGAATTATACAACTTACTGATGAACAGAAAAAATTATATACTCAAATGAAACAGCAAGCACTTGCACATTTAAATGGTAAAGTTACAACTACTGCAACAGTCATTACTCAAATGATGAGACTCCATCAAATTACTTGTGGTCATTTCAAAGCAGACGATGGTTCTGTTCAAGAAGTTAAATCAAATAGACTTGATCAGTTAATGCAAGTTCTTGATGAAATAGAAGGTAAAGCAGTTATCTGGGCTCATTATAGACATGACATTGCTTGTATTGTTGAAGCAATTAAAAAAGAATATGGTGAAGAATCTGTTGTAACTTATTATGGTGATACTAGCACTGAAGATAGACAAAAAGCTATTAGAGAAATTCAAAACACAGAATCAGAAGTTAGATTTATTGTAGGTACACCACAAACGGGTGGTTATGGTATTACATTAACTGGTGCATCTACTATGGTTTATTATTCTAATGGATATGATTTAGAAAAAAGACAACAATCAGAAGCTCGTATTGATCGTATTGGTCAAGAAAAACCAATGACTTATGTAGATATTATTGCTGAAGATACTATTGATGAAAAAATTGTAAAAGCTTTACGTGATAAAGTTAATATTGCAACTGAAGTTATGGGAGAAGAACTTAAAGATTGGATCTAAAGTTTCTGCAATAAAGTAATTATAATACCTGCCATACCAGACATTAAGGCACCTGCTGATATTAATAATATTCTTTCTATTCTATTAATTTGACCTTGAAGGCCGTTAATGGATTCTTGAGTTTGTTTTTGCATTATACGACAAAGTTTTTCGTGAGATTCTATTTTTTGTAGAGCTATGTCTTTTGATCTAGGCATTATTTTATAATTGATTTAAACGCGTTACTACCTATAAGTGATCGAAGTCCTTCGATTCCAGGTGCAACAACTACTTGATTTGAATAAGGTACATAATTAAAACCT
>Ga0208898_1002798_pt1 | contig 10470 bp, 17 predicted proteins | sample VirMetDEL_Mar_4_FD_184513 | JGI IMG/M metagenome (GOLD analysis project Ga0208898, IMG submission 184513) | Aqueous microbial communities from the Delaware River and Bay under freshwater to marine salinity gradient to study organic matter... | ecosystem: Environmental > Aquatic > Marine >...
TTCTCAAGCAGCGCCTTGGCCTTCTGGCCTCGGTTTTCCTGCTTGCGCAGTTCCACATCGTCCATGATTACTTACCGCGCTTGCCGCGATAAGCCATGTCGCTGCCCTTGTTCAGACGGGAGCCAACAACGTTGGAGCCGCTGCCATACGAGGTCGGCGGGCTCTTGCTTGCTTTGCTCTTCATGATTGCCTCACAGATTTGCCAGAATGAAAAAGAGCGCCGCATCGTCCGTCTGACGGCGGGGGATAGGCGCTTCGGCCTTGGTTGGCCTTTCCGGGGTGTAAACGAACCAACCCGGCGTTTCTTCGATCTCAACGACTTCCTCAACAACCTCATCCTGCGCGGCTGCGCGGGCTTCCTCCAAGCTGTCGAATACGCCATATTTGTTCCGCCACTTGGTAGCCCTGCGGCCAGCGTGGGGGTAGTTGCAAAGTAACGCCGCGAGCATTTAACGCAGCGCATCCCATTCGGCGTAGGGCAGGGCGTCGCGAACCTTGCTGTAAACAATTGTCACCGTGGCGTCAGCAGTGCCAACCGTCACCATCTCAATACGGGCGTCCTTCCAGCCCTGCACACGCCCCTTGAACGAATGCGCGAAACTGGCCGGAACATCCACCTGAGACGCCAGGAACAGCGTCACGTTGTTTGCCCCGTCCGTAAACCTCACCTCGATGGTTGATCCAGCCTGCTTCTCGCCCGAAATCAGCACATCATTGACAATAATTGAACCATTACTAGGCGGCGTGACAACGGTTGTGGTTCCCGCAGTCGTCCTTGTCGCGCTCTTGAACGTCGAATGCAAATCCTGCGGCGTGACTGTGGTCAAATAGGCTTCACCGGCTTCAACGCGGGGACTAGTCGATACGGCAAAGTCCTCAGCGCGAATCGTCCTGTTCGTCGTCGGGTCGTAAAGGTAGGACCGGATCACGCTAGGTTGTTCTCCATCTGGAACGCCACACGCGCATAAGCCAAGCCGCTCGCATTGTCATGCGTGATGCGAATTTCCATCGTGTCGTTGAGGCCAAGGATAAGCGAGCCTTCCTTGTTGCGGAAAATGTCCGCACCCGTCGCCGGAACATAAATCTGCTCAACCACATCGGCTGTACCTGCCATGGACGGGCCGTTGCCCGTTGCCGTGACGCTGGCCGACTTGCCCGATGCTGCGTTCATGTTCGATGGCGTGAGAGTGTCACCGCTGCTCGATACCGTGCGGTCAACCGCAATGTCGAAATAAGTTCCCGTGTTCGGAACTGCGGTGCCGGAACCCGTGATGAAGCACAAGCGGATGTAAGTGACAACAAGCTGCTTATCAGTGTCGCCGTTCTTAATGTGAAGAACGGTTTTCGTTCCGTTGGCGGGCGTGGTTGTGTCCCACACCTGATAAGCGTTCCCGTCAAACTGGCTGATATAGCCCGGGATGGTGCGGCTTTCGGAAATGACCGAAAGCTGACGCTCTTCGTTGACGCTGGCGGACTTGCCGGTTGCCGCATCGGAAATCATAACTCCGGTCATAGGTCGAGATCCTCATAATAGAAACGCACACCGCATTCTGCCTCAATCGCGCTGCCCGTCCCGTTCGTGAGTGAAATCAGGATGGAGTTTGACTGACCAAGGATAATCGCCCCATCAATCGGGAACACGTTAAACCCGGCGCCGACGATAAAGGTCTTGACGGTTGTTCCGCCAGAAAGGCCCGTGAGGCCATCCGTTCCGGTCTCGTCCCAACTGTAGAACGTGCCGACAGCGGAGCGGTTTGAGCCAAAGTTCACGTTCGGCGGTGTGTGTGTGTTGTTCGCGCCGATTGAACCAAGAACGGGGTTGCGCGTCCACTTCATCACAAGACCGGTCGCCGCCGCCGACACCAAAACCTTTTCGATCACAACACGCTGCGCATTCCCGTCGTTCCTGAGATAAAGCATGTTGTAGGTGTTGCCGGACGCGAGCGTCAGGGTGTCCGCCGTATCCGCCGTGTTGGCGAAATATGCGTCACCCTTCACAGACGACCCATGCTCTTCCGAGAAGATGGAGGCCGAAACCTTCAGGCGGTTGTTTTCGTTGACGCCCGCCCGGTAGCCAAGGCCCTGGCCGTCCTCAATCAAGCTGAACCCGCTCATATGACGACCTCAAATTCGGTGAGTTGGTTTAAGTGCAGGCGAATCATTCGCAACTCCTGTGTTTGTGCGCGTAGCTCCGAAAGGAGCAATTTTTGGAACGGATCGCGCACCGCGAGTGCGTAATCCTCAGTGCTGAACAACGCGCCAACCTTCGCTCGCGCCTCCGCCGTCTCTGGATCACCGACAAACACACCCTCACGTTCGGCAACAGTGCCGTCCGTCTGCGTGACCTGCGTGGTATCAAGTACCTTGTCGGTAGGCTTGCCAATCGGGAGGCTGGATTCAGTGACGTTCAATCGTCATCCTCCACGGCACCGCCGACAATATCGCCAATGTCATTGCGTTCCAGAACGACCCTGCGCTTCTTGCCGCCCGCGTTGACCGTGATGTTCGGAATCACGACCTCCGGGGACTTCTTTTCTTCCTTCGGCTCGACACTCCGTTGGGCCAATGCGGCCTTCTGCTGGGCTTCGGACGCCCGCAGGCGTGCGTTGAACTCGGCCTCCTGACGCTTCAGTTCCATGTCGAGGGCGTGTTTCTCACGCTCCATCTGCATCTGGGCCTGGTGCTTCTCGCGCTCCAAGAGCAACTGCGCCTGTAGCTTCTGAAGTTCCATTTCGGCCTTGCGCTGGTCCGACTGGGCCTTCATTTGCATGTCGGCTTGCTTCATCTGGATGTCAGATTGTGCCTTCTGCTGTTCCATCTGGGCCTGCATCTGCATCTTCTGGCCCTCCATCTGCGCCTTGACCTGTTCCGGGTCAGGCGACGGCGGGGGCTTGGGCTGCGATGCCTCGTCGGTCGAAATCTCGCCGAAATACGCTTCCGGCTGCTGCTCGCCCGTGGCTTCCACGAACTTCAACAGCGCATGAGACGCATGTGCCTCGTTCACAAGCGGACCAAAGCCGCCCTGCATCTGCACGATCTGGCCCTGAATGTCCAGAATCTGACGGCGGGCGACAAGCTGCTGTTCCTTCGACCCATACCCCAGACCAACGGACACCGTAACGTCCATGTGGGGGTTCCAGCGCGACGGCTCGATGGTCACGAACTGACCGCGCAAACGGATGATCTTCTCACGCTCCTGATGGGCCACAGTCAGGCGCAGAATCTTCTTGAACAAGTCGCGGATGCCCGTATTCGCAAAGATGCGAGCGATAAGAAGCTGACGGCGCTGCGATGCGGTCATCAGCATGTTCATTCCCGCAGCCGTGTCCGAGAGCGCATCAGGATCGAGGCCCTGATTCAGCCTAGACACACCCGCACGGCTTTCCTTGACCTGATCGGCATACTCCAGCATGGGGAAGATATGCCCCGCGATGGAAGGCGTCTGCTGGAACTGGATCGCGTCACCGACCGAATCACGGCCCTCAATGCGAATCGCGCCGCCAATGGCATTGTTCAGCAGGGTGTCGAGGTCAACCCGCTCGTTCACCGCCGCACGGCTGTTGTTGACGTTGTAGATGTTGTCCAGCAACTGACGCCAGATGGTCGTCTTCAGCTTCTGAACATCTTTGACCTGATCCGTAACAGACTGGCCGACAAGCGCATGAGGCGTGGGAACGGGGGTGATGGTCACGAACGGCTGTTCGGCAACCTCCACGTTCTCCAAGATGCGGTGGCCCGTGCCACCAACGGTGACCTTGCGGACCTCGGCAATGCCGTCTCCGTCGTAGTCCACCCGCAGGTAACACTCATGTATCCAGACCTCGCGCATGGACGGATCGCGGGCGCTGTTCTCAACAATGTCATCGTCGCCGTGGCGCGTCGTGCGCTCTTCGTTATATTCACCCTCGTAACTCGAGGGAATGTCCTTCACGTCATCCCAGGCAAAGCCCTCGGCCACGAGATCGGAGATTGTTTTTTTCACTCGGTGACAAACGAACGGAATCAGCATATTGCCCCGTTCGTCGTCCAGCCTCACCGCACGACGGGAGAACAGAAATTCTTCGGGCGGGACGGACTCAACGCGGACACGACCCTCAACCGTGGTCCTGACCGCACGAACATCATACAGCTCCATGGGGAGTTCCATGCCCGACATGGGGTCAATCTGCATGTCCGAAATTTCAACGATTTCCTCGATGTCAAGTTCGTCGTCCTGCTCCAGCTTCGCCAACTCAACGTCGGTCAGCCCGGTGTAATCCTCGCGCTTCTGCTCTTCCCGTTCGTCCCACCAGACCTTCGCAATACCCTGGCGCAGCATCAGGGCGTCCTTCACCATATCGTAAAGGATTTGGAAGCCGTCGTTCTCCTTGTGGAATACGTAATTTGCGTAATCCGTCGCCTGCTCCGCGTATGCCTCATCTTCTGGGCCGTAAGGTTCATAGCGCACAGCGTCGTCGCTGGACGTGAAAACCTCGATGATGGAGGGCAGCATCCACTCAATCGTGTCGTGAACGTCCCGCGACACAATCTGCGAGCGCCCGTCCACCTCGTTGCCAAGAGGCTCGCCGAAGTAATACTTCATGGCCTCTTCGCGGTCGGCGGTGAAGTCGCCCGCACCGTCATCACCAATGCGCGAGCCTACAGCGGCGTTAATCTGCGCACGGACGATGCTTTGCAGCGTCTCCGCATCGAGGGGCTTAGGGCCTTCCATTACGCGGCGTTCCTCTTGCCCTCGATCCGCGCAAGGCGATCTTCCAGCTCCTGGATGCGCCGGGTCAGGCGGTTCTCAATGCCCTGCATTCGCTTGGTCAGAACGGCTTCGGGGAAACGGCTCATGGTGCGGTCGCTCATTTCAGGTAATCCTCAAACTGTTTGGCAATCGCCAGGGTCAGGGTCGGGGCCTCGTGGGGGCCGTGCTGTTTCGCAGCTTCGCCCATGATCTTGACGGCCTGCGTCAACGCGAGGGCGCGGACTTCAGGGCTGGAATCGGGCGCTGTCTTCTGTCGCGGCATCTTCGTTCCTTAACTCACGTAAAAATGGTCTGTGAAATTGTCCCACCGCCAGCATATCGCCGGGTTAAAATAGTTCGCCCACTCATCCGTCCAGATAACCAAGGTGGACCCGTCAATCCCCGGAACAGAGCGCCATTCTGTGCGGGATACGCGCATCTTCTTGGTGTGATACGGCTTGGCAGGCCACCACACGGCGAAGTCACGGCCCGCGTGGAGATGCTGCTCTTCCCCCGGGTCAACACGTTCGGTCACGCTTAACCATTCCGGCTTGATGCGCGGCTTGGGGGGAATGGGCACTTCCTTCGTCACAACGGGGGCGCTGCGTACCTTCTTTGTTGCAGCGAATGGCGGCAGATCGGGCAAGCCACGCTCGCCACCTCCATCGGGGTAACACATGCCTGCAAACGCTTGGATGGCACGGTTGATCTCGTCCGCCTCTGGGTCGTACTCCCCGCCGTCCAGACCCTCCATGAAGGAGCGGTTTAGCGTCATAAACACGTCGGTTGCGATCATCAGACAATCGCGATCTTCGGTGAAAGGTTTTTAGGCTGCGTCTTGTTGCGTGGTGCGGTCTTGGTAATCGCGCCATAACGGAACGCATCGGCAGGGTGAGACGCCCAATCGTGCAGGGGCTTGCCCTTCCACGTCCGCTTGTCGTCATCCCATTCCTTGCGGTAGTTGCCCAGCGCCTCCAGGCCGAGTTCGCACCGTCCCTCGTCAAACCAGCACCGACCGAATATCTGGCGGGCCGCGTTGATGCCCGTCATAACCAATTCATTCGGTGCGCGGCGCGTATCAACGCCCAGCGTATGGAGAACGTCGGCGTAGCTGGAACCCGTCGCTGACTGTCGTGCGTAGGCGTCGTGGGGCAAGATCGCCTCACCCATCGAACACCCGTTTTGCCTCACTCGCTTGCGTATCTCGTCCACATAATAGGCCGGGGCCTCACCGTGGTCGGTGATGAAGTCCACGAGGTGAATTTCCTTACCCGCGTACTGCACGAGCCATATTGAGGTGTCATCGGAAACACCGATGTCCCACCACGTATCCACCGTGAAGTTTGATTGGTACGGAACATTCGTGATGCGCTTTTGTTCACGCGCCGCGATGATCTCATTGGCGTAGTATGCGCCCAGACCTACAGGCTCGTATTCGCCAAGCCAGATGTGCCCGTATCGCTCTGGGATGTTGTCTTTGTCGAATTGCCGTTCTTCGTCCAGAACCTTGGGGAAGAACGGGTTGTCTGCGTAGTTGGCACGAACCACCGCCGCACTTGATGGCAGCTTCCCGCCGCGTAGCAATGCGTCAACCGGATCGCGCTTTGTCCGTGGGTTCCATGAGAACCAGAGTTCCGACCCTTCCTTGCGGATCGTCGGCCTCAACAACTCCAACGACCTGTCAGAAAGCGTCTGGGCTTCTTCCACCCACGCATAATCAAAGCCCTCAAGAGACTTGATGCTTTCCGCCGTGTGATCCTGCATGCCCTGAAAAATGATCGTCCCGCCGCCAGGGGTGTTGATCTGCTCCCGCTGCACGTCAAACATCGAGCCAACGCCAAGGCTTTGTATCTTGTCCTCAATCAGACGCTTGGCCGATTCCCGCAAGGTCTTCTGTACTTCACGAATGCAAACCCCACGCGCACCGGGTTGACCAATGTGCTTGGCTACAACCTGCTCCGCGAAGAAATGCGACTTGCCCGACCCTCGTCCACCGTATGCGCCTTTCCAGCGCGCCGGAGACAAGAGGGGAACAAATACCCTAGGCGTCGGAAGCTGTAACGTCTGCGGCATTGTCTACAACGACGAAACGAACTTCGCTGATGGTCAGGGGCGCGTGGTCGTCGTCGCCAACGATGGGCTGAACAGCCTTGCCGTCCGTCCGGTCGAAGATCAGCTTAATCATCTCGCGGTCGCCCTCTAAAGCCATCTCAACAGCTTTGTCTGCCACGACACGCAGCTTGCGGCGGTCGTCATCAGGGCCTAATTTCTCGGTGAGCGCGAGCATTAAAGCGTCACGCATCGGCTTGTCCGACTTCCGGCCTCCCGGATTGGTCGTTGCCATAGCTTAAACCTCGGCTAAGTCATTGTTTCTAAACGAAACTTGGTCTGTTTATCCCCGCCCCGCCAAGACGGCCCCAACGGGGCTCTCTGGGGTTACGATGTAGTCTGCAACGTCGTCCAGAAAGTCGCCGCCGTAGACGGGCTGTAACTCTCCATCCACTTCCTGCGTCCCTGTAATCTGCACGAGTTCGTCCGTCGGGTATACGTCCACATGAAAGCCGTGACCCTTGGCGCTTGCAAGCACCGGACCCGGCTCCATGATGGGCAGACCGTCCGCGTCCGTGTTGCCTGTGTCAACAGGGTGACCACGCAGCGGTCCATGAACCAGAGCCACAATGCCGTTGCGCTGTGCAACCTTGCGTTCATCGGTGCCGCCGCCTTCACGGGGAAGGTCGATTTCAATGTTGTAAGCGGACAGGAGTTGTTTTGCTGTTCCACGGTCGGGCAGGGCTAGGTAAACAATCATGCCGCAATCTTTCGCAAAGCGTCGTTGGCAAGTTGCGCGTCAAAGGCACCATCAACGATAATGGCACCACCATCCCACGGCGCGTTACCAGCCACGTTGTTGCCATATCGCTCTGTGGTCACGGTCGGCAGGGTCACAGAGCCATCAAACGCGACCGCCGCGCCATCCAGTGACAATGCGCAATCATTCGTAGACAGCCGCACAGACAAAGCAAAGTCCCTATCGTCAGCCACTGTTACCCCACTGTCGAAGTCGGCTTGCGAAACGCCGCCCGTCACAATCTGAACGGCAATCTCGCCCTGTGTGCTTGATCCGCGCCGAAAGATGGTGACTCGGTTGTTGTCGGTCCCGTCGTCCCACTGCGCAATGATCTGACTTGTGCTGCCGATGTAAGGCGGGGTGCGCCCCTTGATAATCACCGCTCCCGGCAATCCGCTCACAGTCCGCAAAGGAATATCCCCTGTCCGCTCCACCGCGGTGGCGAAGGTCCCGATGGGGGTGGTGGGGGTGGTGCCAATTTCTACCTGCGCACCATAAATCAGGATGGACGACGTACCGTCCAGCGCAACTGTCGCTACGTTGTCTGTTTCCGCAACGGCAACGCGAACATTTCCGGTGAAGTCGGCGCCTGGCGTGAACACAATGCTGCAACGATACCAGCCGCTGCCAACGGCCTCGATTGCTGATGATGTATGGCCGAGCGTTCCAACCGCGCCCGTCGAAAGATTGAAATAGCTACTCGCGTTTGTCGTGAAATTTGCCGTCGTCAGCCGCAGCATGGTTACTTGGTCTGACTTGGCAAAAATCGACATGGTGTGCGCCACGTTGCTCAACGTCAGCGCCTGATTCAGATAAACTTCCCCCGTTCCAGTGGACGAATCGTCCGTGACCTTCCATGCGACGTTGCCGCCACTCGGCGCGGTGCCCTGTGCAAACTCATCAATGCTGTTGACGTTTGTCCAGGTCGTATCGAATCCGTTGGATTGCAGGCACAAATTGGTCGCCGCACCCTCAACCAGCAGGCCGATTTGCTCCCACCAAGAGCCATTGTATTCGCGCTTGAACCGAGGGGCGAACCATGGGGCAGACTCGGTGATGTGGTAGGTTCTTGGCGCGGTCTGGTCGGGGTCGGCGTATTCGACCTGCGCGCCCCATACATAGAACCCGCTGGTGTTGTCGCCATCGTAGGAAGGCACTTCCGTTCCGTCGTCCGAGAACGCCAAGAAAAACCCGGTAGGCGCGGATGTGTAATCTCCGACCATCCACAGCAAGAACCAGCCATCGCCCAGTGCGGTCGAATTGGCGCTTATGAATTGCGATCCGCCGGACGCGAACAGTGACCCGTCAGATACGTCAAAGGCAGCGAAGGCCACTCCCAACCCCACGCCATAGGGTCTGAGGGACAGATAGCGTGACCCCGCCGCCAGCTTGGCGCGCACAGAAAAGATTTTTCGACCTGCACCGATTGTGGCGCTCTGATAGAAGGCGTGCACATTGCTGCTGCCGTTTTCACGCACCAAATCGGCGGACATGGAGCCATCAGGCGCAGTCGCCGCATCTGCAGTGACAATTGTGTTGCTCTTCGTCCACGCCGTTGCTTTATTAAACTGCTCGCTGTACGTCAGCAGGTTGTGGCTCGCGAAACGCAGTATCCCGTCATTCCACTCCATGCCAAGTGCGGCGGTGGCAGACGTGGGGACGGCACCGCGGGGGCCGGATGTTTTCGTGAAGTCGTAAAACGCTGACGGCTCATAACCGCGCAGTTGGAACTTCTGCGAAATGCCGCCCCGACGAATGTTGCCGCCCGCAATCGCCATGTTACTGGCCCATCTCCGTAATGTAGACCGTGCCGCTCGCGGACACAGACAGCACGGCGATATGCTCACCCGCGCCGATATTTAAGTATTCTGGTGTATAGGCGGGGATAAACATTGCGGTGGAACTTGCGGATGCGTTCGGAGACACGCCGACGTTGAAGAAAATGTCGGACGTGGACACAACGCGAATGGTGCGCACACCCTCGCCAGGGACCGAAGTCGCGGCGGTCGAGGTGCTGGGGTTGCTTTCAATCGTGAAGGACGAAAGCGGGCGATAAACCACGTCATCCGCCAAGGCAACAGACGCCACCAGAAGCAGCGCCGCAGCAGTGATAATGCGCTTCATGAGCGTCTCCTTTCAAAGTTACCCGACCAGTCAAGCCTCGTCGCCCTCGTGTGAGCGTGTGTGCGGTTCGCTTGTTGGGCCGGGAAATGGAAACGCCCCACCGCCCAAGTCACATGGGTCAGTGGGGCGCTTGTTATGACATGAGGCACATGGTGCCGTGACCTGCTTTGGCCCCGTCGGGCTGTCCTATCACCTATTTTCCGGCGCTCACGTCAACTTTGCCCCGAAGGGCGCAACTCAAAACAGCTTACACGCTTTTATTCCGTCCCGATGGGCATGTCAAGCATCGTGGAATAATTTTTTTCCTGACGCATTCCTTGCGCGATCCGGCGCAATTCATCGGCGCGGTCTTTTGGCACCCACTCACTGACGCGGACATGGCCCGCATCGCGCATCTTCTGCTTGAAGCGGGCCTGTCTTTCGGCGTTGGTGTTGGTCATTATGCTTCAGCCTTGGCAACGAGCCGCTTGCGCTTCAGGTCAACAGCCTTCATCGCTTCCGTGCGGGTGGCCTTCCCCAAAAACATTTTAGTTTCCAGCCGACGCAGGGTTGCCGCGTCCTTGCTTGTAAATGTTGCTTTCATCTATCTTTCCTCCAGGGCCGCCATGTTTCGCGACTTTCAGGATTCATGTCGCTTCGGCAAAGACCGCCACCAGCACGTCGTCCATCGGCGTGATCCAGAACTCATTCCCGCCGGGATGCTGGCCAGGCGCCTGAATGTAAAGGTCGTCTGCTGCGAATGGGCCAAAGCCGTAGCCGTCGGTGATTG
>Ga0208898_1002801_pt1 | contig 10466 bp, 19 predicted proteins | sample VirMetDEL_Mar_4_FD_184513 | JGI IMG/M metagenome (GOLD analysis project Ga0208898, IMG submission 184513) | Aqueous microbial communities from the Delaware River and Bay under freshwater to marine salinity gradient to study organic matter... | ecosystem: Environmental > Aquatic > Marine >...
GCGCGCGTTCGCGGCGCTGTATGGCGAGCCGGGCGCGGGCAAATCGTTTCTCGCACTAGACCTTGCGTTGTCGCTGGCGCACGGGCTGGCATGGCAGGGTCGCGCCACGGCGCGCGTTCCGGCGCTGTATATCGCCGGGGAAGGCGTGGGTGGCCTTGGCCAGCGCGTAAAGGCGTGGCAAGCGTGGCACGGGTTGGGCGGCACAGACGCGCCGTTTTTCGTTCTGCCGCAAGCCGTTCTGCTATCGGAGGGTGGCGACGTAGAACGCCTGCTGCGAACCATAGACGCGCTAGACCAGCGTTTCGGGCTGGTTGTGGTTGATACCGTCGCGCGGAGCATGAGCGGCGACGAAAACAGCGCCGAAAATATGGGCGAGTTCGTGCGCGCATGTGACGCCATAAAGGGCGCGACGGGTGGGGGCCTACTCGCCATCCACCATGCCGGTAAAGATTCGACGCGCGGCCTGCGCGGTAGTAACGCCTTGCTAGGCGCGCTGGATAGCAACTTCCGCGTGACGCGGGCGGGCGACGTGCTGGCGCTGAAATGCGAGAAACAAAAAGATGCGGAAATGGGCGACGATCTCGCCTTCGATCTAGCGCACGTCGCAATTATTGGCGGGTCGTCTCTTGTGCCCGTGCTGCGGCAGGGCGGGCCCGTCGCGGGCGATAGCAAGGGCGGAGGGGGTAAACTACCCGGCGCGGCGTTTGAGGCGCTAAAGGCGCTGAAAAATGTATGCGCGGATAACGGCAAGCGGGTTTCCCGTCAGCTATGGCTAGAAGAGCATCTGAGGCAATGCCCCGACGCGAGCGGGACGGTTCGCCGCAACGCCCGCGACCTTCTGCAAAGGCGCGGGATCGTCGCGACGGATGCTAACGCCGGGCTGGTTTGGATTGTGGAATGGGCGGGCGACTAGCGCCCGCGCCACTCTATTATCATCGCGTTCCATTCCGGCTCAAAGGCCAGAAGGGATAGCAGCGCGAACATAAACAGCGCGAAGATCACGCCTTCGAGTAGGGTTTTCATCGTGCGGCCTCCATAACATACTGCCCCAAATCCTCGCCGATACGGTGTCCCGTGTCGGCGTGGTAATTTGTGGCAAGTTCGCCCATTAATTGCGATACCTCTTGGCATGTTTCGTCGGCTGTTTCGCAATCAAGCGCGACCCATAAGCGTTCATAAATATAGAGCGTGTCGACGCGGGATGGCTTTGCGCGGTTCATCGTGCGGCCCCTTCCATAAATGCGCGCTTGCGAGCGCTATACGCTTGCGGCGGATAGCCGGGCAGAGTGGCGAACCATTCCGCGCCGCGCTCTATATCGCCGCGCGGGTTTTCGGTGCGCCACGCCTTGCCGTATAGTTGCCAAGCGTGCCACGCGCTGCCGGGCTTTGCTTCGTTTATGTTGCGCATCATCGTGCGGCCTCCCTCAAAAATCGCCGAAATAAAACAGCCGCGCGAAATCCAGCAGCGCAAGCTCATTTTGTTCGCGGGCGCGCGTCCAAGGCGTGCCCCAATCCTGACACTCCAGCGTCGCTGTGTCCGGCTCGCCGAAGCTGCACAGGTCGCCCGTGATTCTGACCGCCGGGCCACCCGTGCAGAGCAGGATTTCATACTCGGAATCAGCGGGCTTTTCGCCGGGCGCGTGCCAACCGCCGCGAACGCGGATGGAAAGCGGCATTTCCTGCATGCGCTCATATATGTCTTCGGCCCATGCATCGTGCCCGCTGTCTTCGCAGCGTGCGTACAAGCGATAAAGGCGGGCGATTTCGGTCATGTAAGACGCGGCGCATTTCTGCGCGTGGTCGGGCTTTATGACCCATGTCATGGTGGTTGTTGTCATGTTCGTGTCTCCTGTGTTGGGTGCCGGGGGCGGGATTGCCCCCGGCGGTTAGCAATGATCGGTGTCGTGGCAAAAATCGCATTCATCGCCCGCTTCGCACGGCTCAATGCCGTGGGACATGCGGTCGAGCGCATCGCGCCACATATCGCGCGTGTCGAAGCCGCGTGCCTGACCGGCAACAAGGCAATGCAAGCCGGTGTCACCCTTCCATGTCATCCCGTGCGGCGCGTCGATATTGAAGTGCAGCCATGTCGGCCCGCCTGCGTCTTCGATGGTCGCGCCCAATTTTTCGGCCAACGCAAAAACTTTCTGTCTCGGGGTCATGTCGTTCTCCGTCTCTGTTGCGTCCGGGTTCCGTCCCGGTGACAAGGCATCATATGTGCATCATTCTGACGTCGTCAAGCCATTAAAGTGAAATTATTTTGATTGCGGTTTGATGGCGGTTTTAGGCGTTTGAGGGTTTTATACCGTGCCAATGCAGAGTGCAAATAAAGTGGTAGTAAAACTAGTTTAGTTTGACACGCATTCGGGGCGTTTTAATTGGCACGGTGGAAAGAGACGCGAAAACAATGGGTTATGGTGTGAGGTTTTACGAGGTTTTACGGGGTTTTATGAAAATGCCGTGATCGTGCCAAGTTTTATTATTTCCCCCCCCTTAAGGGGGGAAATAAAACTGGCACGGGGCTTCAAACTGGAGAAACCATACAATGAGTGTGTCTAAAAGAAAGGCCGCGCGGAAACCGATGAGGGGCATTCAGCGAGAGTTCTTCGGATCGTCGGACCGGGCGGAGCGGAAAATTCAATCCGCGCTCGTTGAACTGGATAAGGTCGCGTCGGACATGGAACGGCGGTGGGGCGTGGATCGCTTGCGTGAACTAGTGTCGCCGGAGTTGCGTGAGCGGTTCGATGAAACGCTTGACCGCCTCAATGCGGCAGTCGGCCTGAGCGACGTTGGCGGGGTCGAGAAACACGCCGCCGCCATGGGGCGTGGCTGGCTGGCCCTTGAAAAGGCCGCTAAGGCCGCTGGAGCGCGTGAGTTGGACGGGAAGCACTGGGAGGCCGCTTTGCCGGATGGGCGCGTTCTATGCGTCACTGAGACGCGGGAAAACGCATATAAGGTGTCGCAGGACCGGCCCGGATGCGTTGTGCTGTCCGTGCCGGAGATTGCCGCGCTTTTCGCCATCTGGGATGGCAAGGGGTTGGTGGAGGAAGCTCTGGCGGTGTTTCCCGGCGCGGAGATTGTGGAGGTGCGGGAAAGGGGGGAACTGAATGACGACATCCCGTTCTGATGTGACCGACGCCAGCGTGGCGCTGGACAGCATAGGAAAGTGGCCGTGGTCTATCGTTCCCACGCGGGCGTTTGGCGACAAGCGGCTGATCGATGCTGACCGGCGCGTGCTGGGCGCGCTTTGCGCTTTTGTTAATCGTGCCGGGGTTTGTTGGCCTTCGCTCGAAACGATATCCGGCCTTGCGGGCTATGCGACCAGTAAGAGCGCGTTCGATGCCATCGCGCGGCTGAAAAAGGCCGGATATGTGCGGCAGCTTAAACCAAAGGATTATCAGATTACAGCGAGCGGCTGGAAAACAAGCCGTTACCAAGTCCTTTGGAGCGGCGACGAACCGCTTCCTTCGCTCGAGGAAATAAACGCTGCCGCGAAGCTCCAGCTTGAAAGCCTTGCGCCGGATAACAGCGAAGAAAAGGGGTCTGGGGATCAGGCCGCTTTGGAGAGTGTCGCGCACACGCTCGCCGTCGCCTTCGCCCGCGCCGTTGAAGCCCGGCTTGGCCAGCCACGCGATCCCGGCAATGAGATGGGCCACGCCCGCAAGCTGGCCGCGTCCGGCGTCACCGCGCCGGAAGTATACGCGGCGGCCGTTGCAACGTGCGACGAATGGCTGAAACGTAGGGCTGGCGTCCCTTCTCTCGGCGATGTGGCCTCGCGCCTTGCAGGCCATACATGAAGCATACGACCGTTTGCTTGTGTACGCCGCCGTTCGCCGCAAGCAAGGCCGCCATCGCGGCCGCAAGGCGACCCCTTGCCCCCCGGCCCCTCGCCTGTATTGATGGGGGTGTCCCACAAAATTTTCGCAGGAAAATCAGGAGAACACACAAAATGAAGAACCCTAAGAAAGTTTGCGGCGTCGGCATAAACGACGCCAATTATGCCGTTAGACCCATAGGACCGGACGGCAAGGAGGTACGGTGTCCGTACCATCGCGTATGGGAAAAAATGCTCAAACGCGCCTACTCCCCCGCGTACCACGCCCGCTTCCCCACCTACACAGGCGTCACCGTATGCGAGGAATGGCATTCGTTCATGGCGTTCCGCGCATGGATGGAGACGCAGGACTGGCAAGGGAAGCAGCTCGACAAGGACATCATCGCGCCCGGCAACAAAGTCTACTCACCCGACACATGCGTCTTTGTGCCACAAGCACTTAATAAACTGCTCACCGACAGCGCCGCTGCCCGTGGCGAATACCCGATTGGGGTGAGTTGGCATAAGGCGTCTAATAAATTCTGCGCCAACATCAAAATCGCCGGACACCAAAAACACCTCGGCGTCTTCACCTGCCCGCACGAGGCGCACATGGTGTGGCGTGAAGCGAAAGTGCGTCTCGTCCGAGAGACTGCCTACGAGCAAGCCGACATTCGCCTCAAGCGTGGTTTACTCCTTCACGCCGCTCGTATAGAACGCGGCGAAGCTCATTAGGGAAAAGGACACATACATGGACAGACACGCGCTCCTCAACGCAGCCGAGGCTGCTACCACCGCTCGCGGCGAAGCCTACGGCGATTCGATCACCCGCATAGCACCGCTATGGTCTGTGATCCTCGGCACCGAGGTGACAGCCTCACAAGTTGCGGCTATGATGGTTGCCTTGAAGCTGGCCCGCCTAGTCCAAACGCCCGGCCACACTGATAGCTGGGTGGACATCGCGGGCTACGCCGCCCTTGGGGCCGAGGTATCTGAGTATGACGAAGCCACTGACTGTTAGGCAGGCCCGCGCCGCTCTTGCGTCTCAGGACGATTCCCGCAAGCAATCGGTGATTGATGAGCTTGAGGCTATTGCCACGGGCGAAATCACTGACGTACTATCGTGGGACATGCTTGGTCGGGTTCAGGTGCGTCCGTCTGATGAGTTATCGGAACGCGCGCGACGGTCGATCAAGAAGGTCAAGATTACGCCGAATGAGCATGGCAACAGCATCGAGGTCGAGATGCACGACAAGTTGTCGGCCTTGCGGCTTTTGGCGAAGCATCGCGGCCTGCTTGAGCCGAACAGCGACGAGACGCGCCCGTCGATGATTGGGATCAATGTGACGGGGCCGAAGACGACGACGTATGAGGTTATTGAGGAAGACGAGCAGGAGCAGACAGATGGCTGAATCCATAGCTGGCGTTCCAATTAGGGAGCCGTTCAAGGGTGAGTTGGATTATTTTCGTAAGAATCCTTCTGTTGCCGGGATGGCGACGGAGGACAATAAAGTCATCATTAACCCGTTTACCCAACTCAGCGAGCAACAGAAACAGGCTGTCGCAATCAATGAGGCTGCGCGTGTTTGGATGCGGACCCAAAAAGAATATGCGCCTGATTTTTCACTAACCAAACAGCAGGAGCAGTTTCTTGATACGACAACGTATCGCAACGCCCCGAAGGCAGACAGGCTTGCAACGATAGCCGCTCGTCTTTTGAGCAATGATACGAGCGCGGGGGTCCCGACTGCGGATCAGTCTCTTTTCGTTTCGCGCTTGAGAATGGCTATGTTTGGGAATAAGTGATGGCGAAGAAAATAACGCAGACGTTTGGGCCGAAAAGTCAATGGAGATAGCTGGCGAGTCTGATCACATACGCGGGCATTACATTCATTTTTATGATATCCCTGTGCGCTGCCCGGCCTGTGAGTTCTTCAGCGTCGGTCTGGCATATGACGGCACTTCGTCGGTTTACTGCGGCGTATGCGGCACGAAATGGTTCAGCGTAGGGTGTGACGGGCATGGCGAGGAGCAGTAGGGCGACGGATCGGTCACCGCGCCGCCGCAGGAGTGGTGGCACGGACGCCTTGACGGGCCTGAACTTGGACTTCAGCGAAAGCCCGACCGTCTGGAAGTTTCTGAACGACGACAGTTTTGTGCGCGGGCTGATGGGGCCGGTCGGCAGCGGCAAGACGTATGCCAGTCTGGCGGAGGTCATGCTCCGTGCCGTGAAGCAGCCGCCGTCGCCGGAGGACAATATCCGGTACACGCGCTTTGCGGTTATCCGAAATAGTTACCCCGAATTGCGTACCACCACGATCAAGACGTGGCAGGAAATATTTCCTGAGAACACATGGGGCGAGATGCGCTGGTCGCCGCCCATTACGCATCATATCAAGCTGCCGCCGCGTGACGGTGCGCCGGGTCTGGACTGCGAGGTGATCTTCCTTGCGCTAGATCAGCCGCGCGACGTGCGAAAGCTGCTGTCGCTGGAACTGACCGGCGGGTTTATCGACGAGGCGCGTGAGTTGCCGAAGGCGGTGGTCGATGGTCTGACCTCGCGCGTCGGACGCTACCCGACGAAGAAGCATGGCGGCTGTCCGTGGCGCGGTGTCTGGATGTCCACGAACCCGATGGACTCGGATCATTGGTGGCCGAATCTGGCGGAGAAGAATCCGATTCGCGGCAAGTACCCGTGGAAGTTCTACAAGCAGCCCGGCGGCGTGAAGGAAGGCACGAAGGAGCATGAGGATGCGATCTTCGCGGCTGGCAAATACTGGCTGATGAACGAGAAGGCGGAGAATACGAACAACCTTCCGCCGGGGTACTACGAGCAGCAACTTGCCGGTAAGACGCTGGACTGGATTCAATGCTATGCCGGGGCGCAGTACGTTTATGTACAGGACGGCAAGCCGGTCTGGCCTGAGTTCAGCGACAGCCTGATGTCGTCTGACGTTGAGATTGAGCCGACGTTTCCTGTCCATGTGGGGCTGGACTTTGGTCTGACGCCAGCGGCGGTGTTTGGGCAGAAGATGCCGAACGGTCGCTGGCATGTCGTGCATGAGCTAGTTGCGTTCGACATGGGGCTTGAGCGGTTTGGCCATCACCTTATGGCCGACTTGAGTACGAGGTTCCCGAAATGCGAAGTGTTCATCTGGGGCGACCCTGCGGGCGGCAAGCGCGACGAAATCTTTGAGGTGACGGCGTTTGATCATCTCAGGACGCTGGGCCTACGCGCACAGCCCACGGCGTCGAATGATTTCATGGTTCGCCGCGAGGCCGGTGCGATGCCGATGAACCGGCTCATTGACGGCAAGCCCGGCCTGCTTGTGTCGCGCGACTGTGTGCGGACGCGCAAGTCTCTGGCTGGCGGATACCATTTCAAGCGTGTCGCCTTGGGTGGCGGGTATGAACGGTTCCGCGATGTTCCCAACAAGAACGAGCATTCGCACGTTGGCGATGCGTATGGGTATCTGATGCTGGGTGGCGGTGAGCATCGCCGCCTGACACGCAACCCAAACGGCAAGCCGCTGTTTGGGCAGACGGTGGCGAAGATGGATTTCGACGTGTTTGCATAAAAAAGGAGGGGTGTGCTGAGACAAACACACCCCTCCAGTCACATGGAGAAGAACACACATCGGAGACGGAACAATGTGCAAGAAGATTATAGGCGATGGTTGATACCAGCGCAATCCTTCGCAACCAGAATGTTTCTCTGGTGCCGTTCCATTGGGCGCACCCAGAGGCGATGGACCTACGCCCGCACGACCGCGCGTACTACGATTGCATTCCGAATTTTCGTGAATATCTGAAGTTGTACATGGCGAGTGGTAACGCTTTGACGGCGGTTGTGCCTGAAGGCATGGCTTGTTGCTTTGGCGTTAATACCATGTGGCCCGGAGTTGCGGAGGGATGGATGTTAACTAGCCATCTGGTTGATGGCTATCCGGTGTCACTTACACGCAGCACGACAAGATATTTCAACCGCATCGCCACCGAAATGAAGTTGAAACGGTTGCAGCTTACAGTAAATGCAACCAATCTTGTTGCAGTTCGATGGGCAAATGCGTTAGGATTCACCTGTGAAGGCGTCTTGCGCTCTTACGGTGCGGATGGCGCAGACCATATTATGTTTGCGAGGATATACTGATGGGTGGACTTTTTGGGGGATCTCCCGCACCGCCGCCACCGCCGGAACCTGATCCCGAACTGAAGGCGGCTCAGGATCGGCAGGAGGCTCGTCTGGCGGAAGAGGAGCGTCAGAAGAGGGCTGAGATTGCTGCGCGTCGTCGTGCCCGCCAGATCGGCGGTCAGAGGATGCTGCTTTCTCCTGAACGCGAGAACCCCCAGATGGGCATCGACACAACGCTTGGAGCCGGATGATGAGTGGTGTATTCAGCAGGCCTTCTCCTCCTCCTCCGCCTCCGCCCGCACCTGAACCGGAGCCGGTGGTAGATTCGACGGCGAGTCAAGCCACAGAAGCACAGAAACAAGCCGCTGCCCTTCGCCGCTCTCGTGGCGTGGGTCGCGCGCTTCTTTCGCCAAGCAGACTGGGCGCAACCGACGAACAGCAGCAGACGCTTGGAGTCGGTTGATGCCAAAGGTAGTTCTCGCGAATGGTAAGACCCGCACCTTCGCTTATTCTAAGGCGGGCATGGAAGCGGCTAAAGAGTATGCGAAGCAGTATGGCGGTCGCATCTCGGAAGTCTCGATGAAAACGAAGATGCTGAAGAAGGCCAAGTGACATGCCGCTGAAGGAAGGCAAGTCTGACAAGGCCATCGGCCAGAACATCAAGATGTTGATGCAGGAAGGCCGCCCGATGAAACAGGCGGTGGCCATTGCCATGCGTAAGGCCGGTAAGCCAAAGGGCATGAAATGAAAAAGCCTGTCTGGGAAAAGAAGCGGCCTAAGAGTGCTGGCAAGCCCAAGCAGCTAACGTCGGCTCAGAAGCGTTCAGCTATGCGAGTCGCCCGTGCTGCTGGTCGCCCATACCCCAATCTGATTGACAACATGAAGGCCGCTCGTGGTTAAGAAGGTCTACCAGAATCCGAAGGGTGGTCTGAACGAGGCGGGTCGCAAATACTTCGAGCGCAAGGAAGGCGGCAACCTGAAGGAGCCGGTCAAGTCTGGCACCAATCCGCGCCGCGTGTCCTTTGCCGCTCGCTTCGGTGGTATGGACGGCCCGATGAAGAATGAAAGTGGCGAGCCGACTCGACTTGCATTGGCACTAAAGGCGTGGGGCTTTGGCTCCAAGGAAGCTGCGCGGAACTTTGCTGCTCGGCATAAGAAGGATTAGACCCATGCTCACTGTCGAACAGATTATGAAGCGCCATGACATCGCGCAGCGCCGCAAGGATAACTGGCGTCAGATTTACGAGGACTGCTACGAGTTCGCTCTGCCGCAGCGTAATCTGTATGACGGCTACTATGAGGGCGGCGGGTCGCCGGGCCAGAACAAGATGGCTCGCGTTTTCGACTCGACCGCAATCTCCTCGACGCAGCGTTTTGCCAATCGCATCCAAGCCGGTCTGTTCCCGCCTTATGGGCGCTGGTGCCGCCTTGAGCCGGGGCCGGAAATCCCTGAAGAACGCCGGGTCGAAGCGCAGGCTGCGTTAGACCTTTATGCCGACAAGATGTTTTCGCTGTTACGCCAGACGAATTTTGATCTGGCAATGGGCGAGTTCTTGATGGACCTAGCCGTCGGCACCGCAGTCATGTTGATTCAGCCCGGCGACGACATGACGCCGATCCGGTTTACATCCGTTCCCCAGTACCTTGTGTCGATTGAAGAAGGGGCCCACGGCAAGGTTGATAACGTCTACCGTCGCATGCGCCTGAAGGCAGAAGCCATCAAGCAGCACTGGGTTGAGGCGGAGATTCCCGACCGGCTTGCTCGCATGATTGAGGAAAAGCCGACAGACGAGATCGAGTTGGTCGAGGCGACCGTCCTTGATGTTGGGCGCGGCGACTTCGACTACCATGTGATCTGGCCGGAAGGCAAGGCGCAGCTTGTTCATCGCAAGATGAAGTCGTCGCCTTGGGTTGTCGCTCGGTACATGAAGGTGGCTGGCGAGGTGTATGGGCGCGGCCCGCTTGTGACGGCAATCCCGGACATCAAGACGCTGAACAAGACGCTGGAACTTCTGCTTCGCAATGCGTCCTTGTCTATTGCAGGGGTTTATACTGCTGCCGACGATGGCGTCCTGAACCCGCAGATGGTTCGTATTGTTCCCGGTGCGATCATTCCGGTGGCCCGCAATGGTGGCCCGCAAGGCGAGTCGCTTCGTATGCTGCCGCGCTCTGGCGACTTCAACGTGTCGCAGATCGTAATCAACGATCTCCGCATGAACATTAAGAAGATTCTGCTGGACGATACGCTTCCGCCTGACAATATGTCGGCCCGCTCTGCTACGGAAATCGCGGAACGCATGAAGGAACTGGCCCAGAACCTCGGCTCTGCCTTTGGCCGTCTGATTACCGAAACGATGGTGCCTCTGATCTCGCGCATCCTGTACATCATGGACGATCGCGGCATGATTGAGATGCCGTTGCGTGTTAATGGGCTTGAGGTCAAGGTGACGCCCGTGTCGCCTATTGCACAAGCTCAGAATATGGGCGATGTTGAGAAGATTACGCAGTGGGTTCAGCTTT
>Ga0208898_1002802_pt1 | contig 10466 bp, 17 predicted proteins | sample VirMetDEL_Mar_4_FD_184513 | JGI IMG/M metagenome (GOLD analysis project Ga0208898, IMG submission 184513) | Aqueous microbial communities from the Delaware River and Bay under freshwater to marine salinity gradient to study organic matter... | ecosystem: Environmental > Aquatic > Marine >...
ACCTCACCTACCGAAATTCAGGCAATCGCCACCCTCAACTTCCAGGCTTAATTAGTCATGGCTTTAGGATCTCAGTCTGCTCCTTTCTTCGGTGCTGCTGGAGCTGCGGGTGGCGCCGCTGGCTACGAGATCGAACGTTCGCTGCGATTCAACTCAGCCGACAGCGCGTACCTCGACCGCACCCCGGCATCGGCGGGTAATCGGACTACCTGGACTTGGGCAGGGTGGGTTAAAAAAGCCGTTAATGATGAAAGGCTTGGAATTTTTGGTACAGGGACAAGCGATGTAAACTGGACAAACTTCTTCTTTGATAATCTTGAAAATAATACGATACGTTTTAGGTCTGAAATTGCTGATGTAGTTACCTGCGATGTTATTACACAGCCAATCTATAGAGACCCTTCAGCTTGGTATCACCTCGTATTTACCTTAGACGCAACTAATTCAACATCAGCCGATCGCGTCAAGATTTACATTAATGGTGTCAGGCAAGCCTTGACAACTTTTACTACGCCAGGCAACTCTTCGTCTGATTACCTCATAAACACCACAAATGCTAGTGCTATTGGCGCTAGGTCACGAGCAAGTTTTGAAAATTATTTCGACGGCTACCTCGCCGACATTCACTTCATCGACGGTCAAGCGCTAGACCCCACCGACTTCGGGGAGTTTGACGCCACTTCCGGCGTGTGGAACCCGATTGCATACACCGGCAGCTATCCCGGCAATTCGTTCCGTTTGGATTTTGCGGATAACAGCAGCACGACCAGCGGCTCAAACGTCGGCATCGGTAAGGACGTAAGCGGCAACGGCAACTACTGGGATAGCAACAACATCAGCGTCACGGAAGGCAACGGTAATTACATAACAGGAACCATTACCGCAGGGACCAATGACGGAACAATTAGCGAAGCATTTGATGGCGTTCTAACTCGCACTGTTAATGCTGCTGGAATTTCAACTGCAAATGGAAATGTACTGACTTATACACTTCCGTCAACAGTAAATTACTCAAGCAAAGTTGAAATTGCTGGCTACAGAAACAACTTTGGAACAGGCTATGCCGGTCTTGGTACTGCTGACCCAACTGGTGGCGTAACTATTCCGAACATTGGTACTGGTGACACCGTTCCTTGGACAACGCTTGTAACGGGATCTGGCTCGTTTAACGCCGTAAGTGTGAGGAATAGTTCTGAAAGAGTTGGTTGGGTTGGTTTGCGTATTGACGGAGTGACTGTGCTTATAGACAATAGTGTTGTTGGCGCCATCAACGACTCCCTCCGCGACTCGCCCACAAACGGCAACACGGCTAGTGACACAGGACTCGGCGGACAAATTCCGGGGAATTATGCGACTTTGAACCCGCTTGATAACGGCGGGCTGACGATTTCCAATGGTAATTTGGATTATATTCGCCCATCAAACGGATACACAGCCGCAAGAGCCACTATTGGCATGAGTAGCGGCAAATGGTATTGGGAGCAAACAATTGTTGGCAGTCCTAATGCTGGTATTTTTGCTGGTATCTCTGATGGAGGGGTTCTACCAACATACCCCGGACAGACGGCTGCAAGTTACGGGTATTCATACGATGGAGATAAATACACAAACAATTCAGCTTCTGCTTATGGCGCAAGTTACACAACAGGAGATGTTTTAGGCATTGCATTTGATGCTGACGCAGGAACGCTAACTTTTTACAAGAATGGATCCAGTCAAGGGTCTGCATTTACTAGCTTAACAAGCGGTCCTTATTTCCCAACCTTTTCGTCTTATCTTGCGAATGCCGGGTCGAACGTCAACTTCGGCCAACGCGCCTTCGCCTACAGCGCCCCCAGTGGCTTCAAGGCACTCTGCACCGCCAACCTAGACGACCCGACGATTGCAGATGGCTCGGCGTATATGGACGCGAAGCTCTATACGGGGGAGGGGTCCGTGGCGTTAAGTATCACGGGACTAGGCTTTAGTCCTGATTTGGTTTGGGTGAAGTCAAGAAGTAATGCAGAGCCACATATTCTTTTTGATACGGTCAGGGGCGCCCCCAACGGCTTAACTACAAGTGATGGCGGAGGCACTGCAGCCGAATTTAGTAATGAACCTTTTAGCTCCTTCGATTCTGCCGGGTGGTCCTATGGCACTGGAACGTCAGCAGCACTGAAGAACAGTGGTTACACCTACGTTGGATGGGCGTGGGACGCCGGATCATCGACGGTCAGCAACACCGACGGCAGCATCACTTCTCAGGTGAGGGCTAACGCCACTGCGGGGTTCTCGATTGTTACCTATTCCGGCTCTGGATCTTCCGCAACAGTCGGACACGGTTTAGGAGTCACTCCGCAGATGGTAATTGCTAAGCGCAGGAATGCTGCTGGATGGGATTGGCCGGTATGGCATACCTCCCTGACTTCGAGCACTTACACGCTGTTTATGAACCTTACGGATGCACAAGCAAATAGAACAGATATTTGGGATGGTGCACCTACATCTACGGTCTTTAAAGTTAATACAAGTGGTCAAACAAATAACAGTGCTGGTACATACGTCGCCTACTGCTTTGCCCCAGTGGAGGGCTACAGCGCCTTCGGCAGCTACACCGGCAATGGCGACAATAACGGTCCGTTTGTTTATACCGGGCACCGCAGCAGATTTATACTTATTAAGGGCAGTTCTTTCTCAATTTCTTGGGTAATTCTTGATACTGCACGCAATACCTACAACATCGTCGATCAAGTTGGTTTGCGCCCGAACGCTTCTGACGCTGACAGCACCGACCCTGTCGTTGACGTTGTTAGCAATGGTTTCAAGATGAGAAAAGGCACCGCAAGTTTGTTTAATACTTCAGGCGCCACCTATGTCTGGGCAAGTTTCGCCGAAAACCCATTCTCTATCGCCCGCGCACGCTGATCGGGCTAACCTAAAACCACGAAATCCTCGTGGAGTAATCGAAGGCGCGGGGGCTGAGTACTTTTAGCTCTTGCGCTTGATTATCTAGGTCCTTAAGATCTTGATATTTCCAGCACCAGCTATAATTTAGTAAAACAGCGCCGACGATGTTTGTTTTAAACGGGCGACCTTTATCCCTGGATAGACCGTTTGAAGCAAATGGTACTCTTTATCCTGCAAATTGGCTTCGTTTAGCTTCCCCCGCTGAGCGTGCTGCTATTGGTATTACTGAGGAGCCCGACGCCCCAACGTATGACCAGCGCTTCTACTGGGGTTATACGGCCAGCGGCACATTAATCCCTAAGGATCACGGTCAACTGGTCACACAGTGGACTGATCAGACCCGTCAAACTGCCAATTCCCTCTTAACCCCCACCGATTGGATGGTGGTTCGTGAGGCCGATAACGGGGCTGCTGTTCCTAGCGGTATCCGCAGCTGGCGCCAAGATATTCGTTACGCGTGCGAAGGCAAAGTAACGACGCTGACGCTGACCCAGGACACTCCTGGTCTGGCTGATTACGTCACTTACGTAACCCCCTCCGGCGGTGCATCCACCGATTACAACTACTGGCCTCAGTACGTTGACCCTGCCTCCGCCGTGGCAACCAGCGCTGACGAAGTAACGCCTGTTGCTCCTGAGATTACCCCTAGTGGCGATACCTCTTCTGGTGACACCATCTCCTTCAGCAGCACCTCAACTCAAGCTGGGTTCTGAGTCTCATGACTGATCGCGCTGTCTTTAACCGACGTTATACGTCATTCACACCGGGCACTACCCAGGTCTGGCTCGTAAACGGTGCGGGAGTCTCGACCTCTCCTGCTAGTACGCTTGCTTTCACTGCCGGTAGCAGCCTCGATCAAGGGGAGGTTGTTTACGTCAGTGGTTCCGTCGTTTTGCCTGCCTCCGCCGCAAGCGGAGTGCTCCCAGAAGTTTGGTCCGCTATCGGTGTTACTGCTGAGGCTGCTTCTGCCGCAGCCAGCGTGAGTGTCATCCTCGATGACGTTGCCCTGATTAGCTCCGGCAACCTGATCCACGAAACAGCTCTTACTCCTGGCCAGTACTACTACGTGTCGAATATTGCGGGTAAGTTAACCGCTTCTACCGCTCCATCCGGGATTACAGCCTCTGGTGGTTACGGAGCTATGACCGCTGTGGGCTTAGCGCTTAGCGCATCGGAACTACATGTCGAGATTAATGCACCTGTTGTTATTACTTAATCGGTTAAACTGTAATTACTGGAGAGAATTATGACTTCGCGACGCCCGTTAGTTCTCGTAAGTGGAACTTTTTCCGAGTTACCTCAAGGTGATTCAGTTGCCGGTGCGTCGGTAACTTTAGCCGCTAGCCCTAGCGGTCTTATTTTCGTAGGTGCCGATCTGGGTATCGACGGCGTTGCCTTAGCTTCCGGTGAGGCAGCTCAAGTCTCTGCTAATACCGCTTTAGCGTCTGGTAACGCGGCACTTGAGTATATTGCCAACAATCCAGGTATTAGCGAAGGTGACGTCATAGGTTTAATTTTTGCCTTGGGTTAGATTAGCTTTCTGACTCTGCTAAAATTTAGTCAAGTACACCCGACGTAGGGTTCATGGCTACTTTTTATAACCGAGTTGTTAAAAACGTAGGTACATCGGAGATTACAGCAGTTACGTCTGCTTCGGATAGTACTATTATTTTGAGTATTCTTGGTGCTAATACTAACGGAACTAACAATGCTGATATTACTGTAATCCGCAGAGACGCAGCAAATACTGATCAAGGTTATCTGGCGTATACGATTGTTGTACCTGCTGACTCAAATCTGGATGTTCTTGGAAATAAATATATTCTTCCTAGTGGTCATAAGCTGAATGTTTCCACCAGTACAAGCGGGTATTTGGATGTTACGATCTCTTACGTGGAGGTCTAAATGCCTGATTTTCGAAGTGAGTACTTTTTAGGTCAGGGCGCTACTACCCCTGAGTTTCCTCCTTCTCGTTTCCGTTTGCCTGATGGAAGTACTCGATACTCCTATGACTGCAGCGAAGAAGATTTAAATTTAGCTGGCTTTGAGGGTCCTTATCCTCTCCCGCCTTTAAGTGGAAACGAGACTGCTGAGTGGAATAACGATACAAAGACCTGGACCGTTATACCCGGCGGTAAAGTAGACCCTGTTTTTATTGACGGAAAAATTAGGAGTTATCTTCGTTCTATTTTAACTAGCATTTTTGATGCTGAGCTTCCTGACGCCTCGGTAGAATTTTTAATTACTTTAAATAATATTAAAGAGGAGGCGCGTAAGCTTCTTAATTCTACCGAGCTACTCACTGAGGCGTCTCTTAAGTCATTCGATCTACCGGCTCTTTCGACTAACAGCTCTCTTCAAGCTGTATACAATCGCGAGTTTTCGATTAAAGAGCAATATTGGCGATATACTTATGAAAATTATGGTTGGATTGAGGCGCCACCTGCAGCTGTAAGATCTCTGTTCAAGGCTCCAGCTGATTGGGTTATTAAAAGAGCCGAGCTACAAGATCAAGCTATCTACAGTTTTCCAGATACTATTTATGCTTCCGGTATTTTTCCGTCTGGAGCGGTGCTTCCCATTTATGCGTCAGGGAGTGTAGTGTTATCCGGTTATGATCCTGTTTACGGTCTTATAATTACTACAGACCCCCTATTCCTCTGATGGTAAAGAAATACGGTGGCTACACAGGTAATCCACAAGCTTCGGACGTAACAACAGATTCCGCACACGGCGCGTGGCAAGCTCCTTCTGATGTTGCGCGTGAGCGCGGACTTCAAAATTGGCCTAGTTTATATTCTCCTAGTATTTTTGTTTATAACAATGTTGGCGAGGTCTCTTACGCAGCTACCTCTGGCTCTGCCTTCGGTTGTCTTACCAGTGGAACATATTTAATTCCTAGTGGACAGATAGTTTCACGCTCGACATATTCTGATCTATTTAATGTTATAGGTGAAGATTATGGCGCAGGGGATGGCTCTACTACTTTTCAACTTCCGGACTATAGCGCTCCTTATTTATATTTAAAAGCAACAGTCCCTGCTTCTCCTCTTACAAGGACAACTGCTTCAGGTCAAGGTGTTGTACCTTACCATACACATACGTTCTACAACGTTGATAATGTTGTTGGTGGAGTTAGTCAAGGTCAATTTGAAGCCCCTAATAGTGCAAATCAACAATTTTTTAATTCATATTTACAGGGCCGCTATGACGGCAACCGAGGTTGCACCATGGAGATGGTACCTGTTCTAGCTGTTTCGAACACTAGAGCTCCGGCGGGAGTAATTGCTCCTCTTTTAGTCCCTAACCTTAATCTTATTTCTTCTGTTTTACCTTCTAACTGTTTAGTTTGTAGCGGGCAGCAGGTTAGTCGTACAACTTACGCTCATCTGTACGAAAAGTTCGGCAATATCTTTGGACAAGGCGATGGGAGTACTACTTTCAATATTCCTGATTTAAGAGGTCTTTTTGTTAGTACCCCTTTTTATGACATTGTTCAACCTTCCGGTCACGCTGAACCCAGCGGCTTTTTACCACATTCCGTAGCAGCTCACACACACCAATTTGAAGCATGGGCTACGAATAATAACGGTGCCACGGCTGGTCCGTCATACTATAGAGGCTCGCTTCAAGCTGGTGATAGTAGCCTCTCTAATATCGGTTCGACAGAAGAAAACCGACCAGATAACGTGACTTGTGTTTATATTTTAGTTGTAGAGTAACTTAGGAGCTTTACGTCTTATGATTGGTCAAATTCATTTTTCTCCTTCAGACAGGGGAACGAGTTTTATTACTTCTGACGGTAGGATCTTTTTTCTTTGTAATGGACAAGCTATACCAAGATCTGAGTACCCGGGGATGAGCGTCATTTGGCCCAGTGGTACTTATGCGAGTGATGACGAGAATATCCACCTCCCATACCTAAACGATGTGTTCTTGCGGGGAGTTGATATGGGGCGTGGTGTTATAGCTAACCCTCTTACCAGAACTGCTCTTTCTGGATATGCGCCTTCCGGTGTAGAACCGGGTTCTTTCCAGGCCGCTAACATGCAGTCTCACTTACATCCTTCTGGGACTTATGCTACTCAGACTTTTGCTTCGCAGGGAGGTCCGGCTGGCGGTCTGAATAGTTCTACTTTAGCCAATATCACTTCCGCTACTACCCTTATGTCCCCTCAGACCTCAGGCACTCACATTCCCGGCGGTAGTGGTACCACAGATTATGATTTACCTCACATGAAAGTCTATCCTTATATTTGTACTCTTTAAAAGTCTATATTTAACTCAGTTAAATCTACTCCTATTTTTCCTCGGAAAAAACTATTAAAACTAATAGTTATACGGTCTTCTGGGCCTTCATTTTCTGTGACTGAGTGGTACAAATTTGACGGAAATATAATAAGAGTTCCTGGTTCAGGTTTTACTTTGTGTATTATTCTTGCTTTCTCTGGGATAATTACATCATATTGCTCGCACATTGCGTACTCGTTTTCTCTGCTAAACCAAGTTTCTCCACTTGTCCCTTGGATATATAGAATACCGCTCAATATAGAGTTTGGGTGCTTGTGAGGATGATGCCATTGCATTGTTTCACTTTTATTAGCCCACATCAAACAAATTTTTATCTCTTCCATGTTTTTATAATTAAGATCTTTAACTACTTTGTCTATATTTTTTTGACACCAATCAGTTATCTTTTTCCATTCTTTATCCTTATGTAGGCTGTTTCCGAATGCTGGATACGATTTACCATAATAATGTTGATTCTGTCTGCAAGCTCTAGTTTTCCAAGGCAGATTACTGCACATAGTTTGTGTTGATTCTAGTAGATTATTATTTAATTTAAATTTATATAGAGTTGTTGGCATTATATTAAGTCTTTTCATGCTGCTGTGATTGCTTTAAGAGTCAGTATACTACATCATATTTAGTGTGAAGTCGTTAAAAATTTTTAATCCAGACATTTATAATGGTTGTAGCCGCACTCACATTTGTGAGCGAACGGGACCTTATTTTTGATCTCACATGTTTACAAAAAAGATCTGCACGTAAGAAGTTCCGACGACAAATACTAGATGAGTGGGGCTGCTGCGCTTACTGCGGCAGATCGAAACCCTCGACTCTGGACCACGTTGTCCCTAAGGCGCGTGGAGGTAAGACGACTAAGGAGAACTTGATTGCCGCTTGCGGCGCCTGCAACCTCGAAAAAAGTTCACAACCTTGGTTCGAGTGGTACAGAGCTCAAGATTTTTGGTCATTGGAAAGGGAGGATAGGATTCTGCGCTGGGTCAACCAGCCTCAGATCCTTCCTCCCGTTTTAGTACCTACGCCTTGGTCTCAGCAGCTGCTGCCTCTGAGCGCGTAATTACTTTTTAGCAGTTTTGCTAACGATACCGGCGATCATCTCGATCACCTTATAAACCTTGCCGTAGATTTCATCATCTTTCGGCGTGGGGGTCAGGTTGACGACAGCCAGAGCGAGGATGTGCAGAGCGCCTGCGATACCCGCCACCTCTGCCCAGTTGTTCAGCAGATATTCGAGCATTGGTCTATTAGAGATCTACTAAAATTATACGAGCAGTACTAATCCTATGCCCGCGATTCTTGAGGACGCTGTTAAAAGCATCATGAAGGATAATCCGGGTATGGAGAAATCCTCCGCTTACGCTATTGCGACTAAGTCCCTGCAAAAATCGGGTGATCTCAAGGAAGGTACCGTTGAGGCGACTAAAAAAGGTGAGCGCCGTGGCGAGATGTCGAAGGCGACTCGTGCAAAAACTCGAGCTCAGAAGTACAAAACCGAACGTAAAATGGGACGTAAGGAAGAGCGTGACACTTCGGGGCGAAACTGATGGCTGAGGTCGCCAAGAAAAAACACCCGGAAAAATGGGCTCGAGCTAAGGCTAAAGCCCGCAAGAAGCTCGGTGGGCATAGCGCACGAGCCATGCAACTTGCCACCAAGTACTACAAGGAGATGGGAGGAAAGTACGAGGGTAAAAAATCGAGTAGCAACAGACTCTCTAAGTGGTCTAAGGCAGACTGGCAGACTAGAGAAGAGTACGAAAAAGATAAATGAATGAAGAGGACCTAGAGGAGCTTCAGGAGAGAGTCCAGCAGATGCGGAACTCTCTTCTATTTGAGGAACCGTGTCCCTTGTTCGAACCTTTTGAGGAAGAGGAACTTTATGGCTGATTTAGCACGCGAAAAAGGTCGTACTGAACGGTACTTACCTAAAGCCGCTTGGGCGTCGATGTCGGCTGAAGAGCGTCGTGCGACTGACGAAAAGAAAAAACGGGCCACCCGTGGTAAACCCGTTAATACTCACGTCGAAAATACTGAAGTAGCTAAGCGGGCTAGCAGAAAAGCCAGAATATACAAAAAGACACACTCAAATTAGTATTTAGTAAAAGTCGTACCACCCAGTCAGAATATATTTTTTTTCAGTTAGCGAAGGGATGCCTCTATGCGTGTGAGTAAAATCAGGCGGCCATATTAACAATTTACCTTTCTCTGCTTTCTCTATGTGTTTGTAGTATTTAAACTCGGTCCCCCCTCCGTCTTCGACAGTGTTTAAATAAATCATCCAAACCAAACAGCGGTTACTCACTGCCGTGCAACTTCTTTCACAGTGAAACTCTTTATATCCTCCTGAGGGAGGTGTATATTTTTGCAAGTTAATTGTTTCAGGCATGTGAAAATTTGTGCCTTTAATTTCTTCGTATTTAGATAAATAATTCTGTACGCTAACCCATAAAAAATCTAGTAAGGTTTTAAATGCGTCATTAAATTCATAAAATTCATTTAAATAAGCTCCAATATCTTCTGAGCACTTAATGTTTTTGTCTACTGTGGAATTTCCGTCACCTAGTACAACCACTCCTTCTCTCGCTCGGTTTTTATTACGCTCAAACCAATCTATTGCTTCATCGCACACTGAGCGATTTTCGAGGTAATACCTACCTATAAAATCTGTCATGTGATTACCTTTGCGTAGTTCTGCTAAATATTACAGGTTTTCACCTTTTTTGATCCACGGCGCTACAAGTCTTATCTCACCTCCTAATACCGCTTGCGCCTTCGAGCTGTCTGGTTTTGATTCGAGGTAAGTCGGTTTCTGTTTTTCTTTATCCTCCTCCGCCCATTTAGCCTGCATATCTTCAATCTGTTTATCAACCTCCTTCATCGCGACTTCAGCTCGAAACGCAGCCCAATCGGGGCGGCAGTAGTCGAGGATTCGCCTAATCCACGGTTTTCGTTTTAAGGGATAAAACCTGCACAAAAAAATAATTAGCTCATAAATCAAAGCGTTGAGTTTGTTGTATTTCATCGAGGTTAGTCAGCTAAACTAACTCTAAAGAGAGTTTCTAAAATGCCAACTTCTTTGGAAACCGCGATCGAAAAATTTAATGAAGCCTCGGACCGCGTGGCTAACCTCAGCGCGAACTTAAATACACTGAAGGCCACTATTCTGAGTGCGGAGAATGATCTCCGAACTGCAGAAAGTGACCTTCGTGTTGCTA
>Ga0208898_1002806_pt1 | contig 10454 bp, 13 predicted proteins | sample VirMetDEL_Mar_4_FD_184513 | JGI IMG/M metagenome (GOLD analysis project Ga0208898, IMG submission 184513) | Aqueous microbial communities from the Delaware River and Bay under freshwater to marine salinity gradient to study organic matter... | ecosystem: Environmental > Aquatic > Marine >...
CTGTGGGTGCAGCGGTGAGTCCTTGTGCCGTTGTGGCTGACATCCGCGTGGATGCGACCGTCCTTGACGAGCTTCATCCAAGACTGCTCGCCCTCCGCAAGCATGCCGATCATCTTGGACACGCGCATGCGCTCAGAGAACGCCTTGGCTTCCGGGTAGTCCATCTTGGACAGGACAGCCTCGTCCATGAGGGGCTGGCCCGCAGGGGTGAACAGCGTCGGCTTCCACCCGTACTTGCGGATGAACCCTTCGGCAATCTGTGCGCGGCTCTGCGGATTGAACGGCCGCATCTTCCAGACATCGCCGTTCTCGTCTTCTTCGTGGAGCGCTGGGTCCAGTTTCTTCGGTCGGCGCTTGTACTTGCTGACCCGCTGTGCAGGGAAGGCATCCTGCACCTTGGCATTCAGTTCCTCGCGCTGGCTGGAGAGGCGCGCATACAGTTGTGCCGCAGCCTTCTCATCGAAGGCAAACCCGTTGCGGTTCATGCGCCCGATGGCCTGCATGAAAGCCAACTCGCGCTGGTAGATGCCGATGTCCAGGCAATAGTCCTGCTTCAGCGCGGCCCACAGGTTGGCGAGCACCTCGACATCCTTGATGCAGTAGTCCAGCATCTCCTGCGTGAACAGCGCCCAATCTGTTTCGATCTCGTCCTTGTGGACGCCGAGGCGGTAGCCCCAAGCCTTGAGGCTGTGGCGGCCCACTAGCTCCTTCGGGTAGTCGCTGATCCTGTAGTCAATGTGGCTCGGATCAGGGACCACAGCACGGGCAGCCAGCAGGCTGTCCATGACGGACCCGTCACATGCTCGGTTGAACAGCGGGTACAGCTTGGTGATAGCGGGCACATCGAACCCGTAAGCGTTGTGGAAGACCACACCGCGGCGAGAGTTCTGGACAAGGTATGCCACGCCATCCTCGATGGACCCGTTGCGGGGCGCGATGGCCTCGTCATTGTGGAACGCGAGGATGCGCTCATCGTCCTTCAAGACGATGCAGTGGATCTTGGTCATGCTGTCGAGCAGACCATCCGTTTCGATGTCAGCGAAAATCATGTGTGTGTGTTCCTCCCCAGAGGCGTCTAGCCTTCGTCCTGTTCCTCGGCAGGGCTGTCCCAAGTGATCGAGCACTTGGAGGCCAACTCAGCGACCCCTGCCACAAGGCCAACATTCGGGCTGGCCCCGTTGTCGATGAGCGTCTGGCCGATCTCAGACAGGACCGCCATGTAGGCGTTCCTGATTGCTTTGACCTTCTGAAGCTCAAGCTTCAGGTCGTCGTTCTCCTTCTGGAGAGCCTTGTACTTTGACTTGCAAACAAACATCAGTCTTCGTCCTCTTCTTCCTCTTGGTCGGCAATGGCCTCAATGATCTTGTCGGCAATCTGCTCCTCGATGCCGTGTAGGTGGTAGTCGAGCAGGACAATCTGCAGGGTGCCGACAATCTGGGTCTCAGTCAGCGAAGGGTACTCGTAGATGTGGTGGTTGATCACCTTTAGCAGGGCATCCTGCAGATGGCCCTCCACGCGCTGGTTACGCATGGCGAGCTTGATGTCTAGGTCATCGTTCAAAAGGGCACCTCTTCGGTATCGGACTCGAACCCTTCGAGGCTGGTTGACTGCAACCTGCCCGTCAAAGGATCGTAGGCCAGGAAACACGCCACCCCGGTGTCGCCCGTGTAGCGGTTCTTGAGCACACGCACCGTAGTGGTGTTGCGCGCTGCATCCGTCTCAGCCTGCTGGTCACGCTCGAGCCCGATCACAGCATCTGAGAGTTGCCCGATGCTCGCGCTGCCCCGCAACTGCGCAAGGCTGGTCGCAGCGCCCTCCTCATGGCCCTTGCCCTCGGGGCGCTTGAGATGGCTCACCACCAGCATGCCGATGTCTAGCTCATGGCACAGCAGGCGCAACTCGGTCATCACCTTGTCGAGTACCTGCCGCTCACCCAGCGCGCCGCTGACCTCCTCCTGCGAGGAGACCACAATCGAGACATGGTCGAGCACGATCCACCTGCAGTCCATGCCCGCAGCCATGTACCTGATCTGACCCATGAGCAGACCACTGCCCAAGCTGCCCCAGTGGTCGAGGAACACTGCGCGCCCCATGAGGCGGTCGAACGCCTCCCTGATGCTGTCGGTGTCGGCTGCATCGGGATGCTGCGCCAGAGGCTTGTCCATCTCGATGCCCAGCACGCCCAGCACGGTACGCTTGACGGGCTCTTCGAGTCCGAGGTAGCCGACCGATTGGCCCTTGCTAAGAAGGTGGTGCGTGATCTCGCGGACCACGGCGCTCTTGCCGATTCCCGTTCCTGCGGTGATGGTGACTAGCTCTCCTGTCCGCAGGCCAAGCAGCTTGTCGTTGAGCCCCTCCCAGGGGTATCCGATGCTGCTGCAGGTTTCCTCGCGCATAACCTCTTGCCAGAGGTTCTCGCCCGTGAGTAGGCCGTCTGGTCTCCATGTACTCGCCTCCCACAGGGCGCGCACAAGAGCCTCCTGCTCGCCAGCTACGAGCATCTCGTTGGCATCCTTGCGTGGCAGCTTCGCAACCTTGAGCGTTCCAGGCTTGAACAGGGCCGCGCAGTCCTCGACTGCCTTCAGCCCAGCCTCGTCCTGATCGAAACACAAGACGATCTCGCCGTAGCCTTGCAGCCAATTCATGGCCGAAGCCAGCGACTTGCGCGCAGACTGGGCACCGTTGGGCAGCGAAACGACGGGCCACTTCAGTCCCAGCACTTGCGCGCAGGACAGCGCGTCGATCTCACCTTCAGTGATGATGACCCGCTTGCCGTTGTCGCGGAACAGGTGCTGGCCCCACAGGCCCATGCTGCTGCTGTCACCGACGATGGTGAAGCCCTTGTCCCGCGTGCGGAGCTTCTGGCACTTGGCGCGGCCAGTCCTGTCAAAGTAGGTGGCAGCCTGCACGGCACGGCCTCGGTGCTTGCCCACCCCGTAGCTGTACTTGCGACAGGTATCCTCACGGAGCTTCCTGTTAGGCAGCGCCATGTACTCAAGCGTCAGAAGCTCGCGAGGCGCAGGCTCTTGGGGCTGGTGCCCACTGCCCCCGTACCGCTTCTCACACCGAAAGCAGTATTCATACTGCTCACCGCCCGTCTTCTCGTAGACGGCGCGAGCGTCACTCGAGCCGCACTCGTCGCAGGAAGTGTGACGGACGAAGTTAGCGTCCTCGGTTTCCTTTGCTCCGGTTGGCTTTCCGGCTGACCACTCGAAGGTTCTTGCGGCCGTTTCCGCCGCCCTTTGAGAGAGGCCGCTTGTGGTCAACTTCTTTCCCATCGCCCTTGCTGACCCTCCCATCACGCATCGCCTCGCGGCGTGCGGCGTTGCGCTTGGCGCGGTTCTTCTTCTGCTCGGGCGTGCTGTGGTACTCCCGGTACTCCTTCTTGTAGTTGCGCTTCTTCTTCGCCATGGCTGGGCTCCAGGTGGTAGCGGGCGTAGCGCCGCCCATTCACATCGCGGCAGATTTGCGTCACGATGTTGTGCCCTTGGTTTCGAAGCTCTCCAATCCGCGCTGCCAGACGAAAGCACCCAAAGAGAGTAAGCGCCTCAACTGGGCTGATCTTGGTCCCCTTCTGCAGGTAGTCCAGAATCCTCTGCGCCTGACTGAGTTGCGTTAGTGATGAATGCGTCAACGAAGTCCCCCGTGTCTTGAATCTTGAAAAGTACGAACCAGTTTGTGTCGCCGTCCTCCCTCATCAGAACGATGGGAAGCTCGGAACCGCAGTCACGCTGCGCCTGCCTGTAGAACTTCAGGGCAGCGATCCTCTTGTAGCGCTTCACCTCGACATGCGCGTTGGGCAGCGCATGTAGCAAGTCGGCGCTGAATGCTCCATTCGCCTGCGCCGCCCGTATGCAGTTCGGACTGTTCCAGTGCTCGCGGACGGCGTCTCGGGCATCTCGCTCACCGCGAGCGCCTTTCTGGCGGGAGTTGACCATAGAGTTGGTGCCTCTTGAACTTGAGCCCACCGTCGCGTAGGTACGGCGCTCTGCTGTACTTGAGCGGGTCCCCTCTCTGGAACTGCTCTTCGCATGCCTTGTCCATCCTGCCGTTGCGCGACATGAACTCGGCGTAACACTGGTCGCAGTGTGGCAGGCCGCAGAACAGTCTGTCTGCTCTGCGGCCACATTTGCATTTGTCGTCAGAAGGCAAAGTCTTCGTCGCCCTCTTCTTCTTCCTCGGCCGCCGGGGCAGCAGAGGCGGGAGCGCTGGCGTAGTTGGCCGTCTCGTCACGGAAGCCAAACGACTTGGCGTCTCCGCTGTACGACTTGGCCTCAAGCACCTGCACAGCCAGAAGCTTGAGGCTCAGTCCGACGCCAAGCGCCGGGACATGCCAAGCCGTGACCATGACGCGGCACTTGATGAGGCTGCCTGCTCCAACTTGGACATCGGTCGGCTTGGCGTCAGCGCCAACAAGCTGAACAAACAGGGGCTCCTTCTCCCCGGTAGCGGGGTTCAGGCGAGCAGCCTTCTGCTTGCACTTGAAGATCCAGCGCCCGGTCTCTTCCCCGGTGTCCTCGTCAATCTCGGCTTCCCACGGGAGCGGCGCTTCGCGCAGCTTCTTCTTGCCGCTCTGGAACTCACTCATGGCCGACTCGAAGTAGGCCTGGAGTTGATCAGCAAGCTCTTGGCCCTCGTCGCCGTCGACAATGAGGCTGGTGCGGTACACACCAAGCTCATCGAAGCGCGTGTCAGGCTCGTTGAGACGGGGCCACTGAGCGACACCCGCGGGAGTAGTGATGTAGATGGGCTTAGGCCCAGCGTGCGTGTTTCGTTTCATGAGACGAAGTAGCGGCTTTTCTTGAGTAGGTTGATGTCGAAGGTCCCCTGAGCGGGTAGCTCGGGGAGTTTGACTTCAGCGGGCAGGTGCTGCCTAACCTCATGGTCGAAGTCGGCCAGCAGGTTCCCGCTGAAGATGCTGTGGTACACACTAAGGATCTGGCGGCGCAAAATCGAGAGCTTCTCAGGGGTGGTCGCGAAGCTGTCGTGGATCACGCTCAGGTCAGAGCAGCCCGCCGCACTGGCCGCTTGCACGATGCCGTGCAGGCAGGCAGCGTCGATGGAGTGGACGAAGTTCGGGGCCACGCCGTCAGCTTGGCTGCGCTTGTCGATGCCCTCGATCTCCTGCTTGTACATCACGCGCACCCTGCCACGCGAGGCCAACTGGATCTCGCAGTCCTTGGTGGGCTTCGTGTGCATGAAGCAGGGGAATCCAGACGGCGAGGTCCAGCGAATAGGAATGCCTGCAAGGGTGTGGGCGTCGGCCACTCCCCGCAGATACTCCATGGCAGCGCGGCTGCCGCTGATAACCTCCCCGATGGCCTCCCACACACGGGCGGTGATCCAGACGAGGTCCCTGAAGGGCACATGGTCCTTGGGCACGAACGACGGCGCGCCGTGCTTCCTCGCAAACGCGGCATATTCGTCCATGATGTACTGCTGCGCGCTGTGGCGCGTGCCGCTGTACGGGACGATCATGACGGGGCGCTTGACCAGCTTGCGCGGAACCTCGCCCCCGAAGTAGTCGAGCCAACTCTTCGCCAACTCGGGGTCACTCTCCAGCATCTTCTTCTTGGCGGCTTTCGCGACCTCGATGTAGATGTCCTGGCGCTCAGGGTCGTCGCTGCAGTTGGTGGCGCACGCCCCGACCGTGTCCCGCAGCATCAGGCTGTAGATGGCGAGGCCATTGCAGGACCCGTCGATGTGGCACGGGATGCGGATGTTCGCCGTGGGGTCATGCCTGTAGCGGCCGTGCTCCAAGCACCACGCCAAGAACTGGAACGGCTCGTCCTGCTCGGCCCACCACATGCAGTCGAGCGGGTCGTCGGCAACCTGCAGGATCAGGTCTTCGTGGTCATCGACCCAAGCCACACGATCCTCGAGGCTGAGTTTGTCGTGCCCCGCGAGGTTGGCCCCGGTGATCTTCCACCAGTTCTCGCCTGCCTCTGTAGTGATCGGCTCGCCCTCGCGGAACAGCAGCAGGGAGCGGGCGATGTCGTCGCCCTGCGGGGACAGGTAGCTCACATGCGAGTAGAGGCGGCCTCGGAAGTCAGCGAACCAAGGCAGGTAGAACCTGTCTTGCTCCAGCATGAGCTTGGCCGTGTACAGGGTCTTGGCGATGTAGACCTTGCGGCTGGTGTTGCTGCGCAACTGCTCCCTGTGGGCTTGCCCAGCCCGCGCAAGGTCACGGCGCTTCTCCACGCTCATGTCTGCCGTCGCTTTCGGCGGCGGGTCCATGGGCTGGTCAGGCATTCCCGTGACATAGATCTCGGACTGGTACAGATGGTCGATGACCTCGTACACATCGGCGTTGACTTGCCACGGCACCTCCTGAAGCGTGTTCATGCACGCGAACAGCGGCGACAGGTCTGCCCCCTCAAGCGCCGACATGTAGTCAGCGTTCTTGCTGCGGATGGCAGGTTTCTGGATGACCTCAAGGTTGTGGTAGCCACCCTCCCAGAGTGATGTCCACGGCCGAGGCTTCTCTACGCATGGCATCCAGAACGGGTGCAGAAGCTCCGCATGCTCATGGCTGTCCCGAAGGAAGGCCAGCGCCTCGTCGGTCGCCTGCACATAGCGGTTGCGGCGAACCTGGCCCTTGTTGACCGTGGTCTCATGCTCGATGGCGACGAGCCCCGTGCTTTCCACCATCAGGTCGAGCATGAGCGCACCGAACTGGATGCACTGCTTGCGCTCCCATCCATCGGTCACGAAGTCGTTCCGGCGGCCGTAGTGGAACAGACGCTGGATAGCCTTCTGGGGGCGCGTGCGCTCGGCGTGGTTGATTGACTTCCACACCTTCGGGTCGCGCTGACGCACTTGGTCAAGCTGCACCTCATCACTCGCAGCCTGTCCGATCTGCGCGCATGCGCTGGCGAACTTGCGCTTGTGGACGATCTGGTCGAGCACCACTCGGCACACCAAGGCAGACAGGCGCATGAAGTTCCCGTCCTCCTCCATGAACAGGGCGACCTCGTGGAGAGAGCTTGCGTTCCGGCCAGCCTTCCCGTTGACCTGCGTGTGCCAGTCCTTGATCGCACCGTTGAGATCGTGGACGGCGCGCTTGGTCAGAGCAATGCCTGGACCAATCCTGCTGGCGTACTTGTGCTTCTCTGCCCGCTCAACTGTCTTTCTGTACCGAGACTTCCCAAGCTCGGTCATCTGCTTTTCAAGGTCGCGCTGACGCATCTGCCTCCATGTGGTCGATCAGCCGAGAGAGATACCACTGCGCTTTCTTGAGATCCTCAAGCGGTTTGCCCTTGTACCGGAAGCGCCACAGGTACTTGAGGATGTTGCCCTTGCAGTAGCCCTCGAACTCCACGCTCGACATGCTGGCCTCGATGGCTTGGATGGCTTCGATGCTCCCCGCACGGTAGTGCGAGGGCGAGCTAACTTGGTCAGTCAATTAGAACTCCTCGGAGATGATCCAGCGCCACACCGCATTGTTGTGCGACGATTCCGTTTCCAAGGGCACGAAGTCTGTCCACCCGTGTGGCATGCCCATCAATGCCTCCACGAACGGTGCGCTCAGTTGCAGGCCAGTGTTCACGCGGTACTTGGTCCCAATCGCCCTCGGGGCCTGGCGGCCAAGCAAACCATTCGTGGGGGCCTTGTCGCTGGGACTCGTCCCGTCCTTCCAATCTCGCGCTGTCGGGGTCGCCCACTGCCTCGCCGCGTCGGTTAGCGTCCTGCCAGCGTGACGGCCACTGCTCGTAGAGTAGCCTGCTGCTCCGCAGCTTTTGGAATCCCCCGCTACGGCTGTAGGCCAGAACAAAGACTCGCCGTCTTTGATGTGGCGCGCCTGCGGTTTCGGAAGCGCTGTATACTCCCCAAGCGCAAGTGTACCCCAGTTCTCCATCGAGATCCTCGAGGATGTCTTGGAGGCCGCGCTTGACGATTCCGGGGACATTCTCCAGAGCAACAACTGCTGGCCGCACTTCGGAGATGATTCTTCGGGTGGACGGCCAGAGCGCCCTCGGGTCTTTGTCGGCAAGTCCTCTGCCAGCAACGGAGTAGGGCTGACAGGGAATTCCGGCAGCGATGAGAGAAACTCGCCCACGCCACGGGATGCCGTCAAAGGTGTGCAGATCAGACCAAATAGGGCACGGGTCCAACCACCCTTCTTGCATGCGCGCTGCCAAGACGCGAGCGGCATATCCTTCCCTTTCGACCATACAGACTGTGCGAGAGCCTGGAAACGCCAGTCGGAGGCCGAGGTCGAATCCTCCCACTCCTGAACAGAGAGAGAGTACTTGGGGACGAAAAGCCACATCAATCATCGTAGTAGTCGCGGATGCGCTGCTCTGACCGCCCAGCGGCCACACAGAGCGACCAAAGGAAGAACAGGCTCAAGCCTGAACAGACGAGAATGGCGGTCATTGCTGCGCTCCCGCTTTGACGCTGCTGATCACGCTCTCGCCAGCGTGAGTGATGATGAACCCTTCGAGCATGCAGTCCAGATTGCGGTCGAGCAGGCGGTAGATCCTTTCGATCCAGCCCCTGTCTTCCCAAGCCCGGAGGCGCGCTCGAGCAACTGTGAAGTCTGCTGTGCCATGGACGAGGGTCCACGGCTTGTTGTGCTTTCCCTTTGACCTCAACTCGAACTCACGCGGCTCGCCCATGGGGCGCGCAGAGAAGAAGCCGGGGATGTCGGCCATGTCGGCCAGGAAACGAGAGAGGTGGGCGTCGTTGTCGCTTGCTTTGCTTGCCATGAGTGTGGAACGAGAGAGGCGGGCCACAATCGACCCGCCTCACCGTTGTGGCAACCCGCCACGGTCAAATCAAGACCCTGCCCTAATTTTCGAGGACGGACATTGCGTCTTCGAGGTCGGCCTCGGCCAAGTGCGCGTAGCGCTGGGTCGTCTTGATGTTCGTGTGGCCCAGAAGCTTGCTCACCTTGTAGATGTCCACGCCCTTCTGCACCAGACGGGAAGCGAAGGTGTGGCGCAGCGTGTGGACCGTGACGCGCCCGTCGAGCCCGCTCTTGCGGCGCGCTGCCAAGAAGTAATGCTCGAAGGTACGCGAGGCGCAGCGCCCGCTGGGCGGGAGCCCAGCATCGTGGCGGAGCCGCAAGATCGCCCTGACCTGACTGACCATGGGCAGGTAGCGCTTGCGCGTGTTCTTCGTGTTGTGGACGCAGATGCGCTCCCTGCCGCTGTCCCATGAGACATCGGACCATTCGAGGTTGAACAGTTCAGAGACCCGCATCCCCGTCAGGACAAGCAGGGTCGCTGTCAGGCGGTAGTCGTTGTCCATCAGGTTGAACAGCTTCTCCTGCTCCTCCGGGGTCAAGTAGCGCTCTGGCTGCTCCTGGATGCGCTCGCCCTTGGTTCGGGGCACGATGCTGATGGCACCCAGTTCGTGGGCAGACTCAGCCAGAACACGCCAGATGCTGCGCTTCTTGTTGATCGTCGCAGGCTTGTTGCCCTTCTGGATCAGCGCTGCGCGGACGGCGTTCCACCCGATGGCGGTGAAGTCAGCAGGCGAGTTCATGTAGCTCAGGATCTCCGCAGCGTTGGCGTAGATCTTCTCCTGCTCGATGTGACCAGCCCAGCGGCTGGCGAGAGTGTGGTCGAGAATGTTTTGTAGTGAGTGTGTCATGGTTAGAAAGGCAGCCACGCGGGCTGGGAGGATGACCCGCGCGGCTGCACCACACTCTCGCTTCGGCTCTCTCTTTCCGATGCGAGTCTGCAGTCTAGACGCGGGGACAGGAATGGTGATAGAGGATTTGCTCCTAAATGCAGGCACAAAAAATCCCCCGACCTGATTGCTCGAGGAGGGCTCGAGGTCAGGCCGGGGGACGGTTGGATCAGCAGACGCGCTGGGCCATGGTCTCAGCCCAGTCCTCAGGGGACGGCGGGCCGTCGATCATGCGGCTGGCGTCCACATGGGCGCGCAGCCAATCGATGGCGTAGCGGGCCTGCGTGAATTCACGGCGCAGCGTGAACCCGTCGCCTTCCCAAGATGCGACCACATGCGTTGCGCCTTCGAGATCGTTCCCCGGAGGCTTCGAGATCGTCAGGCTCACCTCGGCAGCGTGGGGAGATTTGGTTGCAAAGACGGAGACCTGGAAGTACTGGCCGCAGTCGAGCATGGCGACGCAGGAGCAGAGATCTCCGTCGAGGCCTGCCTTGACGAGGATGTCCCAGCTTTTCCAATTGCTGAGATCGTCCCGAATCATGTCGCGGAGCATGGCGTCCGCGGTCCCGCTGTGCCTCCAGTCGTCCATGATGTAGTCCTCGGCAGCGTAGTAGATTTTGTCTGTAGTGTTCATGATGTGGTGTGGTTGTCGAGAGATCGAATGATGGCGAATGCGAGCAGGGCAATGATCAGGCTCAAGGCTGCTGCTCCTCGGTGTGGCTGGAGGTGGCTGCTGCTAGGTGGACGCCGACGCGGATCGGGTTCTCGGCCAGGAATTGATCGAGCAAGGGGCCGATGCGCTCGTCGTCTCGGCT
>Ga0208898_1002808_pt1 | contig 10449 bp, 21 predicted proteins | sample VirMetDEL_Mar_4_FD_184513 | JGI IMG/M metagenome (GOLD analysis project Ga0208898, IMG submission 184513) | Aqueous microbial communities from the Delaware River and Bay under freshwater to marine salinity gradient to study organic matter... | ecosystem: Environmental > Aquatic > Marine >...
ATGATCTGTGGAAGTCTTCTCTAACTGCAACATCATCAATGCCACGAGAGTTTAACCAATGAGTTATGTATTCGTTTTTAAGATTTTCTATTGCTTCTTTAAAGACATCAGAATTTAAAATTCTTTCAGCTTCTGCTGCTTTAACTACTTCTTCGTGTGTGATTGACATTAGATTCCAAACAAACCACGAACTTTATTAGCAGCTTTATTTTTTAAATCTTCTTTAAAGCCTGTAAAGTCTTTTTGCATACCTTGCAATCCTGAGATACCTCTACCTATGCCACCAAGTAATCCTGTTCTTGGCTCAACACTAGGCTGAGAGATTGGTATGTTTCCAATGTTTGGTTGCTGTATTCGAGAATAGTCTATTTGTGAAAAATCCATATTTTGATATGGTAAATTTTCTAAAAAGTTGATACCCGGTAAACCACGAGGATTAAAGCCACCAAAGTTAAAACCTCTATCGAGATTTTCATAACCCGGTATTTTACTGTAATCAAAACCTCCATCAAAACCCGGTTCTACTGGGCCTGTGATTGGTTCTTCTATAACTGGTTCAGGTAATGGTTGAACTGGCAGTTCTGGTAAAACAGGTCTGTTTAAATCTGCTTGTGTGTAACCACCCGGTTGATCTGGAGAATAACTAACACCTGATGCAATCATTTGTGATGCTGGTATTCCACCTGCTATTGATCTTGCATAATCAAAACCACTTGAATAAGTTGGGTCTGTGGTTGGAGCTGTAGTTGTTTGACTGCCCATTCCCAAAAGCTCTAATAGTTCTGGGTTAATTCCTGGATATCCTGTGAAGTTCATTTGAGTATATTATCAATCAGTGATTAATTTGTCTATTTTAGCATCAAGTTTGTCTAATTTGTCGAAAATTCTTTCTAACTCAATACTGAAGTCTTTTTTGCTGACATATTCTTTTGCAATCTCTTCTCGAGTTTTATTAAGCAAAATACCTTGTCTTTGTATTTCTGAGCCATGACTTTTAATGAAGTAAAAAATTGGAATGATTACCAATGGAATGATGATATCGAAGATTAGTTCCATATCACCCATTAGAAATCAATAGCTCCAGATATGAGGCCTTGGGCGATCATGCGTAGCTTTTGCGATATCGAGATGTATAAATCTTCCATTGCCTTTTTGATTGACTCCAATTCCTGTAAATCCGTAACCTTCTGCTGCGGATACTATTTGTAATGCTTCTTTGTGACTACAGGCTATATCGACTGCAATCCCTAAATTGTGAGTGCCTGGCTTACTTTTCTTTTTTTCTATTGGATGATGTTCACATCGATAACCAGAAGAAATAATAAATGGAAAACCTAAGTCCTCTCTAAGTAATTGTAGCTTATCTATAAGCTCATATTCAATCTCATTTTCACCACAATGCTTACATTTAAACTCATCTAGCTTAAAATTCTTCCAATTACTCATTTGGTCAAACCTTTTGACTTTTCATAACTTCTTAATCCACCAAGACCTAACATACCGCCTAAGACATACAGCAATGCACCCATGTCAAACTCTGGTAGTTGATATTGCAGGTCATACAAAGATAAAACAAATAAGATTATAGGTTGTAAAACAAAGTGATAACCAAGTGCAACAGCACATATCCATCCGCAACAAGGCCTCCAACCAGCTACAAAAATAGATCTATGTGATGCTTCTATTTTATTGACTTCTATTTGTGCAAGATCAATTTTATGAAATTGTGTTTTGATTTCGTGATCTAATTTAGCTTTTAAATCTTTATCTGCAACAAACTTGTCAAGTATGTGAGTGACGGGTTCTATAAGTTTATCTATCATTTTAATTTAATTGGCTTGTAAACAAAGTAAGTGGCAAGGAGTCCAGATGCTATAGCTGTTAATGCAGCTTCGCCAAATACACCAGCAAAGTGAGATGGATGAACCATCAAATCACCAACAAAACAAGCTGATGCAATCGTTACTCCATGAAACCATTTCTTATCTTTGTATTCTTTAAGAACAGTATACCCAAGTAAAACTGCTCCAAAACCTGCAATAATTCCTGTTTTGTTTGCTTTAATCCAATGGTCAAATGTAAGAGCAAATAAGTTGCCCTGTACCATCATAGGAAAGCAAACATAACAAGCCTGTTGCCATTTAATAAAAAAGTCTTTTGCTATTTTTTTAATCATTTTCAATACCTTTTTTGATGCCTTGAATTTCTTTTTTATGAAATTCTATTTCCTTTTGTAAAACCAATACTTCTTTTTCCAAGACTATTACCTTTTGTTCTAACAGTCTAATATCAGGAAAAATATAATTGTTTTGATTAGCTCTTATATTTTTTATTTCTGTATCATTCTTTTCTATGTGTTCGCTAATAGAAGCATAACCATAAACAAAAGCAGCAATAGCAATAATAATTTGTACTAAATAACTAATAGAGATATTAAAAGTAGTCCTATCATTGACTTTTGCTTCGGTCATTATTTTTTGGGTGAACCGCCAACATACAAGCCAAACCAAGCTGCACCTGCACCTACAACGACAGAAACAAATGCTGATTGTGAATTAGTTGGATCAGGTAAAGTCATAAACCATTCGGTGGTTTTATAGAAAGCATAACCATATAAAGTAATGAGCAATCTAGGAAAGACTCGCCACTTATCAAAACCCTCGGCTAAGTTATACCAAGTTTTATTTTGATGTTGATGTATCTCTATTTTCGGTTCTTGTTCCATCTTTTTTTAGCTCTCTTTCTTGTAATAAGAGTTTTAATTCATGCCATCTGTAAAATCTTTTATTAACATCATCCCAAAACATTCCTTTGTAATCCCAAACCTCATTACTCATCGTTTTTCCTGTGTAGTTTAATAAAATACTCTGCATCGACTAATGCCAATGGCTTAGTGTTGTTTCGCTTTATTATAACCAAAGGTTCGTAATCTTTACAGTTAGTACAAGACTGTTCATAAGCCTTCCAAACATTAACTGCTTGTTGGTTTTTACATTCGATGGAATAAGGGAATTGTTTGCGTGATTGAACGCCCATAATGACATCTTCACCAGAAGATCCCATAGGTCTTGATTCTAAATCTTCGGGATCAAAACCAAGTAAAGCAACGAGTTTATCAACAACCCATTGCTGTAGTTTTCGACCCTTGGCTTTTGCCGAGGATGGTCGCACTTATTTTTTCTTTTTTTTGTACGAAACTTTTACACCTTTTTTCTTAGCAGCAGCTTTAGCTTGTGCCATTCCTTTAGGTGTATATGAGTAATGTTTTTTTCCTACTTTTGGCATGGTTACTTCCTTTTCTTTGCAGTCTTAGCTGCTTGTTTAAATGCTTTAGCAGTTGGCGCACCTTTAGTACCTGGCTTTCTCATTGTTTCCTTTGATCCAGCTTTTATCCTTTTGCGTTTAGCATGAATGTTTGCGTATAGTCCTTTTGGCATAATTATCTCCTTACCACTTTACTTTATCAGCCCAATAAGCTGCTGACAACTTTCCTTTGGCTATGTTCTTAGCGTGTCTAGCTTTGAATGATTTTCTTCTAGCCTTATCTTTTGCAGATTGAGGACTTTTACCAGCACCGCTAACGCCTTGTTGACCAAAGCGTATAAGTTTAATTGTTTCACCAGACTTGGCTAAAACTGCGTGTGATTTTGTTTTATGTCCCGGGGTTCTTTTAGGTTTATTAAAACCACTAAACCTTTCACCTCTGTATGTAATAGCCATTAGTGTAGAGTTTTCTCCTCACAGCTTAATACTTCTGAATCCTCGGTTACTTCACCACCAGAGATAATACCAAGTATTCTTACTGCATCTTCTTGGCTTTTGGCTCTAATATCACTACCGACATAAACTAGATCGTCAACTAAAACTTCTAGGTTATATAACTTGATTGCCATTGCCAGTAAATAGTCCTTGAGATTGATCTTTTGCAGTTTGCCTAATGGTTTCTCTATCACGCTCCATAATAGCATTAATTTCTGCTATGTTGACTTGTGCGCCATATTTAGCCATTAATTCTGCTGCTTTTAATCTAATCTGTGCTTCGGCTTCATCTCTGTTTCTATCGTCATCCATGATAATTTTCATGCGATCAGTTTCAGCATCGATGATAGCTTTCTGCGCCAAGTTCTGTGCTTTCATGGCTTCAGCTTGTGCTAGTAATTCCGCAGGGTCAGGCTTTTGTTGCTCTGGTTGGGCGGGTGGCATAGGCGGTACTTGAGTGTTAATAAAGCTATTAGCATCTTTAAATCCAGCAAGTTCTATCATGCGCGTGAGCGTGTTGGAATACTGTTGCATAGATACCAATGGATTGTTTGGCCCAAGAGTTTGCATAATTTGTTCTTGTTTACCTGCAAGTTGTGCAAGGATTGCAAACTTCTCTTCGTCAGAAGATTTAGAGATAGCTACATTAACCACCATATCTTTATCTGATTCCCAGTATCTGGGATCAACAGGAATAAATTGACCTTCAAGTCTAAACACATCTTGTGCGTTTTGATGTTTGATAATTAAATTATTGGTTAGTTTAAACAATTGCTTCATTCCACCTTCGGCAAAATGTCTGCAAATAATTTCTATTCGGCCTTGCGCTCCTGACATGGTAGCGGACACAGCTGCACTGGTGCTTGATTGCAAAGCATCTGCATTTAAGCCAGCAGAGGCTTTAGACACACCAGTCCTATTCTCTTTTGCTTCATCAAGGTATCCAAGAACAGGGAAAGCCTCTTTACCAGCGAAGGGTACTGTAAAGGGTTGAACCATCCCAGGGGCGCGAACTCGAATAGGCTGTCCGATATCAGTATTGAGTACATCGTCAATATTGACTTGACCTTCAACAACAGCCATACGAGGAAAGATAGAGTGTCCAAGCGAATCAAGGGTATCTCGCATAATTTGGGATTTTGCAGCCTGAATAGGCTTTAAGTAATCCGCTGGACACGAACCGATTGCAGTGTGTGGTTCAGGGTCTGGGCAGAACATAGCAATGGGTAAATCATCCCATTGTTCTACATTCAGCACATTAACGCCTTCACCCGCAGTACAAACTCTTATTCTTTCATCGATGCCATCGCCATCGAAGTCATAAAAAAGATAATGTTCAACATATAAAACTTCTTTCGCCCCAGTATCACTTCTGTCTGGGTATACCATGTTGTCAAATGGGTTTCTTGCCTCGATTTCATCATAGGCTTCTGGGTCAACCGCACTTGAGCTTTGCGTTGCATATTGCTCAATTTCATCTTGGTCATAACCCATAGCAACCAAATCAGAAACAGATTTAATCATTCTGTGGGCTACATAAGATGCAGACTCAAGATCTCTAGCGTTGCGTGAAATTAAAACTTCTTCGGGTGGTATTGATTCAATACACACTTGATCTTTAGCTTTAATTCTACGAATCGTTAAATCATATTTAGCTGGAATCTCTTGGATTATTTCTTCACCAGATAATGGATCAACCTGTGTGATTGTTTCCATGGTGACAGATTCTTTAACAATCTCTACATTAGGGTCAAGCATAAGAGCTTGATAAGATTGTGGATCTAAGTCTGTGTATTCACTGGTAGATGCTGAAATAGAATCATCCCAAAAAACTTTGACAAAACCACTCTTTCTAACCAAGGCATCTTTAAACGCATCGTATAAAACTTGAAACCCGGGATTTTTTTCTTGAATGATGTAATTAACATAATTGGTTTGTTGCTCGGCAACAGGAATATCCTCTGGGCCATGTGGTACAAATTCAACAATCTTTTTAGTACCAAAGAAGGTACGCATGATAGATGGCAACATAAACAAAATGCTATCTCTAACATCAGTCGAAACAAATTCAGACTGCATACTAGATTGTGCTTGTGGTTGTTCACCAAGATAATACTCAGTTGATTCTGCTCTTTCAGCTCCGACTTGATGAATGAAATCTTTTGCATCATCCATCTCTGATTTGATAACACTGGTAAGGTGTTCCATATCAACTTCTTCTTCAACTTCGACCTCTACTTCAGAAGATTCCATCTCTTCTTGTTCAAGCATATCTTCCATTTTGTCTTCGTAATCTTTTGCCATGTAAAACTATCCCACTCGAATGATTCGAGATTTTAAAGGTTTTTTGAAATTATAACCGAAAACACTCTCGCTTCCACTAAAACTTGCGGCAGAACTTGCCATGGTTAATGCAAGTGCATCTGCTTTGTCGGGAGATTTGATTCCTCTTTTCTTCATTTCTTCTTTTGACTCTATCTTTATTTTTCCAGTGGATGTATATTTATAGAGAGGCGCAGCCAATTCCGAGACAAGCTCATCATCAATAGGAAGTCGGCAATCACGCTGCGCCAACCATTCTTTTATCGCAAACCATAACTCAGCGCGTAAGTTCAAATAATTTTTTCTACTGCTTGGGGACTCAGATACATTAATTCCACGCACAGGTAAATTCTGTTCTCTTAGTCTGTCCACCACGCCCGCGCCAAGTCCAATCACATCCACTAATATTTCTTGTGGGCGTTCCATCACAGTTGCATCATCGTAGCGATTTTTAATCACACCACAAAGTTGCATTAAATCCATAGAAGCAAATGATTTAATTTCTAAAACTGTATTACCCTGGCGCACACACAAGGCAGAATTATCGCCACCGAATCTAGCAACATCTAAACCCCAGACTATGGGTTCGCTGGCGGTGAGGGCGACATCACGATCTACTGCTGCGCGTATAAGTTCCATAGAGATAACAGTATCATCGTCAGCTTTTGGAAACTCACCCATGACTTCTACGCGGGAGACTGTCGAATCCTCGCCATATTGTTCAATCATGGTTTGAAATAGCTTTTGGTCAGTGCCTTCGACTGTGCGTGAGTCTACTTGGAGTGATTGCCAAAAACTGCGTTTGCTGTGAAAAGAGTCATAAAACGGCCCAGTATTTCTGCGCGGGTTGGAGAAAGTAAACCAATAACGATCTTTGGTAGGCTCAGAGAAGAAACCTTCAGAAACCGAGTAGATGGGCGCGGGAATACCTGATGCTTCATCCATGATTAAACAAACTCCGTAGGAGCTGTGAATACCAGCGAAAGCATCCGGGTTTTCTTCTGACCATAACTGCGCTTGGGCGTAATAATACCCGGTATCGATTTTTAGATCTCGCTCTAGTGCTTCTTGAAACCACCCAGCAGGTTTAATCGTGGTAGCAGTTTTCATAAACCAATGAGAATTGATGGCGAGGGTGAGCCATTTACCTAATTCAGCCCAAGTTCTACTTCTAAGCTGCTGTTCGGTGTTGGCGGTCACAATAATGGTTGCGCCAAGCCTTGTTGAAAGCATCCAAATGATTAACCAAGCTACTAATGCTGATTTACCAATACCACGACCAGATGCTACAGCTAATCTGAACATCTCTGGTAACTCTATGCTGTTGTTTCTTTGTATGTGCGTTGTAATATTTCGCAAAATTTTTTCTTGCCACTTACGAGGCCCATCAAAATGTTCGAGGGGGGTGTCCTTTTGTCCCCATGGGAAGGCAAATTTAACAAAGTTATATGGATCATCTTTGATGTTCATTGACCATAGTTCGGTCATTAATTGCTTTTCTTGTTTAGGGTCGTATTTCATAAAAAAAAATTAAAAAATTTTAGTGCAAGTGTTCTAAATTTTTAGCCCCCGTCGAAAAAGTGACCGGGGGGGTTGCAAGATCGGAGAGTAGATCTTGCCGAGCTGCCCGGTCGTGACATGGATACAGTAAGGGAGATGAGAGAGTTCCCACGCCTAGCTCGTATTTTTCGTTGGCAACAAGTCCTCTGAAAGGACACGCTGTGAATCTAGCTGATCTTCTACGACTTTGCCCTCGATCACACGACTCTTTGCAGAATCCAGGACTTCAGCAAGATTTAGGTTATGTTGAACCTCAGCTCTGTCCATCCACGAACCACTATCTCGGTTCTTGAGGAAAAAAATCTGGGCCGTAGTGTTTCCATCGAGAGCTGAATTGTAAAGTGCGTTGGTCACCGCAGCAATTGCTTTTGCTCTTCCGTTCTTTAATGCGACTTCAAATTCCCCCTTTTCTCGTTTTCTTCGATCAATCGTGGATGTTGATGTATTCAAAAGCTGTGCTATTTGTTTTTCAGATAAACCATTACCAGCCCATCTCTCGATGTTTTCAAAGTCTTCTTCAGTAAATTTTATTCTTTTGCGACCAGCTTTGCCTTTTAAATAACTGTAATCTTTCTCTGCCATACGAAAATTCTACTTTATATAGCATCAATCCCCTATAGATTTTGACATAATTAATTAGGTAATAGTGTAGAAAAGAGTTGCATTGTGCGTTCTATTTGATATAATTATTGTGTAGCCAGGGAAAGCTACCATTTAAATAGGAGAGATAAATGATAAAAGCAACAAGAATACAAGCAGGTGAGTACCTTTACAGAGGCTACCACATTGTCAGAGCATCTGACCATTATGACAGCACTTATGTTCATTGGAATATTAGTCAATGGGAAGAGAATAGTTTGACAGGTGGAGAATGGTATACATTTGATGCAACAAATACATTAGCTGATGCTAAATGGATTGTTGATAGAGCTATAGCAATGAAGGAGGTGGCGTAATGAAAGACTTTGCACACAAACTGCATAAACCACAACAACCAAAACCATGGACTGATGTAGCTCGTGAGATGACTGAGAATATAATCTTCGTCATAGCGACTGTGTTGGCTCTGGTAATCATTATTAAGGGAGTAATGTAATGGAAGACATAAAGACTTATTTAGACGAAGGTGAACACAATAGTAGTTGGTCAAATGATTGGAAAGACCCGGACAACTTTTGGGGAAACAATGGTCAAGTTCATGTTTACTACAATCGTAATTGCAGCTTTAAACTCAAGCGAGAAATTTGGCATGGTTATAAAACCAAGATCATTAAACCAAATGACATCGAGATACTTACCAACGACACGCCATTTACCAAAGCTGAATTAAAGACAGCTCTGATAGAGAAATGGTTTGCATGGGAGAATGAGAACACAAGACAAGCCAACAACAAGGGTGCGCGAGAGCGTAGAGCGAGAAAAAAGGAGGTAGCGTAATGTCAGTCACTAGATACAACTTTAGAAAACCAAAGATCAATCGCCAAGAACATGAGGCGATCAATAAGATCTTAACGCATCCACACTTCAATGCCTTGATTAATCCTAAGGCCCTTGAGGTTCTAACCGAGCTTGGAATTAGTGATAAGCAGTTTCAGGACATTATTAATAAAAACAAATCAATTTTAAAAAACTATAAAACTAAGGAGATGAAATGAGCAACGATATAATTACAAAAACAATTGAAGAGGTAGTATCAGACTTGGCAGATTTAAGCTATGTGGTGTTAGATCTTAAAGAAGATATAGCCAATGGAACAACACCCAAAGAGGAAAGTTTAGAGAAAATAAACTTTTTATATGAGGGTTTAATTTTTAACCAAGATCGATTATTAATCTTTAATGATAGGGATGAAAGTGAGGGCCACACAATACAATGAAGATAAGAAAAACTTTAAGGAAGATAAGAAAAACTTTGAGAAAGATAAAAAAAACTTTTAGAAAGTGGATTGATAAAATAATAAACCATAAATATTACGATTATCAACAGATAAAGCCAGGAGTAAGTGTCATCTATGATGCGCGACCAGAGAAAAGAAGACCTAAAAACCCTTGCACACTTAATCCAGCAAAAAGAAATGGAATTATTTTAAGAAAAGTAAAAATTGGTTGGTTGGCAGCTAATCGATCCAAACAAAAATTTATTGTTGATGAGAGGAATTTTTTATTATGGAAAGAGTTTAAAGCATCAGAATTTTATGAGGTGAAAAAATGACACAGCATACTGACAAAGTAGAAAAGCAAAGAGAGTTATTAAAGGTTGAGGCTTTGGATAAAGAAATTAAAGCCATCGACATTCGCCCCGGGAGGATACAAACTTGGTATCAATCTGGGCGAGTGGTGACAGATTATCCAAGAGATAAGCGTAAAAAGAAAACCACTGAATACCGAGGTTTAAATGATTGAAATAATCGGCTACATTTTTGGTATCGGCTTTTTGATTTGGTTAGCTGTAGTGCTAACATTATGGTTAATCATTAAACATTGGGAGAATAGATAATGACCTACGAAATAGCAGAATATAAATACATAGGACACATGAGAAGTGTCTATGGACTCAAGGGCGAATTAGAATACCCAAGCAGAAAACATTCCAAAGAGGACAGCGAGGGCAATTGGATTTTAATATCCTACAACGGACACAAGATGGGTAAAGTCTTAACCAACGGAAAAGTTATCGCATAGAACACGGGCCATTAAATAGGTTGCTACTCTCCTTCCCCCAAATAGTGACCTAGGCCCACCAATAGGAAATGTTTACGCCCACGCGCCTGACTTTTTTTCAGGCGTTTTTTCTCATCCTCTAATACGA
>Ga0208898_1002809_pt1 | contig 10447 bp, 12 predicted proteins | sample VirMetDEL_Mar_4_FD_184513 | JGI IMG/M metagenome (GOLD analysis project Ga0208898, IMG submission 184513) | Aqueous microbial communities from the Delaware River and Bay under freshwater to marine salinity gradient to study organic matter... | ecosystem: Environmental > Aquatic > Marine >...
TGTTGTTGTCTCCGTTTGGGGTGGCTGTGTGTCCCCGCTCGCCATGTGTTTAAGTTAATGCGTCCAGAGACAGAACACAAGTGGTAATTTTACATATTTTTATATCGTTATAAATCAATGGTTTACCGATGTTGTCACTGTGGCTTTACCCTTAGAATCACTGTCAGACTGCTGACATCATTTATGCCAATAGTTTCATAAGCAAACATCGTGCCAAGTTTGACACAAGCAAGAACCGTGCCAGCTAGAGGGTCCTACACTGGTTCACACACTCGTGTCTACGTGAATATTCACAAGTTTCAACTGCGGATGTTGGCATAAGTTTTGCATTAGCAATAAGTGTGCCAACTTTGGCGGCCCCTTGTGTTGGCATAGGTTTTGCATTAGCAAGAATCGTGCCAACTCCTGTAGCTTCCCGTGTTGGCATGAGTCTTGCATTAGCAAATACTGTGCCAACTTCTTTGGTATTATTTACGTTGACATCGGGGTGGGCTTGTGTTAGACACGGGGGGAGGGGGTTGACCTGTGTTAATTATAGTTGTAGCTACTCAGGCACCCAAAAGAGTCAAATCAGCTAAAAAATAGGTAAAAAAAAGTGGTTTTAACTCGTGTACAACCTCCTGATTTACCTCGTGATTTACTCAGGCCGGGGCCACAAGTGTAAATACAGTGTCCCTAAGTATAACTTGTGACTTATTTACTATAAATAATGCTTGACTTTTGAGTAAAAATATGGTATAATAATAGGCAGATACTAGGATGTATTTAGTAGATCAGGTGTTGGGCTAAGTTTACACAATAAATAGTTCGTATAGATCCCCTCATCTGTAACATCTTAGGTAGGGGACTCATGCGAACTAGCGTTAAACACAAGGAAACAGGAGAATGTCGGGAGATGACACCCTAGAACCTCAAGAAAACACCCTAGAAGCCCAAGCAGAGGCTAGAAAAGAGATAAATCTACGTAAGAGGTCTAGGGGTAGACCAAAAAAGAAAGAAATATCAGCTAAGTCTAAGGGCGGCAGAGGGGTCCGTGGGCGTCCAAAGGGTGACGCCGCTATAATTAACGAGTACAAAGCTCGTATGCTAGCGAGTCCCAAGTCAGTTAGAGTCCTAGAGACGATATTTGAGGCCGCACTGGACCACGACCACAAGAACCAAGCGGCCGCGTGGAAGCTGGTAATGGACAGGATACTACCTGTAGGTGCATTTGAGAAGGAGGTCACCAAAGATGGAGGCAGAAGTGCGATCCAGATTAATATCACTGGGGTTGGAGGCGCAACAGTTGATTCTAGCTATCCAGAGAGTAGTACTATTGAAGGCGAACTCGCTGATTGACGAGGCCGAAGGCCAATCTACCCTCTTCTTTGAGTACTTGAGGACCAAAGCATCTTGAAACACTTTACAGTAGACGAGTTCAACTGTCAACACACAGGTGAAAACAACATGGAACCTGAGTTCATGGAAATGGTAGATGAACTTAGGGGTCGGTGTGGTTTTCCTTTTGTTATCACTAGCGGCTTTAGATCCGTCCAGCACCCGATAGAAGCAAAGAAAGACGTACCGGGAACTCACGCGCAAGGCATAGCGGCAGACATAAAAATAACTAACTCTGCCCAACGGTACGCGATAATAAGAGAAGCTTTGGCAATGGGTTTTACTGGTATCGGTGTCGCTAGTGACTTTATTCACGTAGACACACGGGGTTCTGCTCCTGTGATTTGGACGTATTGATGTTATACACAAGACACAAGACTCTAACAGACAACACAGAACAGTCCATACTGACTATTCCTAGCGGACACGTAGCACACGTAAAGTACGTCTTTGTTGCCAACCACGGAGGCTCTACGAACCAAGTAGACCTCTTCTGGGAAATTGGCGGTACGCCTCAAGTGTACATTTTTGATGGCACTACCATTAACTCTGGAAACAAAGAAATACTTGGAGACTCAGGATCTGGTGTAGTTTTTGTTTTACACGAAAACGAAACAGTAAAAGCACAGGCGTCATCAGCAACAGGAAATATAGAAGTTGTTTTAACTATAGACCTTTTGCCACAGCCGCCTGTGTTTGTCAACTTCAACGGTGCATAAAAATGATTACTTTTCTAGGTGCTGATTGGTGTCCTGCTTGCAGAAGAACTAAGAAGACCTTAAAAGAACTCAACATGGAGTACAAGTACGTTGAGATACCTCCCGGTCAAGCTGGTTGGGATTTGGTGGAAACGATGACAGGGAAGCGGTCTATACCACAAATATTCTACCACTTTGGTGGATCTAAAGACTTTAACGAAGCACTAACATCTCTCAATCTCACAGGAGAAACAACTCAATGATGAAATATCTTTTAGCCTCTCTTTTTCTGTTTTCATCTGCTGTTTTTGGACAGACCGTCATTCACTACAACGACGGCTCTACGTACACGCTAGAAAACGGTGAGTTTGTTGTAGTAGCAAACCACAACGTCTTTGCTAAAACAACGTACACTACTGGTGGCGTACACTTTAGGCCGTTGAAACCTAACGCCAAGCGTGACTTTGTACCAGCAGAAACTGACGGCATGGAGCCGGGTTCTGACGAGTGGTGTGAAACTTACGTACCGTTCCAAAACGGCTACACGTTTGACGATCAAATGTGGCAGAGGGCTTGCCAAGGCTAAAACTTGACAGACCTAAACGTACAACTGTTGCCGTGGCAACAAGAGGTCTACTCTGATCCAACACGGTTCAAGGTAGTAGCCGCTGGGCGAAGGACAGGGAAGTCTCGCCTAGCCGCTTGGATGTTAATTATTAACGCCCTACAGTCCGACAAAGGACACGTTTTTTACGTTGCGCCCACGCAGGGACAAGCCCGTGACATCATGTGGCAGACTCTGTTGGAGCTAGGACACCCTGTGATTGTAGGATCACACATAAATAACTTGCAGATCAGGCTGGTCAACGGGTCCACGATTAGTCTCAAGGGAGCCGACAGGCCAGAGACAATGCGTGGTGTGTCCTTGAAGTTTCTCGTGATGGACGAGTACGCAGACATGAAGCCTGACGTATGGGAGCAAATACTCCGTCCAGCACTGGCTGACCAGAAGGGATCAGCTTTGTTCATAGGTACGCCTATGGGCAGGAACCACTTTTACGAACTGTACAAGTACGCAGAGCTAGGTGACGATGAGACTTACAGGGGCTGGCATTTCACCAGCTACGATAATCCCATCTTGGACCCAAACGAAATTGACATGGCAAAAAAGTCAATGTCAAGTTACGCCTTTAGACAAGAGTTCATGGCCTCGTTTGAAGCCAGAGGCTCAGAAATGTTTAAAGAAGACTGGATCCAGTTCGGAGAAGAACCAGAAGACGGAGACTACTACATCGCTGTTGACTTGGCTGGCTTTGAGGACGTAAACAAGAAACGGACGAAGAACACTAAACTAGATGAAACCGCAATCGCTGTCGTTAAAGTTGGTACTGATGGTTGGTACGTTGATAACATTATACATGGGCGGTGGGAGCTTAACGAGACTGCCACCAAGATATTTCAGGCCGTTAGAGACTACAGACCCGTTAGCGTTGGTATTGAACGAGGAATTGCAAAACAAGCAGTCATGAGTCCCTTGATGGACCTGATGAAACGCTACGGGCAGTTCTTCAGGGTAGAAGAGTTAACCCACGGTAACAAGAAGAAGACTGACAGGGTAATGTGGGCGCTACAGGGGCGCTTTGAGAACGGATACGTAACCCTAAGCAAAGGAGAGTGGAACAGTAGGTTCTTGGACCAACTTTTCCAGTTTCCTGACGCCTTGACCCACGACGACTTGGTTGACGCACTGGCGTACATAGACCAGTTAGCTAAGGTAGCGTACAGTTACGACTTTGAGATTGACGACCACGAGATACTAGACGTAGTAGCAGGATACTAGATGAAAGTTTTCAGACCCTTCAATACCTACGGAATATACGCAATCAGTACTGTAGTGTTTTTTACACTAGGGTACTGCGTTGCCGTACTTTAAGGAACATAAGATGGCAGAAGAACTATACAGCCCAGACCCTCTGATGATAGAGGAGTCTCTGGAAGAGTGGGTGATGACCAAGTGTGAAAACTGGAGAGATCACTATGAGTCAAACTACGAAGAAAAATTTGAAGAATACTATAGGCTATGGCGAGGTCAATGGGACCCTGCTGACTCCGAGAGAGCATCGGAGCGTTCTAGAATTATCTCTCCTGCGCTTCAGCAGGCTGTAGAGTCTAACGTAGCAGAGCTAGAGGAAGCCACGTTTGGCAGAGGTAAGTGGTTTGACATCTCTGATGACGCAAACGACCAAGACAAGCAGGACATCCTGTACCTCCGCAAGAAGCTAGCTGAAGACTTTGAAGCCTGTAAGGTACGTAAGGCTGTAGCTGAGTGCCTCATCAATGCCGCTGTGTTTGGCACAGGTATCGGTGAGATCACGCTGGAAGAGATCAAAGAAATGGCCCCGGCTACCCAGCCGATCATGGACGGACAGTTGACTGCTGTGGGTGTAAACATTACCGACAGGGTTGTAGTAAAGCTGAAGCCCGTGTTGCCTCAGAACTTCCTGATTGATCCTGTGGCTACGTCCGTTGAGGACGCTATGGGTGTCGCTGTGGACGAGTTTGTGTCTAAGCACAGCGTAGAGCTACTACAGGAGCAAGGCGTGTACAGGGACGCTTACATTGAGTCTGCGGCCCCTGACAACGACCTAGAGCCTGACCAAGACCTAACGATCTACAACGACGACAAGGTACGTCTGACGAAGTACTACGGTTTAGTGCCTCGTGAGTTGCTAGAGGCTGAAGACGTAGACGTAGACGATGAGTCAAAGTACGTTGAGGCTATCGTAGTTATCGCTAACGGCGGTACACTCTTGAAAGCCGAAGCTAACCCTTACATGATGCAAGACCGTCCTATTGTTGCGTTCCCTTGGGACGTAGTACCCGGACGGTTCTGGGGCAGAGGCGTGTGCGAGAAGGGCTACAACAGCCAGAAGGCTCTAGACACAGAGCTACGCGCACGTATTGACGCCCTGTCACTCACTATTCATCCTATGCTGGCGATTGACGCAACTAGATTGCCTAGAGGCGCTAGACCAGAAGTTCGCCCCGGCAAGATGATACTAACTAATGGAGATCCCCGTGAAGTACTTCAACCTTTCAACTTTGGTCAAGTGGGGCAAATCACTTTTGCACAAGCCGCTAGCCTTCAACAGATGGTGCAACAAGCAACTGGAGCCGTGGATTCCGCTGGCATTGCGGGACAAGTCAATGGTGAAGCTACTGCCGCTGGCATTAGTATGTCTCTTGGTGCTATTATTAAGCGGCATAAGCGCACTCTTATAAACTTCCAGCAGTCTTTCCTACTGCCGTTTGTAACTAAAGCCGCACACCGGTACATGCAGTTTGACCCTGAGAACTACCCCGTAGCTGACTACAAGTTCAACGCTACGAGTACTCTGGGTATCATCGCTCGTGAGTACGAGGTTACACAGTTGGTGCAACTCTTGCAGACTATGAAGCAAGACAGCCCACTGTACCCTGTGCTGATCCAGAGCATCATTGACAACATGAACCTCAGTAACCGTGAGGAGCTTATTGCGGCAATGCAACAGGCTTCACAACCTGATCCTCAAGCACAGCAGATGGCACAGATGGCTCAACAATCACAGCTTGAGTTCCAGCAAGCGCAGACTGCCGCTCTACAGGGTCAGGCCGCAGAGTCTCAGGCTAGAGCTACTAAGTACGCTGTTGATTCACAGCTTGCGCCACAGGAGCTTGAGATTGATAAGATTGAGGCAATCACACGAAACCTCAGAGAAGGTGACGCCGACGACAAAGAGTTTGAGCGTAGGCTGAAGATTGCTGAAGTGGCGTTAAAAGAGAAAAACCTAAACAACCAAGCATCTAGAGGAGCAACACCCCGTGCTAATGACACAAGTGGAAATGACCAAATTCCTAGACCAGATCAACAACGCATTCCAAGACCAGTTCAACAAGATAGAACAACTCCAAGTCAAATTGGACCAGTTGGAGGCCAAGGTCAATGAGCAAGAAAGACCCAAGACTAGCAAGAGCGGGAGTAAGCGGGTACAACAAGCCAAAGAGGACTCCTAATCACCCCACGAAGTCACACGTTGTGGTGGCTAAGTGTGAAGACGGTAAAGTAAAGACCATACGATTTGGACAACAAGGAGTCAGTGGTGCTGGAAAGAGTCCTAAGACTGCTAAGGAGAAGGCGAGGCGTAAGTCCTTTAAGGCTCGTCACGCTAAAAACATAGCCAAAGGCAAATGCTCGGCGGCTTACTGGGCAAACAAGGTAAAATGGTAGATATTTACTGTGTTGTTTGGAAAGACGCTCAAGGAGGAGCAAACGTGGGCTGGAGAGATATAAAAGAGTTACAATCTCTTGAACCAGCTACTGCAATTTCTGTTGGTACTCTTTTGCACAACGATGAATACAAGTTAATTATTTGTCCTCATGTGTTAATAGAAGACGGAAAAGTAACAGAAGGAGACGCAGAACTGGTTATACCTACGTCATGGGTAAACTCTATAACTAAGGTACATACGGTAAATTAATATGGCTAAAGGCGTAAAGCACTACAAGCGTGACGGAACCCTGTGGTCAGGGAACACGCACAAGATGCCTGATGGTTCGCTCCACACAGGCAAAACCCACGGCAAGACCTCTGTAAAACTGTTTCACTACAAGGATTTGTCTAAAAAAGCAAAGGAGAAAGCTAATGTATAGCACAGGTAAAAAGAAAAAAAAAGCCAAAGGGTAAATAACGATGGCTAGGGGATTGTACAGTAATATTCACGCAAAACGCAAAAGAATTGCCGCTGGTTCTGGTGAAACGATGCGTAGACCCGGATCTAGGGGCGCTCCTACAGCCAAAGCGTTTAAAAAAGCGGCTAAAACAGCTAAAAAGAATCGGTAATAATACCGTAAAATAATGCTTGACTTTTAGTCAAAAATATGTTATAATAGGAGATATAGAGACAACCGTATGGCCTCACTAGATCAAGAAACTGAACAATACTACAACAAGTACTTTGACCTGTTTAGAACCGCTGGTTGGAAACAGCTAATTGAAGAACTTACTCAAAATGCTGTCGTAATTAACAGCGTAGAAGCAACTAAAGATGAAAACGATTTGTTTGTTCGTAAGGGGCAACTCAACGTACTTGCTTATCTAATCAACTTTGAAACTACTACTAACAATAACTACGACGAGTTGACAAAAAGCGATGATTAAAGTATTTGATTTTCGCTGTACAAACGGACATATCTTTGAAGAATTTGTAGATGGCAACACTACATCCAGTAGGTGCGGATGTGGAGCCAACGCTACAAAAATCGTATCAGCAACTCAGCATGTACTTGAAGGGTCTTCTGGGGACTTCCCCGGCAGACACATGAAGTGGGTACGTGAACATGAGAACGCTGGGCGATCTAGTCGGGAATCCTAGTCTTAGGTCACTTCCCATTTTAATCCTCCATAACCTTAATAATAGGCGGGGTAAGTTTACATTATGTCACGAGCACAATTACTTGATGAGCGTCCTGAAGAAGAACCAACGGAAACAACTGAAGAACTAACCACAGACACTGTAGAGACTCCTCAAGAAGAGGAACAACCTCAAGAACCAGAAGTCCCCGAAAAGTACCGTGGTAAGTCTGTAGAAGACCTTGTACAGATGCACCAAGAGCTTGAGAAGTTTTCAGGCAAACAGAGTACGGAAGTTGGTGAGTTACGAAAGGTCGTTGATGACTACATCCAGACACAACTCTCAAATCAACAAGCACCTCAACAACAGCAACAAGAAGACGATGACGTAGATTTCTTTGTAGATCCACAGTCCGCTGTTAACAGAGCTATAGATAACCACCCTAAGATCAGGGAAGCAGAAGCCTACACACAACAGGCTAGACAACAGGCTACTCTTTCACAGTTGAAATCCAAGCATCCTGATATGGAGAGTATACTGCAAGACGCCAGTTTTGCTGAGTGGATCAAGGGGTCAAAAGTCCGAACACAGTTGTTTGTTCAGGCAGACCAAGGGTACGACTACGATGCGGCTGACGAGTTGTTCAGTCTCTGGAAAGAGAGAGCAAGCGTAGCACAGCAGACCGCCAACGTTGAAAAACAGGCACGTAAGAACACCTTGAAGTCAGCCAGCACAGGCAACGCTCGCGGAACAGCAGAGGCATCACGCAAGAAAGTTTATCGTCGTGCTGACATTATTAAACTTATGCGAACAGACCCAGAGCGTTACCAAAGTCTTTCAGACGAACTATTGAAAGCATACGCAGAGGGTCGTGTACGCTAGCCTAACCTTTAAGGAGAATTAAAATGGCTGGTGAAACCTCTGGTGCATATTTTACAGCTAATGCTGTAGTAGACAAAACTGCGGCGGGTACTTTTATCCCCGAAATTTGGTCGGATGAAATTATTGCCGCTTACCAAAAGAACCTGAAGATGGCTCCCCTTGTCAAGCGTCTGTCTATGACCGGCAAGAAGGGTGACGTTATTCACATTCCTAAGCCCATCCGTGGATCAGCTAACGCTAAGGCAGAAGCTGTTGCGGTAACCATTCAGGCTAACCTTGAGTCAGAGTTGACTGTCACTGTTGACCGTCACTTTGAGTACTCTCGTCTGATTGAGGACATCGTAGAAGTACAGGCTCTGTCTTCTCTGCGACAGTTCTACACTGAAGACGCTGGTTACCAACTGGCTCTGCAAGTTGACACTGACCTGATTAACGCCGCTACTGGCTTTGGTGACGGTACTCGTACTGCTACTCCTGCCAACACTGGTGCTAACTGGGTAAACAGCAACAGCTACTACTTCAATGCCGCCGCTGGCCTTGCGGCTTACGCTGTTGACACTGTTACTACTGGTGACAACTTCACTGACCTTGGCTTCCGTGAGGCTATCAAGCTGATGGACGATGCTGACGTACCTATGGACGGACGAGTTCTCGTAATTCCTCCTGCTGTTCGTAAGTCAATCATGGGCATTGATCGTTACGTGTCTTCCGACTTCGTTGGAGGCCGTGGCGTTGAGTCAGGTCTGATTGGTAACCTGTACGGTGTAGACATCTACGTGTCTAGCAACGCTCCTGTACTGGAAGTTGCCGCTCAAAACACTGCTTCTACCGCTGATACTCGTGGTTGCTTGTTCTTCCACAAGGATGCTTTGGTAATGGCAGAGCAACTGGCTGTACGTTCTCAGACACAGTACAAGCAGGAATACCTGTCTACGCTGTTTACGTCTGACACGCTGTACGGTGTTGAGACTTATCGTCCCGAAGCAGGATTCATCCTCGCTGTCTGCGACGAGTAAGCTACTCTCTCTGGGGGTCTTCGTGGCCCCCTTTTATTTAAACGTCTTGATGACAGGGCGGTTAACTAAAAGATAACGGATAGGAAAGCCTTATGTCCAACTACGTAAAATCAACAAACTTTACAGCTAAGGACTCTTTGCCTACAGGTGACACTAATAAGGTTATCCGTGGCTCAGAGTTTGATACCGAATTTAACGCTATTTCAGTAGCGGTTGCTACTAAGTCTGATCTAGCTGGCCCTACGTTTACTGGCACTGCTACCTTTGCTGATCTAACAGGCACAGGTACAATTAACTTTACTGGTGCTACAGTTTCTAATCTAGGTTCTGTGACTACTGTTGACATCAACGGTGGTACTATTGACGGTGTAACCATTGGTGGTTCATCGGCTGGCGCTGGTACGTTCAGTTCTCTCACAGCAACAACAGCAGACATCAACGGCGGTACTGTAGACGGAGTTACCATTGGTGGCTCTAGTGCTGGCGCTGGTACGTTTAGTTCTCTTGTTGCTACTACAGCAGACATCAACGCAGGAACCGTAGACAACACTGTAATCGGTGGTACTACTCCTGCGGCTGGTACATTTAGTTCCCTGACGGCTACCACAGCTAACATTGACGGTGGTTCTATTGATGGTGCTGTGATCGGTGGGTCTACTCCTGCCGCTATCTCAGGCACTACAGGTACGTTCTCAGGCGCTGTGTCAGGAACTACGGGTACGTTCTCTGGTGCTGTCACAGGCTCTAACCTCAACGTATCTAACTGGGACACAGCGTTTGGCTGGGGTAACCACGCAACACAGGGCTACCTGACTAGCGTTACGTTCTCTGACATGGACGCAGGGGCTATTACAACCTCTGGCGAAACTTTTACTAACAGCGACACACAGATACCTACAAACGCCGCTGTGCGTAACTGGGTATTGACTACCTATCCTACTATTGTAGAACTTAACAATCTTACTGCTAACGTAACGTGGGCTACTGTGCCTGATGCGTACATTAGTGAGTCGTCTGTAACCCAGCACGTTAACGTAGTTAAAGCAACACAAAGCAAGACGTACACTAACGGTGAAGTTTCTA
>Ga0208898_1002811_pt1 | contig 10439 bp, 10 predicted proteins | sample VirMetDEL_Mar_4_FD_184513 | JGI IMG/M metagenome (GOLD analysis project Ga0208898, IMG submission 184513) | Aqueous microbial communities from the Delaware River and Bay under freshwater to marine salinity gradient to study organic matter... | ecosystem: Environmental > Aquatic > Marine >...
AGTATGGGGAAACATTATTAGCCTTGATGGTGTAAATATTCAAGGAGCTTTAAATAACGCTGTAACTCCTACAGTGGCTGCTTTACGTATAAGCCTAGATAATATAGATTTAAACAATGACACAAGCCAGAGATTTGCTTATGCTATTCACCAAACACCTGGAGCTGGTAATACTTCTCAAATAATGAATGATTTCCATTCACCTATTAGAAATGTATCAAACGCTTCTCCTGGTCAAGCGCATGGAATATTCTTCTATGGATATGGAAATAATCATGGAAAATTGTATGACACGGGATTAGACATAGATATTAATGGTGAGGATGGTCCTAATAGACATTTTGGACAATGGAGTATAGAGTACTTAGGATCTATTAGTGATAGTGACCCTAATCAAAACGGTCTTAATTTTTGGAAACCATATCCATCATATGGTTGGGGAAATGGTAATTATAAATTGTTCTTAGCAGATAGTGGAAATGTAGGTATTAATCAAGGTAACCCTCAATATACGCTAGACGTAAACGGAAATATAAATGCTACAGGAACCATAACAGGTACTTTTAGTAGTAGTAGTTCTAACATAACAGGTGGAAGTATAACTGGAAATACATCGATTAATACTACAGGAGATATTGAAACTACCGGTACTATTGAAACCAGTGGATTTATTAGTGGTGATACTATAAATGCAACTACTCTTTTATCAGTAGGCGGTGAAAGCCCAGTGATGACCATGAGCAACCCCCTGACAAACCTTGGACCCAATAAAAAATTACATTTAATACGAAGTTTCTTTGATAACTCGGGTAATTCAGTAGAAACTAACCAAAATGACAGTCTTCCTCCATATAATAAGATCACCGCTATAAAAACAGGAACGGAAACCGCATCGATTGCAACTGGCGGATACATAAAAACACTAGGAATCTTTGCATCCTCAGATAAAAGATTAAAGAATGAATTAGTAGACTTAACTAAAAATGATAAGAATACTTTAGACATATTAAATAAACTAAGACCAGTAATCTATGATTGGAAAAAAAGCGGAATGATAGAAATTGGATTCTTTGCACAAGATGTTGAAGAAGTTTTACCAGACCTTGTAGTAGAATCTAAATCAGGAGAGTATGAAGACCAAAAATCATTACATTATCAGTCTATCATAGCATTGAACACAGCTGCTATTCAAAGCTTATCAAAAGAAAATAAAGAATTAAAAACAGAGAACCAAGAATTAAAAGCTAGGTTAGCTGCAATTGAAGAAAAAATAGGATTATAAAATGGCATTAATAATAACAAAAGAAATTCCTACAAGTTTAGGAGCAACCTCAGAAGCATACTTAACTATAACAGGTATTAATTATTTAATTAACCAATCAGTAGGTCTTGGGTATGAGCAAGACAATTTAATTATTTCAACTAGATTGTATACAAGTAAAAACGCTTGGCTTTCTAACCCTAAATCAGACTGTGTATCAGATACAGTTGCTATGAAATATAGTTTTAAAACTGGAGATGAAGTAGACGACTTATTGGCTTTAAAACAAGGTTCTTCTCTTTTTGATTCATGCTATGATCTAATAAAAGCTGCATTAGAAGCAAAGGATTTAACTGTGGTTAGAGATTCAGATACTGAGGTTCAAAAAGCAGAAACTAGAAAAGCATATAGAATAAAGGTTGAAGAAGCTGCTAAGAAGGAGTATGAAGAAACTAAAGAGCTTTCTAAAAAGTTATATCAGGAAGAACAGCAAAAAGCTCTTGAAGAAGCTATTAAGCAACAAGAAGAAGCTGCTAAGCAAGCAGCAGAGGAACAGCCTGCAAATCAGGAACCTGGTAGCGAAGAAGGAGGAGTTGCTTAAAAGAAGTCTTCTGATATCTTAAATGGCAAGATATCTTCATCTATAATAATATCTAGAGCATTTTCTAATATATTAGGGTCAAACTTGTTGTCATTTCCCATTAACTTATTTAGCAATATACTGTTCTTAATGGAGTCAGCTATATTGTCTAATTTGGTTTCATTTTTACATATACAAAATAGAAGATTTAAATCAGGATCAAGTGTGTTTAACTCTTTATTGTTTAACTCAGCAATTACCTCTTTAATAGACGTTTCCTCTATATTCTCTATTTCTAATGATTCTACTTTAATGAATTTATAACCTCTTGTGAAACGTCTGTCCATTTTTAATTTCCAAATGTCGTAAGTGGCTGTTCCGTTTACATTAAGTATTACGTATATCTTATTTAATAACTGTATCTTATTATTTACATAATACACGTTTAAATCTTTTATATTGAAAATATCACATTGTTTCTCTAAGTAATCTATACATAGATTTTTAAATATTTCATTTGCACGCCTAACTGTTTCCCCTGACTCATTATCTCTTTTATAGAAAGATGATAGTTCATTTGATATCTCAATAATTCTATCGTTTTTCCAAGATGGCTTCATTTTAAAATCAAACATGTTTCCATCTAGGACCAATGTGTTTAAGTTTAAATAATGAAATAAAATTTCATAGAAATATTCGTTGTTACCTGATTCTAACTCCTTTGTATATTTTTGTTGAGCCGCTAATAGAACATAGTTAAAGTACTCAGAATCGATATAATTCTTCTTGGTGATCCACATTGGATCTAATATATGTTTCGGCTTCAAGACTAGCATTGTTTATTTTTATATATTTTACAAAAATACTGTCTATAAGTTCTATCATAATTAGGTTTAATTAAATTAAATAAATAACAATATAGCACAAAAACATAATTGTTCTCATAGATGAATATTACTATAAAAATTATACCTGAAGCTGGATCTAATACTCTTACTTTTAGCAAAAATTTTAGGATATTTTCCATGCCAGATTCTATAACTGGAATCACAGGCATTGCGGATATATTAGAGGATGTTGAGACGGTTTCGCCAGGAGCAACTGATCTTCAATACTTAAAGAGATATTTTAGATACTCAGCTAATAAAATAGACTGGTCCCTCTGGTATGGATTTGAACCTACTGAGGTTTCTTCAACCGGATTAGATAGCATTAAGGACATTGAATTTGACCCATCTCAATGCGTTTATATTGAAATAAAATATGAATACGACGATGGAGGATTTGAAGAACTGGATTCACCTATAACTATAGATGAGATAAAATTAAGAGCAAAGCGCCATGATCCAGGTTTACCTAATGTGTTAACTCCGCAAGTGAGTTGTACTGATGAAAAATGCCCAGCTCTTATATTTGAACGTGAAGCTGGTTTTAGACCGTATCAAGTAGACAGTGCTATTGGAATCTATAAAGAACTTAGCTTTCATACTAATAAAATATTTGGTCATGAAGTTGTCTATTTCAGAACAGTTCCAGAATCAGATAGTGGAGACTATATTTTTAAAGAGTGGACTCTATATAAAAATGTAGACCGTAAATGTGTAAAAATCCTGGTACCAGATAATAACTTTCCAGATAATAAACCTAAATTCTCAGAATTTGGTATAGATTTTGAAGTACCTTTTGAAATTCATATAGATCATAGATATTTTCAATCTATTTTTGGAAATGATTCAGAGCCTAGAAAAAGAGATTTCTTATATTTTCCATTAATCAATAGAATGTTTGAGATTCAAGGTTCTTATTTACATAGAGGTTTTATGATGGAGCCAAGTTTCTGGAAAATACAGCTCTATAAGTTTAATCCAAATATTGATATGTTAATGAAAGACGAAGATCGTCAATATATGGATAATATCATAACAAGTGCTGAAGAATTGTTTGCAGAGGAGGTCACAGAAGACATCGAGGACGCTACAATGCCTGAGCAATATAAAACCATATCTACAAAATATGACATCACTAGGGGCGCTATTCACCCAGACTTAAAAATAAAGAATATCAAGTTTAATTTTAATTACGCATCCCTTATGGAAAACTATTATGATTTAAGCGGAATTGAATACACTACTAATTCTTATTTCTTAACTAGTGATTCTCCTCTTGTTTCCACTTCTCAAGAGGTAGTAAATGTCCCTGGAACAGTCAATAATAAAAAATCATATAATGTAATTAGAGCATATGAAGAGAGTGACATATTTACAACTTGGCAAAACAATGCTTTAATGACTAATGATAAAAACATATCCGGAATAGACGTAAAATATTTAAGAGTACGTGGACCTTTTGATACTATTCCAGATCATGTAGGTCAATCTGAATCAGGGAGATATTTACAATTAGAAGCTTATAAAGATTTAAGTTTTACTAATCAAAGAAATATCATGACTGGAACAGTTGATGGAAAACCAGCAGTAACCTTAAAACTAAGAGAAACATCAATTGTTTACAATAGAAAACCAGAATTTGGCACAAATGGCGTAGACAATTTATCCTATACTTGTATGTTTAACGTTCCAGCTGATTCTGAAATTGTTAGTTTTATAAATGGTTACGACAATGAATCAGAATCTGGTATATACATTTACGCACAATTTAACAAGTATTTTAACGATCAACCTGAAGGTGATTTGATAATCAATGTTAAAATAAACAGTATACTTAAAACCTATACAATAACTAATTTTGTATCAGGAAACTGGCACGCTCTGGTTGTATCTGTTTCAAATGAATTTAAACAAATAGGTGTTTACTTATATAATGTTGTAGAGGATATTTCAGATCTTTCTAATCACACTGATTTTAAAAAGATATTTGAAAACGTAGCCTCTATGCAAGAACAGTCGTTTAATATCGAGCAACCATATACGATACCTACTTCTAACTTAAAAATATCTAACATTAGATTATTTAAGACTATGATTAAAGAGGAGCAACATGATTTTATTCTAAGTCAGCAATTTATTAAGGACGAATCGATGCTATTATTAATAGATAATTGTAGACCACAAGTTAAGGTACCGTTTATAACGAGAAATAGATAAATAATATAAGATGAATTTAGACAATCAAAACATAAGAAACTCTAATGTTCAGGATATTTTCTTAAGAAATGCAATATTGTCACTATTAGATATATTGAATCGTGAGATTATAATTGAACTAGTAAGGGATGGAGAAATAGAGAAGCATGAAATTCCTTTCTTCTATAATTTCGCAGCAGATGAAGGCTTTATGAAAGATTTTTTCATACAAGTACCTGATGGTTGTAAAATACCAGTAATAGCTGAAGGTAATTATGATATAATGCCTAGGGGAATTGTAACTCTTGACTCTTTTCAAATAAAATCTGGAGACATCACTAATAAATTTGTTAGAGCTAGCTTTACTCAACAAGAGTTAAATGATAATGATCAAAAAGTAAACAAAGCATACTCTGCTCGTTTGTATAGTTTGCCTATGTCACTTAAGTTTAGTTCTAAGATAAAATGTGATAACTTAAATAAAGCATTTAAAATAATGGAAAAGGTAATTGATCTATTCTATAAAAATAAGGTAGTGTATTTTCAATACAGAGGAGTTAGAATCCCTGCACAATTTACATTTCCAGATACAGAGGCTTTTCAAAAAGAATATAGCTTTGATTATACAAAAGACCAGCGTGTTGATGTTAGCTTTAGTATTGATATGGAAACCTATTTCCCTAGTTTTAATGAAGATACAGTGTTCTACAAAGGAAACACTATAAGACAAATTGGTTTAAATACAAAACTAGAAGATACTGGCATAAATTTAGATGATTCTTTTATAGATCAGGATCATCCACCGAGTGAATAATAAATGGAGCAAAGAATACAATATAAGATAGATTTACCTAAAGACATTCTAGTGATTCGAGATGAATTTAAAAAGAATGGCTATAAGTTATATTTAGTGGGAGGAGCAGTGAGAGATGCACTATCTGGGATCACTCCTAAGGATTATGATCTAGCCACTGATGCTCTACCTGATGAGGTTGAAAGGATACTTTCACCAATCTATAAAATGTTACCTATTGGTGAGAAGTTTGGTATATGGCTAGCTGTTACGCCAACCGGTGAATTCGAGATTGCCACTTTTAGAAAAGACGTAGGAACTGGACGTAGACCAGATACGGTTGAATTTACAACAATAGACCAAGATGTACTTAGACGTGATCTAACTATAAATGCGCTTTTTTACGATATTGAAAAGGAGGAGATAGTTGACCTCGTAGGCGGTGTAGAAGATTTAAAAAATGGTGTAGTAAAAACTGTTGGGGATCCAAAAGATCGCTTTGATGACGATAAACTTAGAAAACTAAGAGCAATACGTTTTGCAGGTATTACAGGATCAGAATTAGACAAAGAGATAAGAGATTACTTATTAGTGGATTCTGGAATGGAAGAAATATCAGGAGAAAGAATAAGAGATGAGTTCTTAAAAGGCATAGCTAAAGCAGCATCGGTTGTTTATTTCATGAACCTCTTAGACAAATATAATTTTTTTAGATCTATTTTTCCAGGTTTAAACATTAATGCAGATTATGTAGAAGAAAAAGATTACATAGTAAACCTTGCAACTCTACTTAAAGAGAACGACTCCATAGAGTTGAGAAAAAATTTAAATGTTGCAAAGTATTCAAATGAAGAAATAAATGGTATAATATTTCTTAAATCCTTAATTCATTTAAATCAAGACAACGCATTAGAAATAAAGCAGAGTCAATCTAAAGCCAAGATTACCGATGATCAAATTAGAAGATTTGCAGAGTTAAACGGTTTAGACCTTAAATTAATTAATGCTTTTATTAGGTATGCACCAAGTGTTACAGGAAAACAAGTAATGGATAAAATGAATATTAAAGGTGGACCTGAAGTTGGAAAATATATAAAACAAATGGAGGTAGATATCTTTAAAGACCTAATGTCTAATGAATCATACCGCTTTAAGTATATAAAAGAATATGTAAATTATGAATAAGAAACATGTAAAATTATTTGAAAGATTTGATCTAGGTGATGATAGCTACACTGAAGTAATAGACAACGTGTTAGAAATGGTAGACGTGTATAACGCACCTAAAACAGATTCTAAGGGTAAACCTGTAGATGAAGATTCTGAATTAATACTACATAAAGTTATAGTTAATTTTGATTTACAAGTTATTTACAAAAGAAGTGGCATTGATGGGGTAATATTTAGTTTAAAATCTGTTGCACTTGACGGTGCTGTGATTGATTATGATGAAAACGAGCAGGATAGTTTTGATATCATAGATGACAATATTGAATTAGAAAGATATGATTCTGAAATGGGAGGGTTTCCTCTCTATATCGATACTCTTCAGATAGATATGAATAATTCATTTGATACAAAAAATTGGACGTACTCTATAAACATAGGGCACTTTGGATAATTATGATTTTAAATGTAAGAAACAATAGCTTTGTATTTCTATTTCCAGAAAATTTCTTTACTGATAATATTAAAGAAAAATACAAAGACTATTATCAAAGTTTAATACTACCTTATGATACTATAGATGATTTTATGTCATCTACAGTTCAGCAAATAGATTTTCCTGCATGGAATATGCAAACAGCTGAACAAACAAGACCTCTTGGTAAACAGCAGGACTATAAAAGTTCTAAACCTTTAAAGGAACTTTTTAATAGAGAAATATCTATCACAATGAAGATATCGGATGCATATCTTAATTACTTTATTTTTCTAGAAAATTCACTTGAGTTTCTTGATTTTTCAAATAAAACTCAAACACTTTCTCCTATTAGATTAATGATGTTAAATAATGAAGGATATAGCGTTTCATCTATAATATTTAATAATCCAATTCTTACTTCTCAAACTGGTATTAAACTATCATACAGTTCAGTGACACCGCAATTAAATACGTTTGAGATAAAGTTTAAATATTACGATTTTGATTTAAAAGTTGATTTTAATTAACTTTCAGATAGTTCTACTCTCTCCTTCTGTATTGAATAAACTTTATTGAGAACCAATAAATGGAATGTACATATTACAAGTATTGCAACCATTTCAGCATACAATAAGCTGAAGGGAACCAATGGAAGAGCTATCATATATAACCATCTACAAAATGTAAAGTTATTTGCTTTATATAGAGGATACATGCTTGTTATAAAAAAACCAACTGCCACTATATTATGAACCATTGGGTAATATTCAATAGAAAAAGCTGTAGTTAATAAGAGTAAACAGGCTGATAATCTCCACTTAGGTATTCCAATTAAATAGTAAGCTGTTAGTGAATTAGCTATAATAAACAGCGGTTGCATTTCAGTGTTCCAATAAGATGAAATAGATTTTTCATAACCGTGAAAAAATAGACATATAAAAGGTGAAAGAGCAGCGAAAACAACAACACATACTCTTAATAAGTAATCAAACCTAGTTATATTGTCGCTAATCATGTTGCACCGTCATAAAATTATTTAAGAAATATAGGGAATGCTATAATTTTATTTATATGACAAAATTCAAAATAATTTTATTTTATTAAAACTACTTTTAAAATTCCTTCAAATTGCTTTGCATTTTCAACATTAGGATACTCCTCTCCGGCTTGGGAGTTAATCATATCCATAGCTAAGTTAAAGTTTTCTTCAAAAGGCTCATTTAATTCCATAGCTATTCCTACTTTACCGCTATCTATAGTGTTCTTAGTTATTGTTCCAAGTGTTGATAAATCCATTTTTAGTTTCTCAAAATCCATAATTAAACATAAAATAATTTTGTATTTGGCATATTGTTATTTTCTAACTTATACGTTGCACCTGTTCCAGTTGGGTAAGAACTGTCTTGATACCCTTGTATGTGAATATCTGTTGAAGAAAGTCCATAATTAGTATATCTTATGCTAGGGTATCCAAAGTCAAAATCTCCCCAGCGGTTTTCCCACTTAATAATAAGGTTATAAGAGTTATTATAACTAAAATTAGTATCAAATGAATACTCTCTCCAACCGTCTCCTCCGCTAAAGCTAACACTAAAATTACTTTTAACAGTTGTTACGTTAAAAGGTGATGCTGCACTAAGTGATTCACTATTTGAAGAAAAACTAGAAGAAGTAGTATGTGCAAGTATAAGCGTTTGATTAGTAATATTTGGAGTAACCGGTGGATATGGATCATCATCTAGTTCATAATAAAATGCCAATTTATTAAAAGTGTAACTACCTCCTATTAAAGAACTTGGTATTAAAATACCGCTGTATCCGTATTTATAAAGATAATAAGCCGGCTGATAAACAGTGTTAAGTGTATTGGTTCCAATAGTAATTTCACCTCCTGTAGATGGGTTTGTTCTGGAATCTTGATTTAAAAATTGAGGCATGTGTATCATATATCTTAAGAGTAATTTTGTGCAAAGTTTCCATACATATCAGTTCCATCGTAATAGAATACTATAGTATCTATTGCGCTAGCTCCTGTACTAATTACAGGCGGTGTGCCTCCTGGCCACTTAACCGTTCCTCCTGCTATTGTATATGTTCCAATATTTACAGGAGATGCTGCTTTTTGAATAACTTTTAAGAAATAGGTTCCACCTGCTACTAAATTTGTAAATGTTAATGTAACATCTAGAGTAGCCGCTGCTAAATCTAAAGGTTGTCCATTTGCATCATTACCATCGAATGTTGCAGCATTTACACTAACTGTAATAGTTGCGCCTTGAGCTGAATTAACCTGTCCATTAACTGTTACATTTCCGGTTACTTCAAATAAGGTTCCGTTCCAGGTAAGGTTAGCATCTCCTTCAATCGTATCCGCTGCATTAAATACTGCAACTCTATTATCTACTCCTCCTGTGGCAGATACTGCGCCTGATACATCAGCTGACGTTATATTCGCCCAGTTTGCTTTACCGTCAAATGTAATTGATTTTAAAAACTTACCTACTCCTTCTGTACCGTCTGAAAGTTGTACTGCATGTGTGCCTGTTCCTCCGGTTGTTGCACTAATCAGTGCACCTATATTCTCCGCTGAACTGTTAAATGCGCTAACTGAAATACCTACGTTATTACCTGTATTACTGGCACCTTGAGCTGAAAAAAGTGCACCTTTTGCAAGACCATTTGTCTTTGTGTTTATTACTCTTATGCCATTAGTTAAAGTATCTTCTATGTTTAGAGAAGAACTAGGCTCAAATGCTCCTATTGCTAGTGTACTTCCGTTATCCAGTAATGTTCCTGTCGCAAGCTTATTGTTATTATCTTCCCTAAGAGTAGTATTAACCGAACCTCCTGTAATTGAGTCTCCGATTGTTAATCCTCCATATTCATTTATAGTCGACCAACTTACATCAGTTCCATCTGATTTAAGGAATGTGTCTACTGCTCCAATTGCTAATGTACTTGATTGATTAGATGAATTTCCTACAAATAAACTACCTCTATTTAAGTTAGGTGTAGCGTTGCTTCTTCCTGCACCGCCTACTTTAATTGAACCTGCTGATACGTCTACTCTTTGTACT
>Ga0208898_1002812_pt1 | contig 10438 bp, 13 predicted proteins | sample VirMetDEL_Mar_4_FD_184513 | JGI IMG/M metagenome (GOLD analysis project Ga0208898, IMG submission 184513) | Aqueous microbial communities from the Delaware River and Bay under freshwater to marine salinity gradient to study organic matter... | ecosystem: Environmental > Aquatic > Marine >...
ATGCTTGCTGAGTTGGATGAGGATTTCAAGCCAGAGATCATTCCTGGTGGCTTTTCAGGTCATTGTGTTAACCAAAACAAGCAGACTTACAAATACAAGTCTTGCCCAGAGGGTCAGGTGATGAAAGTTCGCCTCGGTAAAAAAGGTTGGAAGTCAGCCATGGGCAAACATGTTCTGTCAACTCAGCCAAGAAAGTTTTACGACTACAACTTTTAAGGTAACATTGGGGGAGGAAATCCTCCCCCGCAACTTTGAGAAAGGAGATCATCATGATTTACAAGTTGCGTTTTGTTTGTATCCCTAATGCGTCCATTGAGGACAAAGTGTTCAGGGATTTGGGTGAAGCCAAAAAGGCTGCAGAGCAGACTGGCTTTGATACTGTTGTGGAGGGTTTTGAGGCCAATGGTCGCCTCGCCTACATGTTGGCTCATTCAGTTATCAGTGGGTGGACAAAATGATTAAGTTTTTATTGAGTGCAGTCTTTGTGGTTGCATTTTCTTGGTTGATGGCTTTTACGCTTATCAACTTCATGCTCAATTGCCAGTCTTGGGATGAGAGTTATTGGACTGAAACCAGTTCATGCGTTTATCCGAGCCAGATGTTGGGGTTGGATTGATGAACTATTGCCCATCGTGCTATAACAAATTGTCAAGAAGCAGGAATTGTTGTGGTTTTGTATGGTCAAGACCTGATCAAATTCAACCAAACATAAAACTTGACTTTATGGCCAAAGAGAGCGATCGTAAAGAGAAGAAGCAAGGATTTTATTCATATTTCTCCTCCCTAACTAGCCCAGCACAACGCTGGGCTTTTCTTTTTGGCAAAAATAAGTAATAATCATGACAGTTAGTTTAACTGCTGACCACAGAAACAAAGGTTGAAAGGCTGAAAACATGTCAGAAGAGAAGAAAAAACTTGGTCGTCCACGGAAGCCTGTGGAGCCTGAGACGATCGTAAAGCGTCCAATCAAGGATGGCCCACCCATCCAGCCAGACAAATGGGATGGTCGTTTCAAATCAGTTGAGCCAATGAAACACCAGAAAAAGGCTCGGCAAAAACCATACAAATGGAATCACCACGCAACAATCAATTGGATCATGGGACAAGCAGATCCTGTTGGTTTTCTTGCGTCAGTGATGCAGGGCAAAGAGATATTCCCTGTTTATGCAAAGGACGCAGAGGGATTGGCCACTGAGGCTGGCAAAATTGCAGCAGATCCCGAACTGCGTGTTATGGCTGCTAAGACACTTCTGGGCAAGTGCGTCCCAGACCTAAAGGCAGTAGAAGTGAAAGCACAAATTGAAGAGAGAAAGGTTCTGGATATTTCCAGATTAAGTGATAATGACCTCAGCACCATTGAAAGAGTTCTTGAACACGCTGTCATTGACGGAAGTGAGAGCGGAGAAGATGAGGAGATCACTGAAGGAGTTTACCAAGAGCTCTTGGCCAACAATTGAACCAGGACGAGAGTTTCATGACAACTGGCATATTGACGCTATAAGTGAACATTTGCAGGCAGTTGTTGAAGGTGACATTCGGAGATTGATCATCAACATACCACCGAGACACATGAAGTCTATTTCGGTTGCTGTTGCATTGCCTGCTTGGACTTGGACCATCCAGCCGCAGAAGAGATTTTTGTTTGCGTCATACGCATCATCACTTTCCGTAAGAGATTCGGTAAAATGCAGACGCCTGATTGACAGTCCATGGTATAAAGCACACTTCGGCGAAACATTCGCTTTGACAGGCGACCAGAACCAAAAGCAAAGATTTGAGAACGACAAGACTGGCCACAGGATTGCAACATCGGTTGATGGTGCTTTGACTGGTGAAGGTGGCGACATTATTGTCATTGACGATCCGCACAATGTTCGTGAGGCTGAATCCTCAACAGTTCGTCAGGGTGTTCTTGAGTGGTGGGATCAAGCCATGCAATCCCGACTCAATGACCCAAAGACAGGTGCGTTCGTTATAATCATGCAGCGAGTGCATGAAAATGACTTAACAGGACACATATTGGCGAATGAATACGATGATTGGAATCATTTATGCTTACCTGCTCGATATGAAATCGGGCATCCAACACCAACACACTCAAGGCTCAACTTCACAGACCCACGCACAAAAGAAGGCGAGCTCCTTTGGCCAGAAAGAATCGACGAGACAACCCTATCCAAACTTGAGCGGTCACTGGGTTCATATGCCGCAGCAGGACAACTGCAGCAACGCCCAATGCCGAAAGGTGGGGGAATCTTGCGAGCTGAATGGTGGGTTCCATGGGAAAGTAATGATCTGCCCGAGATTGAATATGTAATTCAGTCATGGGATACTGCATTCTCAACAAAAGAGAAAACATCTTATTCCGCTCGCACAACATGGGGTGTGTTCCGCAAGAATGGCCAAATGAATGCGATTGTCATTGATATGTGGTATGACAGAGTCACTTACCCAGAGTTGCGTCGCATTGCTCAAGAGGCATATTATGATTATGAGCCAGATGCAGTTTTGATTGAGAAGAAGGCTTCTGGCCAAAGTTTGCTACAAGATTTAAGAATTGCAGGAATCCCTGTAATTGAGTATATGCCTGACAGAGACAAGGAAGCAAGAGCCCATGCAAGTTCTGCTCTTTTAGAAGATGGCAGAATTTACTTTCCATCTGACAAAAAATGGGCTAAAAATTTAATAGACATTTGTGCAGCCTTTCCAGCAGGGGATAATGACGATATAGTTGATACTTGCACACAGGCATGGCTCAGATTGAGAAAAGGTTGGTTTGTTACTCATTCTGAAGATTACGAAGACGAGGATGACCTACCGAAAAAGAGGGTGACATTATATGGCTAGAGAACCAATCCCATTCCAACCCAACGCAATCCCATTTGCGGAATCAGCACCTGCAGACGACCTGCAGGTTGAATCATTTGGAGAGGATGAAGTTCTCATTGGCGATCCTTCTCTTGATTTTGTTGATGAGATCAGCACAGCATTTGATGCAAACTTGGCTGAGGTAATTGAAGAAAGAGAACTTGACCGCAAAGCATCAACCCTAGTTAAATATTTTGACTCTGACAGGTCTGCTCGTTCCGAGTGGGAAGAGCGATACAAAAATGGACTCAAGACTCTTGACCCAGATGGTGGGCTTGAGGAGTCTGAAGAGGAGCGAGCCACACGTGGCTTGAGCACAGTTGTTCATCCGCTCATAGCTGAAGCAGCAACTCAATTCAATGCAAGAGCGATCGCAGAGTTGTATCCCGCAGGTGGTCCAGTCAAAACGACCATTGTTGGCGAGCCAGACGAAGCAACTGAAGAACAGGCTCGTCGTGTCAAAGACTTTATGAATTATCAAATAACTCAGGAGATGCCTGAGTATTTTCCTGACCTTGATCAGATGTTGTTTCAACTTCCGTTGGTCGGTCAAACTTTCAAAAAGGTCTGGTGGGACGCCAATCTTGAACGGCAATGTTCAAAGTTTGTGAAGGCTGAGGACTTTGTTGTTGCACCAGAAAGCACAGATCTTTTCACCTCCCCACGCTACACCCAAGTCATCCGCATCCCGAAAAATGATTACAACAGATATGTTGAGGCAGGTTGGTATTTACCGACTAAGTATGATGGCGATGGCATTGATCCCTCAGGCTCAACAGCTGAGGACATTGAAGGTGTCAACCCATATGGCGATGACGAACAAGACGCAGTAATGACTCTGCTTGAGATGCATGTCTATGAGGCTTTTGAAGGTCTGGACGGCATTGAAGACGAAGACACCGAAAACTTAGTCATGTTGCCTTATGTCATCACGATTGACTATGACTCTGAAAAGATCGTTGCAGTCAGACGCAACTGGCGTGAAGATGACGAAAGAAAAAAGCGTAGGGATTGGTTTATAAGTTACAAGTTCCTTCCTGGTGTTGGTTTTTATGGCTTTGGGCTTTACCACATGATTGGTGGTCTAGGCAAAGCAGCAACAGGCTCATTGAGAGCATTGCTTGACTCAGCTGCATTCGCCAACATGCAAGGTGGCTTCAAACTGAAAGGCAGAGTCAGCGGTGGCGAGATTGATGTCAATCCTGGAGAGTTCGTTGACCTAGACGCAACTGTTGATGATGTCAACAAAGCAGTCATGCCACTCCCATTCAAAGAGCCAAGCAGCACTCTGTTCCAGTTGATGGGATTCATTGTTGATTCTGGCCAAAGGTTCGCAAGCACAGCTGACATGAATGTCGGTGATGTCAACCCGAATGCACCAGTCGGTTCAACAGTGGCTTTGATTGAACAGGGCAGCAAAGCCTTTTCCGCAATCCACAAGCGTCTGCATTATTCTCAGGGTCAAGAGTTCAAACTTCTTTCTCAGGTCAATGCAGAGAATCTTCCAGAGTCTTTCCAGTTCGCTGTTTCTGGCACAACACAAACAATCTATGCGGCTGACTTCAATGATCGGATTGACATCATCCCTGTGTCAGATCCAAACATTTTCAGCACAGCACAGCGGATCGCCCAAGCACAAGCTATCCTTGAAATGGCTCGTTCAGCTCCCCAACTACATGACTTGTATGAAGCCTACAAGCGTATGTATGAGGCGATCCGCATCCCCAACATTGACGAAGTTTTGAAGAAGCCTGATGAGGCACCACGCACCGACCCGATTGATGAGAACATGTCAGTGATGTATGGCAAGCCAATCAAAGCATTCCCAGAACAAGATCACGAAGCCCACATCGCTGTTCATCTTCAGTTCATGCAAGATCCGTCTCTCGCAGGCAATCCAGCAGCCAAAGCGATGCAACCAATCTTGATTGCGCATGTCGCAGAGCACATTGCGTTGTTGTATCGTCAGCGTATGGAATCAAGCATTGGCGTGCCGTTACCGAACTTGCCGAATCTGCGTGATCCGAAGTTCAAGTTTGAGGACATTGATCCTCAGATGGATATGCTCATTTCTCAGAGAGCTGCACAGGTCGTTCAGCAAGCACCTCAGATGGCACCAATCCGTGCACTGCAGGCAATGCAGCAAGGCCAAGGCCAACAGAATCCGCTACAATATGCTCAGCAGTTGGCAGAACTTGAAGCAAAATCTCTCATGGAAAGGACACAAGCAGAGATCCAAGCAGACCAAGCCAAAGCCCAGTCTGACATCCAGATTGACCAAGCCAAAGCCCAACAAGACCTACAGATCGCACAAATGAAAGTGCAGGCTGATCTTGAGGCGAAGGTCGCAAAACTTGAAGCAGATCTGCAACTTGAGCGTGAAAAGAATATTATGAAAATGCAAATGGAGGCTAATGATGGCAATGTCTGACACTGAAATGGCTCTGGCTCTTGGAGCCAACCAACTCGCAGCAATGAGGCCAGTTGATCCTGGAGCATTCAGTGGCATTCAGCCAAACATGGCTCCTCCGATGGGTGGTGCGATGAGTGATCAAGAAGCGATGATGATGGCGGGAGCGATGCCACCTCCACCTCCTCCAGGAGCAATGAGCGATCAAGAGGCAATGATGATGGGCGGTGCAGCTCCAGACCTCAACTCTCAAGAAGGCATGATGCGTTATCTTCAAGAAAAAGTTCGTCAAATCCGTGAGCGGACAGGTGGCGGTGCGATGAGTGATGCTGATATGGGTGCACTTGAGGCTGTCATGCAATCAATGCCGCAAGGCAATCAACCAATGCAACGCCCAGCACCTATGATGCCGCAAGCAGGACCACCAATGGGAGCACAAAGATAATGGCCATTCCAGGAGTAACCCCAACACAAGTTTTGATGAGTCTTGGCGAAACTGATGATCAAGGCAATATAGGTGCAGCTCTTGGATATGGCTCTCAAGCAGAAAAAAATTACAGATCGTCGCTAGGTGGCCAAATGGCTCCGATTTACGGCAAGGGTGGTTATCAATACGCAACCCTCGCACCATTCAATCAGATCTTTTCTTTAGGCGACGACACGAGCGATGACACAGGCTCAACAGTTCCCATTCAAAGACCAGTTACAGACGATGGCGGGTCTTCTTCAATTTTTCAAGACGCAGCAACAGTAGCACAAAACATAGTTCAAAATCCCGCTGTAAATCAAACCACATATGGCCCAATCACAGGCATGGTTCAAGATTACATAGGCGATGCAAACATTGATGTCCCTTTTGTTGGCAATGTCAATGTCCCGAATGCAGTCGTCAATACAGCTCTTGACACAGCTTTTAATTTTGGGGTTCCTGGATTAGGAGTCCTTTCAACAATCGCCAACCCAACTCAAGTTGAGACATCTTGGGGAACGCCATTCAACACTGGTGGTGGTGGATTGATCGGCGTCATTGGTCAGGCTTCACTCAACAATCTTGAAAACATTTACAGCGAAACTCAAGCAGAAACTCCTGGATACAGTTTTTATGCTCCTGGTGATCTTCCTGGAACCAGCACACCAATAGGCTTGAGTCCTGGATTGTTCGGATTCGGGACTGTTGTTTCAGGCAATACACAAGCGATGCCAGAGCAAGCAGATTTGAATAAAGACGGAGTCATATCAGCAACAGAAGTCGCAGCATTCGCTGATCCAACTTCTCCTGGAGCACAAGCCTTTCAAGAAATTGAAGACAACAAGGCAGCAGCCAACCAACAGCTGCAAGATTATTATTCAGCCCAAGCAGCAGCAGGTGAAAATGCTTTTTATGGCGGTTCAGTTGTCACAGACAGCCAAGGCAACGCAGTCACAGACGGCCAAGGAAATCCTGTGACCTCTGGTGGTGTTTATGGTGCACCACCTGCTTCAACAACTTCTTCTTCAATGACAAATAATGATATTGTTGATGCGATCGTCTCTGGTATGAATAATGCTGCAGCCAACCCGAATCCTGCAGGCTCTTATCAAGTCGCGAGTTCAGGCAACATCGTCAGCGATGCAGGGTCAAGCGACAGCGGGATGTCAAGTTCTGAAAGTGCAGCATCAAGCGGTTATGCAGAGACTGTTTCGGGTGGTGGTGAGTTCGGTGGGACTTCTGGCCCAGCAACCTCCGCAGCATCCTACAACGACAAAGATGGTCTTCCTGGAGGCAAAACTCAGAGCAGTTCTTCAAAAGACGATGGAGATAGCAGCTCTGGTGGTGGCTGTGTCATTGCGACCCATGGCGTCATGACTGGTGGCTTCACATTGATGGAAAAAGCCAAAGCCGAGTTGTGGTGTCAAAAAACATATCACGGCAAGTGGTATGGCGAAGCATTCCGCAGAGGCTACAGAGCAGCAGGTCAGCGTTGCATTGATCAGGGCAAGGCTCGTGAGCACTATCAAGAATTCAAAGATTTTGTCGCCTATGGTCGTGGCGTTAAAAAAGGCTGGGGATTGGCGTTCAAATATTACATGCGGACAATCCAATTTTTTGTAACAGGCTTGTTCATAAAAGGAGACTAACATGGCTGAAGTGAATGTAGAAAATATTGAACAGGCTGAAGAGCTGTTCATGGAAAAGATGGGCTTTGCTCGTGACACAGATGGTCTTGAGTTGAGCGACGATCAACTGGTAAACTTTTTGATGCTTTGTCATCAAATGGAATATGGCGTTGGTGCAGAATCAGAAGACGAAGAAGACTACGACGAAGAAGAAATGTCAGAAGACGGCATGAAAGTCAAAGTCATCAAAGTCAAAGGTGGCGACATGCGTTCAATCATGGACGAAATGCTTGGCCATGGTGGCCCAAAGATTATGGGTTAATAATGCCAGTCAGAAAAGTAAAAGGTGGCTACAGATGGGGATCATCTGGCAAAGTCTATAAAACGAAGGCAGCAGCCGAGCGTCAAGGACGAGCCATCTATGCTTCTGGCTACAAAAAGAAGAAGGGGAAAGCCTGATGGCCAAAGGGTTGCACTATATGAAAGACGGCACGAAATATCGTGGCGATATCCATAAGCATCGTGGTGGCATCATCATGACAGGCAAAACAATGAGCAAAGATTCAAAGCGTGTTTATCACTTCAAAGATCTTTCTCCAGATGCAAAGAAAAAAGCGAGGAGCAAAGTTTGATTGGTTCATGTCTTTTTGTTGATGGTTTATCTTGGGGTTGGCGATGATAGAAAACTTGTTAGCAATGACATGTATTTTCGCGATCTTAACGATTGCAATTGGTATGCAAAAAATATTGCAAAAAGATATGGCAACTACGGAAATGTTGACCGCATGGATTCAAGAGATCGGGTCACAGCCTATTGCCTCCCTAAATTTGTTGATGAGAACAGGGTGAGGATTTACTGATGGCAAAATACAAAGGACGCACAGTCACTCTGAACAAGCCTCGCCGAATCGGCAAAGGCGAGCCATCATACGGCAAAAAGAAGTCAGTCGTGTATGTTCAAGATGGCGACAGAGTCAAGCGTGTGACCTTTGGCGATCCGAATATGAAGATCAAAAAGAACCAGCCAGGACGCAGAAGCAACTTCCGCTCTCGGCACAATTGTGATAACCCAGGACCAAAAACAAAGGCACGCTATTGGTCATGCAAAGCGTGGTGATATAATGGCAAGAGCAGCAATCAAAAAAGTAGCCAATGCAGAAATCCGAGCAGCCAAGAGTTTTCTTGAGCGTAGAGGAATCAAGTCAACAGAGGTCAGCCCACGCAAGTTCGCAATGGCTGCCAAAGAACTTGACAAAGGCTTTCAAGAAACATTGCAAGTTCTCGCTAGGGAGTTGTCAGGAGGTCAAGTTTAGTGGCTGACAAGAGCGAATATTACGATCCAGAAAAAGGCTACCTTTTCAATCCCGAAACAGGTGCAGACGCAACTGGGCGTATGTATTTTGCTCCTAAGGCAACAGCTGATTATATGGCCAAAGAAGGCACTCTTCAACCATATGAACCAACAATGCGAGAAAACACTCGTCAAGCAATCGCTGATTTTTTGCAACAATATGGCGGCCTTTCAAAATTTGGTGCTAAGGATATCGCTGAAGGTGTAACAGGATCAACAAGCCCAGACGCAAGAAACCCAATGGGCATCGGTCTCATGGACTTCACTCCTGCTGGGGTTGTATTTAGCGGTCAAGAAGCAGCCAGAGATTTTGACAAAGCACAAACAGCAACTGATTACATCGCACCGACCATTGGCTTGGGCTTGAGTGCTCTTGAGGCTTTCCCATTGACGAAAGCAATCACAAAGCCAGCCGCAGCATTTTTGAGTAACTTGGGCAGGAAAGTGGTAGAATAATGGGCGTAGCATCAAAAGTTTTAAGCGAACTTTCAGATGACGCAGTGCGTTGGGTTGAGTCTTTGGCCAACAAACTCTCTGGCAAGCCAGAAGACTATGTTCGCTTCCCAACCACCCCAGAGAATGTTGCATATGAAACAGGCGAGAAACTTGTCAATCTTGACAGGCTAGCTCCGCAGATGTTTGATATTTACGATGACAGAGCCTTGTATTATGCACTGCAAGAGGCCAAAGAAGGCTCCGCAGATGTAGGCTTGATGAATCCCGACACTTTCCGTCGGGCTGCAGCTGAAATCCCGATGGGTGACCCGTATATCCGTGACATGGTTGATCAAAAGGTTGCAGACCTGCGTGATTTGCGTCAGGCTGGCATTCGTTATTCAGATGTTCCTTATTTAGGGTATGATGACTTCCCAGCCAATTCAGCTCAGATCACTGCACATGAAGGTCGTCACCGCTCAAGAGCGTTGAGTGCTGAAGGTGAGCCATATCAACTAGTTCGTTTTATTGGACCATCAAGTTCACCAAGACTAAGTCAGATGAAACCGAATACACAAATGCTTTCTGAAGAAATCAGCTTCCCAGAAGGTGGAGGCAAACAACCAATAGGAACTCTCGGTGAATTGATAAAGTTCCTCAGCATTGGTGGAGTTGCTGCTCCTGGAGTTCTTTCACAGTTAGGAGATGGCGATGCCCCGCAAGTTCCCTAAACAACCCAAGACAAAAGGTGGCGTGAACACAAAGTATGTTCGTGGTGCTAAGAATCCAAAAGCCCAAGAAGCAGAAATCAAAAGCACTGCCAAAAAATATCGTGAAGGCAAGTTGACGAAAGCAGAGATGGAGCGGATAGCCAAAAGGAGGTCAAAGAATGTCACCAAGAGCTACAAAAAAGCCAGCGAAAAAAGACGCAAAAAAATCAGCAAGTAAAAAGAGTGGTGGCAGCCTAGAGTCAGCTATTGATAAATACAGCAAGTCTTCAGGCTTTTCAAAAGCAAAACTCCGCAAAGTCGCCAAAAGAGGCATGGGTGCCTATTATTCATCAGGCTCTCGTCCTGGGCAAACCCCAACATCTTGGGCTATTGGTCGTGTCAGATCATTCGCAACTGGTAAAGGTGGAGCCAGAAAAGCAGATTCGGATTTGATTAAAGGATCAAAAAAGAGTAAAAAGAAATGAATAGGTCTAATTTTTCGTCACTAGTCTCAAAAGGAGGAAAGAGCATGACATACGGAAAAGCAAAAAAGAAGCCAATGAAGAA